>Ga0310690_10007974_pt1 | contig 13531 bp, 14 predicted proteins | sample AusTroGonzalo_MG_2_FD_207661 | JGI IMG/M metagenome (GOLD analysis project Ga0310690, IMG submission 207661) | Bovine rumen microbial communities from tropical cattle in Woodstock, Queensland, Australia - Gonzalo_04 (v2) (version 2) | ecosystem: Host-associated > Mammals > Digestive system >... | reverse complement strand
AACCGTAAAGATTACAATTATGCCAATACCACAGATAGAATAAAAGAATGTAAAGGTGATTGGAATAAAATCAACAACATCATAACAACTGCTTTGGATAATATAGAACTTGCCAAAAGTAAAGATTATCTGCCGTTCAATAAAAGATTTGTTGATTCAATAACCTTTGCTACATTCTTCGAGTATTTCGACATAAATTCAAATTGTACAGGAATCAGCAGTAATTTTCTTAATTTTATTAATCCACCGAAGAAATGTTATGAATATACTTCAAACATCACTATAGAGAAATTGAAAAAAAGCTGCCTTACAAACATAAGGGAATATGGTGAAAAGATTGTTAGGAAATATTTTGATAAAAGTCAGGAACTTTCTTTTTGGTATAATATGGAAGATTTATCAAGATGGCTTAGGTGTTTCAAAAAAACTTTTTCATACGAATACAATGAGTTTGTAATTATGTGCAAGAATAAAAACCCTTTACAGGATTTGGAAGAATATATTATAAATATCCTTAATTACAAGCAAGGGAACAATCTTATTGTACAGCCTATATTCTTCCAGTTATCGAAATTAGGTTCGGACAGACTTGAGGGTTATTTTCTTCACTGGCTTAGAAGTGGCATTGAATCCAATAAGTTTTCATCATTAAAAAATCTTCCAAAAAGCATAAACAATTATTATAAGGACGAATCGTTTGAAACTGTTAATGTTAAAGAAAAAACTGTAGAAAAGGAAATTATTGATTTTGACAACATTATTTTCTAAAATAATAGTGTTGACAGATATCTATATTGTGTGTTACAATTTATGATATAATTTTTAATGAGGAGCAAGCATGAAAATTAACAGATTGAACTTGGTTCAGGACATGAATAAAGTCCTGCCGGGTATTGCTACAGGTACAATGACTATTGAAAATGCTGATACAGTAGTTTTCAATGAAGGTCACTTGTATAGCTACAATTCATCAATTTCAGTTGATGTAGTTGAAAGTGAACCTACTGGATTGAAAGGTGTTGTAAAAGGTATTGATTTTTACAACTGTCTTATGAAACTTCCTGGTGACGAAATTGAATGTGAAGTTACCAAGGACAATTGGATTTTTACCGATAATTCAATTAAAGTAAAAATCAAACTATTGCCAGAAGGAAAACTGTTTGAAAGGTTCACTAGTCTTAAACCTACTGATAATTGGATTAAGATTGACGGTGAAGATTTTTCAAGAAGCCTTCGTATTTGTAATATGCCGAAGAATAGTTCAAAATTTGCAGGTATTTATTTTAAGAATCACGATGTTCTTTCAACAGATACTTTTGCAATCAATCATGTTGTTTCTAAGAATGATTATCCTGAAGTATTCATTAGTAATGCCGTAGTAGCTGAACTCCTGAAATGGAATAATTTTACAGAAATTCAGTACAACAAAATGTGGTTACAGCTTAAAACAACTGAAGGAACTGTATTCAGTGCAAGAACACTCGATATAACCAAGTTTCCTTCTAAAAGTATTCTTCAAAGTCTTGATAAAAGAAGTGAAATCAAACCTGATTTGGTATCTGAATTCAGTAATGATTTTTTCTCGGCAATTGACCGTGCAGCTTCTTTTTCAAGTGAAAATGACGGACATCAAGTTATTAATTTTGATATTTTTGCGGATATGTCTGTTATTACATCAGAAAGAATATCAGGTGCATATGAAGAAAAGATATTGAACATTAAATCGGAAAATCCAATCAATCTGAAACTTGATGTTCAGCTTATGCAGTCTTGTGCATCTTATTTCAGGAAGTTCAAGATTATCACTAATGGTGAAAGCAAAAACATTCTTCTTGAAGCTGACAATGCCTATAAATTGGTAACGACAATAGCATAACTATGGATTATAGAAGTAAACTGACAGAACTCAATGTCCTTAGAAATTCATACTCAATCACTTTGGAGGAAAGGAACAAAAGAAAGGAGGAGATTGAGAATCAACTGGACGTGGTTTCTAAAGGGCAGTTGTTTGTGCAGGAAGTTGCTCAAAATGTTCAAAGTCAGCTTTCTTCTACCATAGATAACATTATTAACTTAGGGCTTTCGTCTTGCTTACCTGAATATACATTTCACATGGAATATGTACCAAGCAGGGGTAAGACGGAAGTTCAGTTTAATGTTATGAAAGACGGTAAGTTGATAGACCCTATGTCCCAATGCGGTGGGGGATTAGTTGACATACTTTGTTTCTGTCTTAGAATAGCGGTTTATTCAATTTCCAGTATAAATAATGTTATTGTTCTGGATGAACCGTTCAAATATGTTTCTAAAAGTCTTAGACCGTTGGTTGCGGACTTAATGACAACATTAAGTGAAAAATTAGATTTACAGTTCCTTTATGTTACGCACATTGAAGAATTATCCGAATGTGCAAACAAACAAATTATTTTTAAGAAAATTGATGGTGTATCGTGTTTACAAAATTAGAGATAAACAATTTTCAGTCACATAAACATACCGTTATTGATTTTGATAAAAACATCAATTCAATCAACGGTGAAACCGATAACGGAAAAAGTGCTGTTATCAGGGCTATCAGATGGATAGTTGAAAATAGACCTGTTGGTATTGAAAGTTCTAATTCTTATTGGAATGATAAATACAAAGAAGATATGTCCGTTAAACTTTATCTTGATAACGGTGTTTGGATTGAACGTGTTCGGAATAAAACGTTAAACGGTTACAGATATTTTGATGGCAATGAAGTTGTAACACTTGAAGCTATTGGAAAAGATGTGCCGCAGGTTGTTATTGATTTGTTAAAACTTAATGATGTGAACTTCCAGTTTCAGATGGATTCACCTTATCTTTTATCAATGACTTCCGGTGATGCTTCTAAATATTTAAACAAAATTATCCACCTTGATACAATTGATACTACACTTGCAACGGCAGAAAGTGATAAAAGAAGTCTTAATGCTGAAAAGAAGATTGTTGAAAAAGATATTGTTAATTATAAAAAGGAAATTGAAAAGTTAAGTTGGCTTGATAAAGCAAATACTGTTCAGAAAAGAATTGATGTTTATGACAATATTATTAGTGATAAACAAAGTAAAGTTGATACTTTGGAACAGTCCATAACCAATTACGAAGAATATTCTACTGTTAAAGATGTAACAATATTAACAAATAAGATAAAAGAAATTGAAAGTATAGAAATTAAAGATACAACCAAACTTGAGGACAGTATAAAACAGTATGAAGAATGTTTACCGCATCATAAGGATGTTTCAAAATTAGTTGATGTGATAAAAGAAATTGAAAGTATAGAAATTAGAGATATTTCAGATTTTGAAAAAAATATTAGAAATTATATTCTTGCAAATCGTGATAAAGAAAAACTTGAAGAAGAAATAAAAGAATTAAAAAAACAATTACCGTATCTTTGTCCGTATTGTAATAGACCTATTGAATATGAGGAGTAAAATTTTGTTAGGTAAACGTTGTTTAATAAATGTAAAAAGATATTGTTGTGAAGATATTTCTCTTATTGAAAATTATAATGAAGCTATTTCTAATTTTGAAAAATACGATTGCCATCATAGATTAGAAATTCAAGATGATAAATTGTTATCTGTTAAAGAACTTAAATTACAAAATCTCTATTATAATAGACCTGCTTCAGAATTAATATTTTTGACTCATTCTGAACATGCTAAATTACATTCTAAGAATAAACCTCAATACGTTTTAGATGCTATTTCAAAATCAAATAAAGGTAAACATCTTACAGAAGAAGCAAAAAGAATGATTAGTGAAGCACTTAAAGGTTGTAATAATGGAATGTTTGGAAAAAATCCTTGGAATAAAAATAAAACAGGAGTGTATTCTAAAGAAAGTTTAAGAAGAATGTCTGAATCGAGACGTGGTGAAAAGAACATACATTATGGAACACATTATTATAATAATGGTGAAATTGAATTAAGAGCTAAAAAATGCCCAGATGGATTTATTAGAGGTAGATTGAAAAGTAGTTTATTAAATTTAAAACAATATCAAAAAAATGAAAACCATTGAAATTAACAATTTTAAGAAAAGGGAAGGAAAAACAAATGACTGAAAACGAATTTCATAATATTAAAAATAAAGTTAATCAATTGCAGCAAGAATCTGTGGTAGCTGAAACCAAAATGAACATGATTCGTGAACAATGGATGAAAGATTACGGCTTTGATGATTTGGATTCAGCTAAAAAACAGTTACAAAAAGAAAAAGAAGAAATTACTGATAAGACTGAAAAAAGAAACCAATTGATGAATGAATTGGAAAAACTGTTTGAAGAATATTGTTAGTAAAACTTATATAATAAACTATATAGGTTTCAAAAAAATGGAAAACGGTATTCTGAACAGTAAAGTTGAATCGACTCTCGCAAAATATCTTGAATTCAGAGTTTTTGAATTATTCAGGAATCAACTTATTCCGGCTATTGCACCGCATTGTAGGGAAAACTCAAAAGAAGATATTTACAAGCATTTATTTCTATGTCCGTCACAAGCTTCAAAGAAACGTGCTTTTCAACTTCATGGTGTACTGTCACCTTTTGTCTGTTTGTGGAGAACAAGTCTTTTAACATGGAACAATCCTTTTTACGGTAATTACGGTAAGACGGTTTTACCACGTGATTTTGAATACGTTGACAAAAACGGTGAACCCTGTATGGAAAGAGGTTTTCTGTATGATGTTAAATTTGACATGGAACTTTTTTCTAGTTCTTATTACAGAACTTTTCGTGACAGGGTTAATGAAGATTTGTTGGATTTCGACAGACTTAGATATTTTAATATAGACATTAAGGAACTTCTTACAAATTGTTCTGAACTGACAACAAAGATAGAAGTTATGCTGAAAGACATTAAACCTACTGACAACATTGGCGATGACCAACAGAACAGAAGTTTTGACCTTAATGCAACTTATACGGTGGCAATGACAGTTCCTTATTGCAGAACTGAAGGATATTTGAAAGGTATTGAAGTATATCTTAACGAAAACTTAATATATATGCATGACGGCGATGAAGAAATCGTCCCAGGCTTAAAGGAGAAAACAGAATGAAAACTACAGTTTATCTACTCAAAAATAATTCCGGTAGTGATGGTGAATATTTGCTTAATGACGAATATGTTACATTGGAAGCACATGATAAGATTGTCCTTAATCAGAAACCTGTTAATTGGACAGCTAATATCACAATGGTTCCTGTAAGAAAAGAAGTTAAAGAATAAGGTGGTACATAGATGTCAACGGTTAATACTGGTAATCAGACAATAGTTTGGAAATTTACCACACCACTTAAAGCTGCATATCTCAATAAGCTTATAGCAGGTTTGACTTCACCAGGTCTTGCAAGTCGTCCTAATTGTACAGTCACGACTTCAAACGGTATTGGTAATGTAACAATAAATCCTTTTTCATTGTTCATTGAACCGAAAGATAAGAAATCAACCTTTACTGATGAGGACGGTAACAACCCGATAAATTCATTGGTTAAGATTATGGTTGAAGAACCTGTTCAACTTAATGTTAATAATACAAGTGTTGCAATCGGATTCACATACAGTTTCACGAATAACGGTGCAGACCAGCCTTTGTGGTACGGTGACTTTGTAATACTTGCAGCAGGTGATATTGCGGCTTTTGACGGAATCATAATTGCTACTGTTCAGCATTATGAATATAACGGTATAGTTTATTACAGTGTTAGAACAAGTGGTGCTGATATAAGTGATGTGTTATTGGTTGAAGAAGGATGGAATCCTAATTGTTGGGTTTCGTTGGTTTCTCCAAGACGTATGCTAACTGAAGCCGGTGGTACAGGAAGTTACAATCAGTTTGAAGTTCGTTCACATAACAATCAGTTCAGTCATTATATTTCAGGACACAATGGATTGAACTTATTTTCAAATTTGAGATGGACAATTCCTGGTGGTCCTAATGATACAACAGGTGAACGTGGAATGCTTATGCCGGCACGTTATTGTGCTTTCAACATTAACTCAGAAGGATTTACCTTGTGTAACAGTTCTGGTACACTTCCTATACAGAATTGTAAAGGTGGTATAGTTGGAGTTGCTGATGCTGCGTGTTCACTTGGCGGTGATATAACAACATCTTTTGCTAATAGAATTGTTATGAAACCAAACGAACAGGAAAAAATAAATTGCTATTATATTGATGATACGATGTATATAGCATAAAGGAAGGAAATAATGGCAGATAGATTGAATCATGCGAATTTGTTTAATAATGAATTTGACCTTGGCGGTGGAAGTAACGTTGTGGCAAACCCTGCAGAAGAGGCAACAGATACACTTGTTAAACTCAAAGTAGAAGATGTTGTTTATTCTGTTGAAGGTGGTGGAGATACTACACCGAATCTCATTAGTGGTGTTTTAACAACAATTACCGTTGAAACTGCTGATTGGGTTTTGGAAAGTCCTGCAACTTATGAAAATTATCCTTATAGAGCGGATTTAACGGCTGTTGGTGTAACATCTGACATTTCACCGGACGTAAGATATAATTATTCTGAAATTGAAAGTGGAATATTTGCTCCTATTGCAGATTGTGGTACTGATAAGGTAATGATTTATGCTTCTGCTGTTCCTAATGGTGATTTTACAATTCCTGTAATTATTTTGAACGTCACTCGTGGTGGTGCAATTCCTGGTACTGGTTCAATAGAAGGTTTAACTTATTCCAATATTACAGTTCATACAACAGACTGGATAAATGAAGGAAGTGGTGGTGCAACACCTACTTATAGTTCTTATCCTTTCCGTGCTGACATATCTTTACAGGATGTGACTGCGGATTATTCACCTGATATTATCTATACATTGACCCAGATTAATATGGGTGTTCTTAGTCCTATAGCGGTTTGTGGTTCAGGTGTACTCAATCTTTATGCGAGTGCTATACCGGATAGTGATTTTACAATTCCGAAAATTGTATGTACTAAGGTACAATAAGGGAGGATATGATGAATCTTAAAGGTTATACATATACTAATATTCTTGTTGAAACTACAGACTGGATAAATGAAGCTGGTGGAGGTGGAACTCCTACTTATGCAGATTATCCATATAAAGCTGAATTACAAGCTTTGGGTGTAGATGGAAACTTTGCAATTGATGTCAGATTTAATCTTAGCGAAATAGAAAGTGGTATTTTTGCACCAGTTTATGGTTCTTCTACTGATACTGTTACAATTTACGCTTCTGATATTCCTGCTTCAGATGTAAACATTCCTGTTATCATTTGTACTAAGATGCAGTAAGGGAGGAAACAATGAGTGAACCTAACGAATTTTATAATGTTCAGAAGATTGCTGATAATGATGCCAAACTGAAGTTGACGTTTTATTACGATGACGGAAGACGGCAGAACAAATATTATGAAAGTAAAGAATACTTTGAAGAGAAAGAGAAGATTGCAGAATCGTTTGTAGACATCAACGGTATCTGGTACAATATTCTTAAAATTTCAAAAGTTGCTGAACTTGATAACTTTACAATCGGTGTAACGTTCTATAACGGCAGCAAAATGCAGAAACATTTTGATGATATTGAAAGTTATAACTATATTATCAATGCTGTTAAAGACAACTTTATGAATCTTAAAGGAACTTGGTATAACAGTAATGAACTTGAAGTAGTAACTTCTGACAGTATTTCACAGACAATTAGTTATCAGTGGATGAAACAGCAGTCAATTTTTGTACGTTATAATGAAAAGGAAAAGTTTGAAAGTGAACTTGCAAAGATTGAGGAACTTATTGAAGAAAACAATCATGTTGATGATGTAAACTTTACACCTAACAGTGGTGAGAAAAAAGCAAAAGTTCCTGTTGAAAAAGGTTCAAAAATAGAACTTAACTGCGATACTATTGATACAAAGATTTACTATACAACAGACGGTAGTACACCTACAACGGAATCTACATTGTATACAGAACCTATTACAGTTGAAGAAGATATGACAATAAAGGCTATTGCTATAACTCATGCTTCTGAAATTGTAAGTGTGGAATATGAAGTAATAGTTCCTAAAGTTCAGAATCCTGTATTTTATCCTGAAAGTGGTGAAGTTGAAAGCGGTTCTACTGTTGAGATTGTTTGTGGTACTGAAGGTGCCGTTATACATTATACAACGGACGGTTCAAAGCCAACCGGTAAATCTGCAACTTATAAAGAAGGAATTGTTATTGAAAAAGATACAGTTATTAAAGCAATAGCAATGAAAAAGGATTGTACAAATTCTGATATTGTTGAAGCTTCCTATACAGTTGCAAAACCACAATGCGGTATGCCTATATTTAATCCTGAAGAAACAGAGGTTAAGGAAGGTACTGAAATAGTAATTACAGCTTCACCGGATGATGCTGAAATCTATTATACAGTTGACGGCAATGAACCTGATGAAAAGTCTTTACTTTATAAAGACCCTGTTGTGATTAAGGAAAATCTTACTTTGAAGGCTATTGCTATTAAGAAAGATTATCTTAATTCACCTGTTGCAACAGCAACTTATACTATTATTGTTAAAAATGAAAAAGGAGACGAATAGACTATGATTGGTAGAACTAATGTTTTAACTGGGGGGTATAGAATATTCTACTGTTGAACAATGGACTGGTGACAGATGGGTTGACGGTAGAAAAATATATTGTCGAATATTTACGAAGTGGTCAAGTATTACAAACGGTGGTAAGACCGCAGCTCTGAATTTAAATACAGAAGTTGGTGAACTCGTTCAGATAATTGATGTTTGTGGAACAATATATACCCACCCTGGTGGTGGTTCAGGAGATAGTGTCTGGACATTACCAATCATTCTGTCTGGTAACAATGTATCTGGTATTACTCTAGTTACTCTCCTAGCTTCAGATTATATTACGTGTTTTAGTAATTACGATACATTCGACAATAATTTTGATGAACAAATTTGTGTATTTTATACACACAGAACTGAATAAATAGATAATAAAAAGACTGCCTGTTAGTAGACAGTCTTTATTTTATTTGATTACTTCTATTGCGTAAATATTTACGTTAGTATAACGACCAGAAGCTGAAGCTTGAATGTCAAATTGAAAAGTTCTTGTACAATTAAATTCTAATCCTTTTCCTTTAGTTACACTACTTTCACTGGTATGTAATATAGACATAGTAAAACCAGAATCTGATTTAATGCTTAACGCACTATCTATATTATTTTTAGAACCTCTAAAATAGATTTTAACTTTTTTGATGTTTTTTGGAAAAGTAAACACAATGCTACCAGAAACGTATGTTGAGCTATTGCATACTAGATTATATAGTAAAGAAGTTGTTTCTGATGGATTAGTAATTTGTATATCTGCTGTACCGTAAACTTTTACATAATTTACGGTAGGTAAGTATTCTGAATCGTTTATCCATTGTTCACAGGATAATACTGTTATATTATTATACCCCCCCCAGTGATATATTAGTTCTACCGATAGCCATAATAAATATTCTCCTTAACATACATTATAGTAAAATATATAAGAAATCCAAAACTTATATATTTTTATTATACAGTTAATTTGAAAAATTAATTAGGAGGAATATAATGGAAAAAGCCTCAGGCGTATATTTAACCATAACTGATAACTCGTTCCTTAATGCTGGAACTGAAGTAATGAAAGTTATTGTTCCTATGCTTCTTAACAAAGGAAAGCTTGGTATAACAAGGGTAACAGCTAATACTTTCAAAGATTTGGTTGGTTATGACTTGGATTATAATTCCAATTATTATGGCTTGCAGAAACTTCTTGAGAATATGGCTTATGTCGATGTTTGGCGTATCAATCAGGATGCTAAAATGGCTAATGCCTTTTTTGAAACAAAAGATTCTGAAAAGCAGTATGACAATGATTGTGAAACATTTGAAGAAATTACAATGCGTGACCCGACACCAGTTATCGGTGTAGCACATAAGTATGTGGGTGACTGGCAGACAACTGCTGTAAGATTTGCTCCGGCAGAAAAAGAAACCACTGTACAGAACAATAACCCGAACACTTCTGTTGTGCAGATTGTTGATTTGGAAGATGTTTCAAAGACTGAAAAAACAACTTATGACGGACAGGAAATATACAGTGGTTGTATAATTTGGAACTCATCCAATAATGCGATTGTTGGTATTATTAAAGAAGACAATGACGGTAATCTTAAAGTTTACAGGGTTATTGATGCTGAAATTGTTGATGATGAAATTACATACCGTTACACAAATACCTGGACTGACGGCACGACATTCTACGGTTCACAGATGAATGAAATGGACGAACCGAGTGGTGAAGCAGGTGAACCTGTTGAACTTGGTGTTGTAAGAAATTCAACATATGATGTGGTTACAGATACATGGCTTCTTGGAACAAGAGTTATGGATAAAAACGGTGCTGTTATAACACCTGAAGGAACTGCTGGTACAGCTTCTACAATCTGCAAGGCTTATGTTGCTGGAAGTGGTGACATTCATCTTCTTGAAGGTACTGTTTATCTTACTGAAGATGGTACTGATTTTTATGTCGCAACTGAACTTGCCGAAAACTTTGTGTCAACAGATAAGACATTGATTGATGACAGTACAATTATTACAGACCTTACAACTTTGTACGGTAACGATGCTTTTGGTGATTTGGAATATGTTCCTTATACGCTTGAAACACCTACAGGATTCTATCAGAAACAGGATGTTTACTGGTTCAAATGCGGTTCATTCACTGTTACAAGTATTATCACTGAACCGAACTATGAAACCAATGCAGACATTATTGCAGCACTTGAAGCAGCTTCAGACATTACAATTTCTTATGTCCAGTATTCAGAAGTTGAAAGTGTAGTCAACAATTCCGTAGGTAATGCCGTTTGGGATGAAAACGGAAACCTTTCAATCACATTATACGGTTTGCTTTCCAAAGATACATTCTGGAATGTTCATACAATTCCTAACACCATTACAGACTGGAAGATGACTGTAAGTAAGTATGCCAATAATGAATATACTGTTCAGCAAGTATATGATTTTTCAACAGACAGGGCTTCCGAAGCATATTGGGAAGATGTGGACTTTGGTGATATCCAGTTGTTCCTTTCCGGTGCAATTCCTGGCGATATGGCACAGATAAGGAATTACTTCACACTTGAAGGCGGTTCAAACGGTTTAGCCGGTATTGTTGCAGTTGATATTGATACTTCACCACTTGATACTTGCGGTGATAACATCTGTCTTATGAACGGTCTTACCAATTATAAGATTGTAAACCGTATTGCAAGTAAATGTCAGCAGATTAAGATTCACTGTTTCTGTGATGCACCTGCTTTTGCAAATTATATCGACCTTGAACAATGGAGTAAGAGAATTGTAAGAGGTGAGTATGTTGCTATTGGTGCAAGACCAGACCAGACAGAAAACTCAAGCGGTGAAACGATTTACATCTATCCGTCAGTCAACTATGGCTGCATTTATGCGGACATGATGGCAAGTTATGGTTCACTTTGTTATCCACCCGCTGGTCCTACTTACGGTATTATAACCGCTGACGATTTGTTGGTTTGTGATTATGAAATGTATAAGAACGAACTTAAAACAAACCGTATCAACTGGCAGCAGTTGAACGACCTTGGAACAATGATGTGGGAACAGAGAACGACTTATGCGTTGAATACAGACCTTAGTTATATTGCTCCTGTATTTATCGTTGATGCCGTTGCTGAAAGAATTGTTACGTTTGAAAGACAGTTCAATTTCCGTTATATGACTAGAACAGACTTACTGAATCAGGAAAGCGGTTTAACAGCTATTTTTGAGGAATATGTCAACAAGAACTTTGTCTATAATTTTGCGATAGATATGCCGACTTTTGACGAAGCTCAGCGGGCCGGAAGGGTTCTCCGGATTCCTATGAAAATGATGGTCGCAAAGGATTCTGAAGTAATAGAATTGGAACTTGAACTGACCAACAATTTATAGTGAACTACCTACTCCCTAAAGGGAGTAGGCTTCTTTTTCTTGCTTCACAGACAACACTTGCAAAGTCAAGTGACTAGCACTCGACAATGTAGAGGTATTCGTCTCCACAGAGGCTTGTTCCAAGCACTCGGTTCTTTTAGTCGAACCAAACAGTTTTACGTTTTTGGCGGCATGAACATCCCTATTTTCTGAGTATCCACAATCACAAATATAGGTTCTGTCCTTTAGAGTCAATGTATTCAAACAACCACATTTAGGACAAAACTTTGTAGTAGGACACCATTTTGATATTTTGAACGCTTTGCCTTGTTTTTCTAGCAATTCGAGTTTTGTTTTAACTCTACCTAAACAAGATGATTGTACTTGTTTACCGAAAGAAAATCCACATTTCTTACCGTTCTTTTTAGAATGTTTTTTCTTTTTCCAATTTGAAATTTGTTCATCTTGAAAATAAATTACATCATTTTCTTTTGAAAGTTTCGCTACAATCTTGTTCGCAATATCTTTCTTTTGGTTTGAGATATGTTCATACTCTTTCTGAATCTGATTTCTTAATTTCCAATAACGCTTTGAACCCTGTTGTTTTCTATGCAGTTGTTTTTGCAAAAACTTCAAGCATTCAGATTCTTGCTTATTACAATTAAAGAAATCTCCATCAGAAGTTGTTATAGATGTCTTGATTCCAAAATCAAGACCTACAGATTTATTCTTTATTTCATTTTCTTTCTTAGGAATATAAACTGAAACTTTAAGATATATTCCGCTTGCTTTTCTAATTATATCTGCATTAGCAATCTCATAATTAGGAATATTTATAAACTGTTCCAAACCATAAACTGTTAATTTTGGAAACATTGGAATAGAAATAATTTTAGAAGATTTAATTTTTAACATTCCTGTTTTCAATGGTATTCTATTACATTCACTTCTAAATTTAAGTTTTCCAACTTTATTTCCATGAGATTTGGATTTTGAAAGATTTACAATATCTTGTTGAACATGAGAAATAATATTCTGATGAACACCAGTTTGGATTGTGATTTCTCTTTCAACTTTATTTCTGTCTTTATCAAAATTAATTACTTTTCGATGTTCTTTATATTCATAATGAAAAATATCATTTGAAGCAATACAATCATTTATAATCCATTTTGCTTGTTTGAATATATCATTAAACTTTTTATAATCTTCTTTAGATGTATGATGACAATTGACTTTCAACTCAAATACTTTAATGGTTTGAGTTTTTCGTCTTTCATGAGTTTCTTTTAATGTCTGTTTTATCTGCTCATTCTTTGTCATTCATAAACCTCTTACTAAGATAGTTAATATCTAGTAATACTCTTGACTTATAATATAAATAATTATATAATGATTGTCAATAGGAAATTTTGGCAATTCATAAGCCACCATAAATGGTGGCATCTTTCTTGCTGATTTTCTGTAAAATAACAAAAGCTATGAGTATTCAAAGTACTCATAGCTT
>Ga0310690_10007973_pt1 | contig 13532 bp, 9 predicted proteins | sample AusTroGonzalo_MG_2_FD_207661 | JGI IMG/M metagenome (GOLD analysis project Ga0310690, IMG submission 207661) | Bovine rumen microbial communities from tropical cattle in Woodstock, Queensland, Australia - Gonzalo_04 (v2) (version 2) | ecosystem: Host-associated > Mammals > Digestive system >... | reverse complement strand
TTCTGCTCCTAAGTGAAGTTCTAAAAGAACGTCTATGACTTTATTGTTGGCGGCGGCCCAGGTGGAGATGGATTCCAGGAGATGGAAGGAATCGACAGACTGGACCAGGGAGACGTAAGGTAAAACCAACTTGAGTTTGTTGGTCTGTAAGTGGCCGATGAAATGCCACTGGACGTCCGCGGGCATCTGCGGAACCTTGGCGGCCAGCTCCTGCGGACGGTTTTCCCCGAAGACACGCTGACCGGCCTCGTAGGCCTCCATCAGGCGTTCCACAGGGTGAAATTTGGAAACTGCCACCAGTTGTACACCTGATGGCAGTTTCTTTTGGATATTAGTTATATTCTCCTTTATCATTTTATAGATGCCCGATCAGGTCGGGCATGACGAATAGTCAAGTCGGGCATGACGAATAGTCAAGCCGGGTATGACGAATAGTCAAGCCGGGTATGACGGATAGGCTAATGCTTCTTCTGGTTTTTCTGCATCTCTCGCTGCATTTTCTGGGCTTCTTCCAGGCGCTGCTGCCACTTGCTCCTGGGAGCGGGCTTGTTCTCGGCGGCTTTGACCTTGGCCACGATCTCCTCCGGATTCACGCACCACTTGCGGATGACATAGGTCTCTGCGAAGGTGATGATATTGGACAGGAGATAGTAGTAGCTAAGACCCGAAGACAGGTTGTTACAGATGAAGAACATCATCACCGGCATGATGTACAGGCTCATGCTCTGCATCATCTTGGCGTTGGGGTCGTTGGCGGCCGTCTGTCCCTGCATGGAGATCTTCGAGTAGAAGAACATGGAGACAGCCATCAGCAGGGCGAACAGGGAGATGTGGTCCATGCCCAGCACGCTGGTGCCCCAGTGGATGATGTCGTCATAGGCGCTCAGGTCCTCGGCCCAGAGGAAAGGCTGCTGGCGCAGCTCGATGGAAGCCGGGAAGAAGCGGAACATAGCCCACAGGATAGGCAGCTGCAGGAGCATCGGGAGACAGCCTCCCATGGGCGAAACGCCCGCCTTCTTGTACAGGGCCATCGTCTCCTGCTGCTTCTTCATGGCATCCTCCTGCTTGGGATACTTCTCGTTGATCTTCTCCATGAAAGGCTTCAGGGCAGCCATCTTGGCGCTGGAAGAGTAGCTCTTGTAAGCGAAAGGCAGCACCACAATCTTGATGGCGATGGTCATCAGGAGGATGATGAGGCCGAAGTTGGCGATACCCTTGTGCAGCCAGTCAAACAGAGGGATGATGATATACTTGGTGAACAGGCCGATGATCTTACCACCCAGCGGAATCACCTTCTCGTAGGCGTGGCCGTAGGCCTTGAGACCGCGGTAGCTGTTAGGGCCGAAGTAGAACTCGAAGGGAACGTCGATGCGCGCGGCGCCCGGGGTGATATCGGCCCGCATGGCGGCCTGGCAGTGCATGAGGTCCTCGGCGCCTTTCGGCATGAAGTCCACCTTGAACTCGCCGTAGCTGAAGTTGCCGGGAGCGCGCATGATGGCGCTGAAGAACTGCTGCTGGAAGGCGAACCACTCGATGTTGTTGTTGAAGCGCTTGTCACCCTTGCGGCCGTTGCCGATATTGCCCGGCTTGCTGTCGTCCGGGAAATAGTAGTTCAGGCGGGAGTACTGGGACTCGTTCTTCTGGCCCTTCTCCATACGGGGGATCACGGCGTCGAAATCCACGTCGATGCTGCCCACGTTGCGGGGAATGAGGTTACCCATGCCCACGAAGGACACGGTCTCGTTCACGGAGTAGGAATCCCTTACGAGGGTGTACTTCTGCTCGATGTAGCCGCCCTGGGAGAAGGGCAGGCGCATGACCACGGTGGAGTCGGTGGTTTCGGCCACCTGGAAGTTGAACTTACGGGTATCTACGGCCGTAGGGGCGTACACCACGTAACCCAACTCGCTCTTGCCGGGCTGGAGCAGATAGAGGGGCTCCTTGCTGTAAGTGAGGTAATCCTTCACCATCACGCTGTACGGCTGACCGCCGCGGGTGGTGAACGTCACCTCGAGTTTGTCATTGGAAAGGGTTACCAGCTGAGCCTCGGCCGATGCGGCGGCGTTCAGCAGGGAATCCGAATAAACCGGAGCGGCGGCCTGCTCTACGGGAGCGGCCTCCAGCGCAACGGCGGCCTCCGGGTTGTTGGCCCTCCAGATGCTGTCCTGCTGCCACTGGGCGTATGCCTCTGCGGCGGCGATGGAATCACGCTGGGCCTGAATCTTTAAGTTTTTCTGTGCTTCACGGCTCTGATAGAAGAAGAACCCCATCATGATGAGGAAGATCAGTACAAAGCCTGTTATTGATTTTTTATCCATATTTTACTCCTGTGTCTCCTCTACTTCCTTGGCACGAATCTGTGCCTTCAACTCTTCCAGTTTGGCCTTGGCGGCGTCGATGCGTTCCTGCATCTGGGCCTTGAGCTTCTCGGCGCCCTTGGACAGGCCGAAGAAGCCGATGTTGTTCTCGTAGGTCTGGATCTCCGACTGCAGGGCGTTGAACTGCTCCTTCAGGCGATCCACCTCGCTCATCGGGCGACGCTCACGGCCGCCGTTGCCACGCTCGTTCCTGCGGGGACCGCGGCTGCCGAAGCCGGGGAACTTGGAAGCCATGGCTTCCTTGTAGGCGGCCTGGATGTTGTCCTTCTCCTTGAAGGGAACGAAGCCGATGGAATTCCACTTCTCGGCAAAGGCCTTCTGGGCCTCGGCGTCCTTGTCGGCGGCGGGCTCGTAGGCCTTGATTTCCTCGATAAGGGCCTTCTTGGCGGCGAGGTTGGCGCTCAGGCTGCCCTGGCCGTCCGGGCGGTTGTCACGGGCGGTGAAGAAGGTGTCGCAGGCGGCGCGGAAACGCTTCCAGATCTGCTCGCTCTTCTTGCGGGGAACGGCGCCGATCTCCTTCCACTGCTTCTGCAGTTCGATGAGACGGTCGCTGGTTGCCTTCCAGTCGGTGCTGTCCTTCAGGGCCTCGGCCTCTTCGATGATGGCCATCTTCTTGGCGAGGTTCTCGTTCATGCTGTCCTTGAACTCGGAGAAGCTGGCTCTCTTGCGCTCGAAGAACTTGTCGCAGGCGGCGCGGAAACGATCGTACACCTTCTGGTTCTCCTTGCGGGTGGCGAAGCCGATGGTGCGCCACTTGGCCTGGATCTCTTCGATCTCCTTGCTGAGGGCGTTCCACTGGGAGGAGGAGGTGATCTCCTTCTCGGCGATGGCCTCTACCTGCTCGCAGAGGGCCTGCTTGGCCTCGAGGTTACCCTGCTGCTGGGCCTTCATGTCCTCGAAGTGGGCCTGGTAGCGCTTGTTGATGACGGAAGTGGCAGCGCGGAAACGCTCCCAGATCTCGTCGCGGAACTCCTTGGCCACGGGGCCGAGGTCTTTCCACTGCTCGTGGAGTTTCTGCAGTTCCTTGAAGGCTTCTACCACGTCCTCGTCTGCGGCGAGGGCTTCGGCCTGCTCGCAGAAGGCGGTCTTGGCTTCCAGGTTCTTCTTGAAGTCCAGGTCACGCAGTTCGCGGTTGATGTCCACCAGGTCGTAGAACTTGGTGATATACAGCTGATACGTATCGTTTACGTCGCGGAAATTCTGCTGGGGAACCGGGCCGATCTCGCGCCAGCGGTTCTGGATGTCGCGGAACTTGGGGAAGGCGTCCTTCATGTCGCCGGGTTCCTCCACGAGGGCCTTGAGCTCCTCGATGACGGCCTGCTTCTTGGCGAAGTTTTCCTCTCGCAGGGCGTCCTGTTCCTTATTATACTCGGCCCGCTCTTTCTTGTACTCCATGTACAGCGCCTTGAAGCCGGCCTCGATGGCGGCGAAGGGGCTCACGGGGCCACTCTGCATAGGCACGGTGGCGTCTTCGGCGGGGGTGTTTTCATCGGGTTCCACTACCTCGGCGTCTTCGCCGGCAGCGGCTTTCTCCTTGGAAAGCTTTTTATAGAAGGCGGACTTGATGGCCTCGGCCTCCTTGAACCGCTTCATGCGGTCTTCACTGTCTTTCAATTCCTGGAACAGGGTGGTGAGCTCGGCGAGGGTCTTTTCGGCGAAATTCACCGTCTCTTCTGCCGCCTGTTCTACGATTTGTGCTACATCTGCAGCCACTTCCTGGGCCACAGGCTTAATTTCTTCACTCATGCGTTAATAGAGGTTAGGTTAAACATTAACTCACAAATATAAGAATATTCCGCGAAAAAAAGCTATTTTTGCAGACAAATCAGAAAACATGCTCAGAATCGATATCATCACCGTTGTTCCCGAACTTTTGGAAAGCCCTCTCAGCCACTCCATCCCCGGCCGCGCCGTGAAAAAAGGACTGGCCGAAATCCACGTGCACGACCTGCGCAAATACGGCCTGGGCAGCCGCCAGACGGTGGACGACTACTCCTACGGCGGAGACGCCGGCATGGTGATGATGGTGGAACCCGTCTTCAACTGCATCAACGACCTGAAGGCAGAACGCCACTACGACGAGATCATCTACATGGCCCCCGACGGAGAGGTCCTCACCCAGGGTATCGCCAACGAACTTTCCCTGAAAGAGAACATCATCCTCCTGTGCGGCCATTATAAAGGTATAGACGAGCGCATCCGCGAGCACCTGGTCACGCGCGAGATCTCCGTGGGAGACTTCGTGGTGAGCGGTGGCGAGATTCCCGCCGCCCTTCTGGCCGACAGCATCATCCGCCTCATTCCCGGCGTCCTCACCGACGAGACCTCGGCCCTGTCGGATTCCTTCCAGGACGGCCTGGTCTCCCCTCCCGTTTACACCCGCCCGGCGGAGTTCAACGGTTGGAAAGTGCCGGATGTCCTGCTGAGCGGAAACCCCAAACTCATCCACGCCTGGCAGGACGAAAAAGCCATCGAACGCACGCGCGAAAGAAGGCCCGGACTGCTCTCGGAATAACTCTACGAAAACTATACAGGGACTCTACATACCAAAAAACAGGCTCGCAATCACTGCGAGCCTGTTTTTTTGGTTAGTTAGTAGTGTATTCTTACCTTAAGAAGAAGGTTAATTAGTTGGTTAGAAGATGCGTTTTGAAGGAAGAAGAATGGAGTTTCCCCCGTTCTTCTGGCACAAAGGTATAACAAGTATTTTAAACTGCAAAATTTTTTTAACTAATTTTAGTTAAATAAAATATTTTAAAAAGTATAGCCAATCTTTAAAATGAAATTAAAAGGAGCTTGCGGATAAACGCCTGAACCTGTGGATATTTCGCCAGAATCGGGGTTATACGACTCCCAGCGCCATCCTGCCGCATAAAACTGCCTGTTGAAAACATTGTTGACAAATAACGAAAGCGAAATAATACCCGATTTTAGCTTACAATTTCGTACTGCGGAGAGTCCTGCGACAAAGTATCCGGGCACGGCAAGATTCTCCCGCATTGTGTTGTCAAGATACTGCTTTCCGACATATTTTCCGTTCCAGGAGAAGGTCGTTTCCTCCCAGGGAGAAACACTCACCTGGAACATGGAGATCACCGACGGCGACATGAGCATCGTGGTGCGGCCGTAGTTCACCGCGAAGGTGCGGCCAGACTCGTCTTCATAAGGTACATAAGAGGTATAATCGGCGATCTGGTTCACGGAGAAGGTGGAATTATGGTCCAGGCGCAGCCACCTGGCAGGCTGCCAGCCCAGGGCCAGCTCAACACCCCGGCGCCAGCCGCGAGGAACGTTCTCCTTGATAGCATAACCGGAAGAGGACAGGCGGCCGGTCTCCAGCAGCATGTCCCGGTATTCCATGGCGTACAGGTTCAGGGAGCCGACGAACTTGTCGGAGGTAAACTCGTAACCGGCTTCCACGTCCACCATGCTCTCCGGCTTGATGTCCAGGGCGTCACCCTTGATGTTCTCCTTGATGTCTCCCCTGCCCGGCTCGCGATGGCCGAGGGCAACGGAAGCGTAGATCTTATTCTTGCCGAAATTAGCGGTCAGGCCCGCGCGGGGGTTGAAGAAGTTCCAGGTGCGCTCGTAGTTAAAGCGATCCTCCTCTGCGGCGCCGTACTCCAGCCAGTCGTCATCCACACCCACCAGCGTGTAGTGGATGCTGCGGTACTGGAAATCCGTATAGGTCGTGAGCCAGGGCCAGGGATGGTACTCCGTACGCAGGAATGCGCTCAGGTCCTGCTTGCGGCCGGTATTGTCGTACCAGGAAGGCTGCTCGAAGGAATCGAGTTCCTTCACCCAGACGATCTCTCCCCAGTGGCCGCCGCGGTACCAGCTGGCGTTCACGCCGGCGTTCATCTCCAGGATGCGGCTCTTCAGGCGCAGGGAGGAATTCACGACGAACAGGTCGTTGTCCATCTTCTTGCGGTAGATCATGTCGCTCACCGCCGGCTGGAAATCTTTCGCCCAGCCGAAGCGCTTGAGCTTGCGGTTCATCTTGTAATACTCGTCGTAGCCGTCGCCACGCGTATAGTTGAATGTGTTGGACCAGGACAGGAGCGAGCCGAATGCGCGGGTATAATTCAGCTGGATGTGGTGCTGGGCATAGTTGTCCGTCTGGTTGTCATAGTAGCAGACTTCTCCCTGCTCGTTCTTATACTCGCCCGCTCCGTTGTAGCGCGGATCGATGTAGAACTGCTCCAGGTCGATACCGTCCCAGGTGATACCGCTCTTCTGGTTGCCCATCAGGTAGGTCAGCCGCAGGGAGCGGGGACCGTGCAGCCAGCCCAGCACGGCGAACACGGACTGGGCGGCCACCTTGGCGTTGCGGATGTAGCCGTCGGTCCGGCTGGCATTGGCCGCCAGGTTGAAGTACCATCCACCGGGCAGCAGGCCGGTGGAATAAGCGCCCGAGCCGATGAGCGTGCCGTAGGAGCCCGCGCTGAGCTCGAAGGCGCCCGTAGGATCGGCCCCGACGAAGGCGGTGTTCATGTTGATGCTGGCGCCGAACGCACCGGCACCGCTGGCCGATGTCCCCAGACCGCGCTGTACCTGCACGCTGGACAGCAGCGAAGTGAGGGAGGGAATGTTCACCCAGAAGACCTCCTGGCTCTCGGCGTCGTTCAGCGTGATGCCGTTGAGCGTGACGTTGATCTGCGAGCCCTTGGAGCCGCGGATGGTCATGGCCGAGTTGCCCAGGCCGGTACCGCCTTCGTTGTAGGTCACCACCGACGGCAGCAGGTTCAGCGCCATGGGCAGCGAGTGCGAAGGGTCGGCGGCGCCCAGCTGGGCCTTACCGACAGAGGTAAACGTAACAGGAGTGGAAGAAGCGGCACGGGAGGCCGATACGATGACCGAGTCCAGACGCTCGGTCTGTTCCTGCGCCTGAGCGCAGAGGGGCAGCACGCACAGCGCTGCCAGAAGCAGTGTTTTTTTCATTTTATCCTTACGGCGGTATCAACCGCATCAAGTTATGAGGGTGTAATCTCAATCCGGAGTTTCCGGATACCCCTTTATGTCTTTATTTTACCAATTCAATCTGGTAAAGCTTCGGCCAGTTCTTGCCGGTGAGATAAATCTTGCCGGCAGCGTCCACGGCGATGCCGTTCAGCACGTCGGTGGCGCTGGTGTAGAGCTCGTCGGGAAGGAGGCCGGTGCAGTCCACCGTGGCCTCTACCTTACCGGTAGCCGGGTCGATGATGGCGATGATATCCGTCATATACACATTGGCCCAGATCTTTCCGTCGATCCATTCCAGTTCGTTCAGGTTGCGCAGAGGACGGCCGTTCAGGGTAACGGTGATCTTCTTCTGCACGTTCAGCTTCTTGTCCAGGAAGTAAAGGGTGGGCGTACCGTCGCTGGCGATGAGCTGTTTGCCGTCGGTGGTCAGGCCCCAGCCTTCGCGGGGATAGCTGAGCGTTTCCTTAAAAGTGAGGGTGGCGGCGTCATAGCGGAAAGCCACTTTGTTCTTCCAGGTGAGGATGTACAGGTCCTCCCCCAGGATGACGGAGCCTTCTCCGAAGTATTTCTTGTTGAGTTTCTTCTCCACGATGGGCTTTCCCGTCGCCAGATTGACGGTGCGGATGGTGCTGGCGCCGTACTGACCGGTGGTCTCGTACAGTTTTCCGCCGTGGAAGAACAGGCCCTGGGTATAGGCTGCCATGTCGTGCGGATATTCCTTCACCACTTTGGGCCGATACTGCTTCACCTGGGCCTGGGAGCAGGCGCAAACGGCAAGCAGGGAGAGTATGACAAATAGTTTTTTCATTTTCGGAGTGCAAAGATAATAAAAAATATTACAAATCATCGGCCATTTTCTCCTCGCAGGTACGGTCGATTTCGTCGTCGAAGCCCTTCAGGGCCGCGAAAGGCGCGAACTGGGCGGCGCGGTCCTGCAGGCTCATCGGCCTGTGCCGCTTCGATACGGGGTGCGGCAGTTCGATGATATCGTCGTAAGGTCCTTTCATGCCTTGTGTCCTCCAATCTGGTTGTTTCTTTCGCGTGTCGTGGCTCCTTCCTCAAAGTTCATGCCCTTGAGGATGGCGTTCTTCCCGAACTTGCGCCGGATTTCCAGGATCACCTCCTGCTGGCGGCGCTCCTTCTCCAGGTCCACGGGCGCCTCGTCGAAGAGGCCGAGCTGGATGCCATCGGCCCGTTCCTCCGGATAGACGCGGGCGGCGACGACGTAGATGCGCCTCACCTGCAGCGAAGGGTCGATGATGCGGTGGAAGAGCTCCATCGCCGCGCGCATGATGAGGGTCGTGGAAGAGGTCGCGCCCGGGAGGTTCACGCTGCCGTGGGCCGGTTTCGGGGTGGGACGGCCGTACCAGTCGGCGACGACCGGCCCGCGGAAACCCTTCGCAACCTTGTTGTCATAGCCTATGTGCAGCACCAGCTGGTCGGTCACCAGGTGCTTCTCCACCAGGTCCAGCGTGAGGAGGTCGGTCATCTCGCGGACGATGAGCGCGGCTTCATCGGCCTTGTACGGGCGCGTGAGCACCTGCCCGCTGGAGAGGCTGCTGGCGCTGGGCCGATAGCCTTTGATGTCCGCCATGGAACAGGGCTCCCAGCCCCAGGCATGGTCGATGAGGAGCTCCGCGTTGACGCCGAACTCGCGGTAGAGGGACTCCTCGTCGGTGAGGGAGCGGCGGGCGACGTCGCCCAGCGTATAGAGGTACATCCGCTCCAGCCGCGCGACGGTGCCCTTGCCGATGCGCCAGAAGTCGGTCATGGGCCGATGGGTCCAGTACTTCCGGCGGTAGCTCAGCTCGTCGAGCTCGGCGATGCGCACGCCGTCCTTATCGGCCTCCCTGTGCTTCGCCTCCACGTCCATCGCGACCTTGCAGAGATAGAGATTCGGGCCGATGCCCGCCGTCGCGGTGATGCCCGTCTCCTTGAGCACTTCCCGCACGAGGCGCATAGCCAGGTCGTGGGCGGTCGTATTGTACAGGCGCAGGTACTCGGTGGCGTCGATGAAGACTTCGTCGATGGAATAGACGTGGATGTCCTCGGGGGCGATGAAGCGGAGGTAGATGCTGTAGATCCTGCTGCTCACCTCTATATAATAGCTCATCCGCGGCGGGGCAATGATGAACTGCACGTTGGTCCCCTTCAGCTTCTGGTTCACTTCGAACAGGCGGGCGCGGCCGGGGATGCCATAGGCCTTCAGGGATGGCGACACCGCCAGGCAGATGGTCTTGTCGGTGCGGGAGGCGTCGGCCACGACGAGGTGGGTGGTGAGAGGATCCAGCCCCCTCGCCACACATTCGGCCGATGCATAGAAGCTCTTCAGGTCGATGGCTATGTACGTGCGTTCCGTGCCCATATTGGGATTCCGGGGTCAAAAATAGCAATAATTCGAGAATTTTGCCAGCCGGAGATTTTTGTTTCATTTTGACGTGCCTTTCTGTTTACGCAGGCGTTCCAGCAACGGTTTTTTGCCATTTTGAAACATCCGAAATACCTATCAACGAGCAGCTTATGGGTTAAAATTTAGTCCGACGGACCATTTTTGTATGTCAAACATAGTAAAATTTCAACAGGAATGATTTATCTTCGCAACAGAAACTTAAACGACTAATAATTAATAACACATAACTAAACTATGAAAACTTCAAACTTCGTTCTTCGCATGGCGGGAATCCTGCTCATTGCAGGTGCGGCACTAGCGGGGTGCTCCAAGAATTCCGTCAGCATCGAGAAGAGCCCGGTGGGCGAAAAGTATTTCACCCTGAGCGTGAATGCCGGTTTCGACACCAAAGCCCTGGCCGATCCAGGTGACGGCACTTTGACCGTCACCTGGGAAGTCGGGGACTCCGTGAGCGTTTACAACCTCACGACCGGCGAGCCCATCAAGGGCATGCTGTACGCCCAGACCGCGGGCAGCAGCACCACGCTGGCTTCCGACAAGCTCTTCGGTAACGTAAACCAGGGAGACAAGCTTCTCCTGGAATTCGGCACCGCAGAGAACTACGGTATCCAGGACGGTACCCTCACCGGTGCCCAGACCAGCATTGACAAGTGCTCCGACTACGCCACGGCCATCATTACCGTAACCGTCGTGAAGCCGGAGGAAAACCCTGCCAGCGTCCAAACCACCGCCGCAGAGTTCACTCGCAGACAGGCCATCGTGAAGTTCGCCCTCAAAAACCGCAAGGCAACGCCCCAGGCTGTCAAGACGGACAGCCTCACCATCTACAAGGGCGAAACCCTCCTTGCCACCGTCAAGCCTGAAGAGGCTACCGACCAGCTCTACGTAGCCCTTCCCCAGTTTGAGAAAAAGGACACCATCACCATCATGGCAAGGGGCTCCGAGGACGGCTTCACCTACAAGCTCAAGCACGTATTCAACGAACTGGGCGCAAACGTCGGTTTCAAGGAAGGCGAATTCTACACCCGCGAGCTCCAGATGAAAAAGCTCATCAAGTTTGCCGCAGACAGCCTCAGGGCCATAGAAACAGTCACGTACAACGGACAGGCCCAGAATCTGGTAGAGCCTGCCGAGGGTTATCTCTATGCCGAGGTGGACGGCCAGCGCGTCTTCATTGACGGAGAGGCCGACAAGTATGACAAGAAGTGCCAGCTCATGTTCGCCGTGAGGAAGTTCGTAATCGGTGACGTCCCTACGCTGGATGACATTGAGGATTCCGAGTGGAAGACCACAGCAACGGCCACAAACGTTGGCCAATACTATGTCTTTGCAAAGGCCCAGGGCAACGACGACTACGAGGATGTGGACGCATCCGAGCTGCCTACGGAGCCTTTCATCGCCTCCATCAGCAAGGGTACGCCTACCCTCACGGGGTTCGTTCCCAGAAATGCTCAGTACAATGGAGAAGAACAGACCCTTATCTTCAGCACCGGAGATGTCAAGATTGGCAACGTCGAGATATCGGCCACCGTGAGATTCTCACTGGATAGTTTGAGCTGGTCATCTGCCGGCTTCGTCAGAGCAAAAGACCAGGGAAGCTACTATATCTATTACAAGATTGTCGGAACGGACAACATCGAAGAAGTAGCCGGAAAATGGCCCACTCCCGCCACCATCTCAAAGGGGCAGCAGACGATTTACGGCTTACCCAGTAACTACAACATAACTAGTGGTGGGGACAAAGTAATCAATAATGTTTATTCCAGCGCCGGAACAATACCTTCGATTGTTCAAACTACTCTGGACAATCAAGCGCCTATACAGGTTGCTTATACCATAACCTACAATCTGTCAGCAAAGACCTTGACAATCCATCCTGAGACGGGAGGTACGTTTATGGCCCGAAAAGTAACGCTCACTTTCCCCGAGACGACTATGTATGCAGCGAAATCGGTAAGCTTTACCATTAACAATTACAATTAACAATGTAGAGTAATCCTTAATATCGCCTATAATCAGAAGCCGGACGTTTTGTCCGGCTTCTCTTTTACTGTCTGATCCAATCCAGATTGAAGCGGTAATGGACCCGGCTGGAGAGGAGATGGATGGTTCCGTCCGGGCTTTGCGTGCAGGCCAGGTATCCTTTAGGTTCGGCGTGAGAGGCATCCAGCGTAAAGGTCCCGGTCCATGCTCCCCCGTCCAGAATGCGCTCCTGGCCGTCGGTCAGGAGTTTTTTCACGGGCCAGGTTTCGCCTTCGTCATAGCTCAGGGCTACATACAGGCCGCTTTCTCCAAAGGAGCACAACATGAGGGGGCCTTCCTGGAGGCGCCTGAGCACCAGGCGCTGGCCGCTGCCGATGGGCGGGAACTCCGTAGCCTTGTACGTCCAGGTTTTGCCGCCGTCGGCCGATATGCTGCAGGGCATGTGCCCGTCAATGGCATTGCCGCGGCCGAAAGCCATGAGGCGGCCGTCCTTTAATTCTACGATGCCGGCATGGATGCCTTTGATGATGCTGCCGCTGTCTTTCCAGGTTTTGCCGCCGTCGTTTGAGATGTGCAGGGCGGTACCGGCTTCTCCGTCGGGGCCTGCGTCACAGCACAGCAGGATGCGGCCGTCTTTTGTAACGATGGGGCCGGCTATTACCTGATGCCGCACTTCATGTTCGGACTCTATATATTGTAAAGGAGACCAACTGCCGTTATTCCAGCGGCGCATGGCCAGGGCCAGGTCTTTCCACTCCCCCGCGTCGCCTACGCCCTGGAAATGAAGGATTTCCCCGCATTCCAGCGTTAAAAGGGCGCTGCCGGTCATGTTCCGGCCCGGGACTTTGCAGAACAGCGTGGCGGGCTGCCAGTTTTCTCCGTCAAAGGTGCTTTGGAGCACAACCATTTCGCGCCCGGCCTCGGCGTCGGTGGAGAACCAGATGGCAAGGAGCCGCCCGTCCGGCAGCCAGGTCACGGCCGGCTGGTGGTTATGGGAATAGAAAGGGCTGCCGTCTACAGGAGGGATGACATAGGGCAGCGGCTCGGCGAAAAAAGGGGCCTCAGTCTGCCCCGTCGCTGTGGATCGCGGCAGAACTTCCACCATGCGGAAGCCCAGCAGCACGCTGCGGTCTTCGGGAATGGAGGCGCTGCGGTAATCGGTGGCCAGGAACTCCACGGGGGTGTTGTGGCTGCCGCCTCGGACGGCCTTGTACTGTCCGTCCACCCAGTCCTGGCACCATTCCTCCACGTTGCCGTGCATGTCGTACAGGCCCCAGGCGTTGGGGCTGAACTGCGCCACCTGCAGGCTCACGGGCACTTTGTCGCGGGTGTTTTCCTGCACTTTCCACTGGTCTTCGGGGAAGGTGTCTCCGGTGTTGTATTTCGTGGCGGAGCCGGCGCGGCACGCGTATTCCCATTCGGCTTCGGTGGGGAGGCGGAAGGATCGGCCCGTCTTGCGGGAGAGCCACGCGCAGTAGGCATCGGCCTCCTCCCAACTTACCATGATGACGGCTTCGTCATCGGCCTTGGAGAAGCCCTTATAGCCACGGTAGGCTTTGTGCGAAGGGTCGAAGGCCTCGTACTGGGCGTTGGTGATTTCGGTCGCGCTCATGCGGAAGGGGGCGTCCGGGATGTCTGTCATCGGGGGTACCGGCACCTGGGAACAGGCCACGGCGAGACTGAGGAAAGGGATAATGTATTTCAAACTGTCAAATATTTTTCTGGATGTTCGGATCGTCCGTCAAAGTTAAGGATTATTTGCTGGAAATGTGTAAATTTGCAGACTGGAATTCGTTAGT
>Ga0310690_10007969_pt1 | contig 13536 bp, 12 predicted proteins | sample AusTroGonzalo_MG_2_FD_207661 | JGI IMG/M metagenome (GOLD analysis project Ga0310690, IMG submission 207661) | Bovine rumen microbial communities from tropical cattle in Woodstock, Queensland, Australia - Gonzalo_04 (v2) (version 2) | ecosystem: Host-associated > Mammals > Digestive system >... | reverse complement strand
CGGCACCACCTTCTCCGAAGACGTACTCATGAAAGAATTTGTCAGCCACATGGCCTTCACCTACCACTGCTTCCCCATCACCAACTCAAACAACTAACAGCGAAGCTGTTCAACACGAAGTAATCAACAGCGAAGCTAACCAACATGAAATAATTAACACGAAGTAATAAACAATACCAACGAATATGTCCTGTTTTATCATCCCCATGGCGCAGGCCATCGCCACAAGCGCCTACAGAAAAGCCAACGCGAAAGCGATTGAAAGTTCAGAACACGCGCTCACGCGCAACATCCCGGCACTCGAAAAGATGCTCTGGGGCGGCACCGTGATGCTCATCGTCGATCACATCCTCAACGGCGAACTCACTTGGCGGTATCCCTTCTTCACCGCCCTCGACGGCGCCGAAGGCTTCACCATCATGCTCCGCGAAATGCTCACCGTCGGTGTCCCCATGTCCCTGACCCTCACCGCGGTCTGGGCGGTATGGGCCATCCTCAAGGAACGTAAAGTCACTGCGTGTTGATTACTGCGTGTTATTTACTTCGTGTTGGTTAGCTTCGCTGTTGCTAGGTAAATGTTGATTAGTCAGTGTTATGAAAATATATGATTTTGAAGATTTGGTAGTTTGGCAATTAGCAAGGGGGCTTGTTAAAGATATTTATGCCCAATTTGCCACATGTAAGGATTTTGGCTTTAACAATCAGATTCAACGTGCTGTTATTTCTATAATGAATAACATAGCAGAGGGTTTTGATAAAAGTAAGAATTCTAAAGACAATAGGCAATTATTAAGCTATCTGAACATTTCTTATGGCTCTTGTGGAGAAGTAAAGAGTATGCTTTATGTGGCAGAAGATTTAGGATATATAAATATAGAAACAGCCAAATCATTACGCGAACGTTGTACGGACATATCTATAAAAATAGCATCATTCATGTCTCGCCTCCGCAACTACGATATTAACAAAAACAACAAAAACAACAGCGAAGCTAACTAATATGAAATAACTAACATGAAATAACTAACACGAAGTCATCAACCGCCGCAGGCTAACCAACAGCGAAGCTAATTAACATGAAATAATTAACACGAAGTAATCAACACGAAGTTACCAACATAAAATTTAACCGCTATGTTTTTCCAAGTCTATGGGGCTCACGCCCTGGCCCAGTGGGGGATGCTGCTCGTCGTCCTCGTGGGTCTCATCCTGTTCAACGAGTTCGCCCGTCGCACTAAGTTCGGCGGTATCGTCACCTTCCTGGTCATCCCCGTCGCCCTCACGGCCTACTTCCTTGCGATTGCCGTCGGCGTTCGCAACGGTGCACAGTGGGCGTTGGAAAACCAGACACACGTCTATATGCAAGGCTGGTTCCACTATGCCAAGCTCTATGCCGCTACCGCTGGATGTATCGGCTTTATGATGATCAAGTACAAATGGGGCATCGGTGCCAAACACTGGTTCAAACCGTTCCCGTTTATCATCGTGGCCATCAACATCCTGATTGCCTGTGCCTCTGACTTCGAAAGTGCGGCAATGGGCTGGAACAAATGGTGGCTCACCTCCGAAGGCGTCTGGCAATACGGCGGCTGGCACAATGTGATGAACGGCGTGGCCGGAATCATCAGCATCTTCTGTATGACCGCATGGTGGAACGTCTATGCCTCCAAGGACAAAAAAGACATGATCTGGGCCGACATGACGTGGGTCTATATCGTGATTTATGACATCTGGAACTTCGCTTACACCTACAACTGTCTGCCTACGCACAGCTGGTACTGCGGCGTGGCTTTGCTGCTCGCCCCGACAGTGGCCGCCCTGTTGTGGAACCGCGGCGGTTGGATTCAGAACCGCGCTAACACCTTGGCGATCTGGTGTATGTTTGCACAGGTCTTCCCGCTCTTCCAAGAGACCTTCAAAGATGGTCAACAGTGGTTCAACTGGGCTACGCTTCCCGTCCTTTATCCGGAAGGTGTTGCTACCATTGAGCAACTGTACGCTGCCGGTGGACAGGCTGCCGTTGACGGCGTTGTAGGCACCACAGTCGATCCTTCTGTCGTGGCCGCCAACCCGAGCATGATGATGTTCATCAGCGGACTGGCGCTCGTGACCAACATCATTGCGTTGTGCTACATCATCGCACAAGCTAAGAAGCGCCACATCAATCCGTACAAGGAAGACGTTTTCGTTAACCAGAAGTACTACAAGGATGCTATGGCTCGCGCCGATTTATCCTAATTGACATGCCTTTCCATACGCAAAAATTTCGTATTTTTGCGGCCGATTTCAGATAGCGGGAATCATGTTCTCGCTATCTTTTTAATGTGTTGTATATAAGAAAGTTAGTAATGGCATTTATTAAAACAGACAATCTGAAAGGAGATCTTTTTGGCGGCATCACAGCCGGAATTGTAGCCTTGCCGTTGGCGTTGGCCTTCGGTATCCAGGCGTTCGGAGGCATTGACGATCCCTCCGCCAGTTCCATGGGCGCCCTTGCCGGCCTCATAGGTGCTACTTTCCTCGGCTTTTTTGCCTCCTTGTTCGGGGGCACACACTCACAGATCAGCGGTCCTACGGGTCCCATGACTGTCATCACCGCCTCGCTGCTCAGCGGCGTGTGGGCGGCACAGCACTCCATGAGCGCGGTGCTTATCAGCATGTCGCTGGCCGGCCTCTTCTGCGGTATCTTCCAGATTCTGTTCGGCATCATGAAGATCGGCAAATATGTGCGCTATATCCCGTATCCGGTACTCTCCGGCTTCATGAGCGGTATCGGTGTCATCATCATCATCCAACAGCTCTATCCGCTAATCGGTTGTAAATCACCGGTGATGGTGGTGGATATGATTACGCAATTCCCTGAACGTGTGGCTGACGGTGTTTCGATTACCGCACTGCTACTCGGTCTCGGCACCATCGCCATTATCTATCTTTTCCCGTTGATAACCAAGAAGATACCCTCTACACTGGTGGCCCTTTTGGTCATGACCATTGTTTCGCTGTTCTTAGGGATGGACGAGAAACTGCTCATCGGTCAGATTCCGTCTGGATTCCCGATGCCCGTGTTTGCCAAAGAGGGACTCGACCTCGCCGGCCTTGACTGGGGCGCCGTTCTGAAAGCCTCTGTCATTCCGGGACTTACGCTCGCCGGTTTGGGCAGTATTGATACGCTCCTTACCTCCGTGGTGGCCGACAATATCACCAAGACGCATCACAACAGCAACCGTGAGCTGATAGGGCAGGGTATTGGTAATATGATTAGCGGTCTCTTCTGCGGTATCAGCGGTGCGGGCGCGACCATGCGTACCGTCGTCAACGTGAAAAGTGGCGGTCGCACGCAAATCAGCGGTATGGTGCACTCGCTGTTGCTCCTCGCTGTGTTGCTCGGTTTGGGCAGCCTCGTGCGCTATGTCCCGCTGTCCGTACTCGCCGGCATCCTGATCACCGTCGGTTGGGGAATCATTGACTTCAAAGGTTTTAAAGATCTTCCCAAAATCCCGCGTGCAGATGCCGTGGTGCTCATCATCGTCTTCCTGCTCACCGTTTTCGTGGATCTGCTCACGGCTGTCGGCATCGGCATGGTGATTGCCTGCGTCCTCTTCATGAAACGTGCCAGCGACCTCGTGGAGGGTGGCTACAGCTCCGCAGAGATGACCAATTTCGACAAAGAGAGTCCGTGGCAGGATGAAGGCGGTATGCCCGACAAAGTGCAGCATAAGATTTATATCCAGCGTCTTAACGGTCCCATCTTCTTCGGCACCATTACCAAATTCCAGCAAGTGATGGCCGACGTGCCCGAAGATGCCAAGATCGTCATCATCCGTATGCGCCTCGTCAGCTTCATGGACCAATCCGGCCTCTACGCCATGGAGACCGCCATCAAGGAACTCCAAGCCCGCGGCGTCCTCGTCCTCATGACTATCATCCAACCCCAACCGATGTATATGCTTAAGACCATGAACGTTATCCCGCTCATCGTCCCCGAACAGCATACGTTCAAAACATTCGAGGACTGCACCGAATTCCTGAAAAACAGATTCGAAACTAATTAATTAACGAAAATATGAAAAGAATCATCATCCTGGCTTTAGCAGCCATCATCACCCTGGGCGCAAACGCCCAGAAAGCCTCCAAGAAGGAGCAGACTGTCACCATCCAAACCAATGGCGTATGTCAGAAATGTGCAGACAAGTTCAAAGAGAACGTGCCCTATTTCAAGGGAGTGAAGGACTACTCCTACGACATGAAGACCGCCAAGCTGACCATCACTTACGATGCGTCCAGAACCAATCCCGACCAGTTGCGTCAGCAGATCAGCAAGCTGGGTTACAATGCCGATAACGTGAAAGCGGATGCCGCTGCACGTGCTAAACTGCCCGCCTGCTGTCGTGCAGAAAAGAGCAGTGGCTGTGGCGGTTGTGGCAGCCACGGAAATGGTCAAGGCTGCGGCAATCATGGCAACGGTCAAGGTTGCGGTAACCATGGCAATGGTCAAGGCTGTGGTAACCATGGCACCAGCAAAGGCTGCGGCAACCACTAAAAACTGCAAAAGCGGTATCGGCATCCTCGCCATCCGCTCTGTTTTTATTGAAATAAAAAAGACGAAGTCGAAAGATTTCGTCTTTTTTTGTTTCATCGTATTTCATCGCTTCATCGTGTTTCATCGCCACATCGTCTTACCAAAAAAAATTGTAACTTTGCGCGTTGGTACTTCGTATGACCAATGAATAGTAAATTAATGTAAATCAAATAAATAGAATTGTTATGACAAAACCTAAGATCGTTATCGGAAACTGGAAAATGAATAAGGACTTCGAAGAAGCCGAAGACCTGATCACCACAATAGAAGAGGAATTGGCTGATTATCAGCTGCAAACAGAGGTCGTGCTTTGTCCGCCTGCCGTTTATGCCGAACTGGTGACCGACCATGCCAGCTTGGAGGACAGCCACTTCTACGCAGGTTTGCAGAATGTGAGCGAGTTTGAGAACGGTGCCTACACGGGAGAGATTTCGGCTGAGATGCTCTCCTCCATGGAGGTGGATTTCTGCATTGTGGGACACTCCGAACGCCGCAAATACTTTGGCGAAACCGATGAGATCGTCCTCAAGAAGATGCACCGCCTGTTGGCCAACGACATCGTACCCGTAATGTGCTGCGGTGAGACGCTCGAAGAACGCAAAGCCGGCAAACACTTCGAAATCGTCCAAAAACAGATTGAATCGACCATCTGCACCCTCACGCCCGAGCAACTCGAACGCACGATGATTGCCTACGAACCCATCTGGGCCATCGGCACCGGCGAAACTGCTACTCCCGCGCAGGCACAGGAGATGCTCGCCTTCATCCGCTCCCTCATCGAGAAGAAATTCGGCACCGAACTCGCTGTCTTCACCTACATCCTCTATGGCGGCAGCTGCAACGGAAAGAACGCCCTCGAACTCTTCTCCCAACCCGACGTGGATGGTGGTCTCATCGGCGGCGCCTCCCTCAAAGCCGACGAGTTTATGAAAATCGTGGAAGCCGCCGAAACGGTGATTAAGGATAATTAGTTTATAGGCTTACAGGCTTACAGGCTTACAGGCTTACAAGCTTACAGGCTTATAAGTTTACAGGCTTACAAGCTTAACCCACTAAGCTTCTAAGCTCCTAAGCTCCTAAGCTCCTAAGCTCCTAAGCTCCTAAGCTTCTAAGCTCCTAAGCTTCTAAGCTCCTAAGCTTCTAAGCTCCTAAGCCAATTATATATGAATAGATTATCGCTCATATTGTCCGTACTCTTCATGGGAATCGCCTGCGTCACCTACGCGCAGGACGATGACCCGTGCATGCAGACGATGGATAAAAACAGCGAGAAAATCTTCAAAAAGGCGCGGGAATTTCAAAAATCCGGCAAGAAAGAGGAGGCCTTCGAACTCTACGAGGAGATTCTGGCCGACCATCCTGAGTATTTGGACGTGAACTACTATTATGCAATGGGATATTATTACCCCTTAGAGGATAATCAGTTCATCTCCAAACGGAAAGACGGCTCGGATGTGAAGAAGGCCATGGCTGCCTTCAATCGGATTTATGATGTATGTCCCTTCTACAAGCCTTTTCATAACCTATACGCGGCGAAACTTGCATACAACCAAGAATTGTATCCGGAAGCGGTCAAATTTGCGGGGGTAATTGTGGATAATCCTGATCTGTTTCCGAACCCTAAAGATGCGGATAAGATTCGGGAAGCCCGGATTATTCTCCGCAAGGCCCGTTTTTACGACAATATCCTCAACCATCCGGTGCCCTTCGACCCGCATCCGGTGCCCAATATCTCCACCGCTGCGGACGAGTACCTCGGTACGTTATCTCCTGATGGTCAGCTCTTTTACTTTACCCGACGCAAGTATGTCTCCGATGGTAACCCTTTCGGGGAAGGTCGTGTGTTGAAAGAGTTTTTCAGCTGTAGCGAGAAAAAGGGGGGACAGTTTGGTGAAGGCGACAGGCTGCCAGCTCCGTTCAACAATGCGGAGGGGGAGGGGAGTCCCACCATCAACCTCACCAACGACCTGCTGATTTTCACGCAGCGGCATACGGTGAAACTGCCGGGAGGCTCCTACCCGAACTATGATCTCTACTATTCGGAGTTCGACGGCTATGAGTGGTCAACACCCAAGCCGCTGCCAGGCAAGATTAACCGCAGCGACACATGGGAGTCGCAGCCTTCGCTCAGCTCCGATGGCAAGCTGCTTTTCTTCGCCAGCGACCGGCCGGGCGGCTATGGGGGTTCCGACATCTGGTACGCTACCCGCAAGAGTGACGGCTCTTGGAACGATCCTGTCAACATGGGACCGACCATCAATACTGATCGTAACGAGCGTTCGCCATTCCTCCACACCGACAGCAAAACGCTCTACTTCTCCTCCAACGGCCACGACGGTCTCGGAGGGCAGGACATTTTCTACTCCAAGATGGACGGCAAGCGACAGTGGTCGGAACCGGTCAACATCGGCTCGCCCATCAACACCGAAAATGACGAAGTGGACTTTTTCGTCAGTTTGGACGGTAAAACCGGCTACTTTTCCTCCAACAACTATGGTGACCAGGACTGGAATATCTACCAGTTTGAGCTTTACGAGGAGGCACGTCCGCATACGATGGTTATCGTCAAGGGCAAGGTCTCCGTGGATGAGGGCGATTTGGAAAACGCTGTGGTCGAGATTCGAGATACCAATGCGAATGTCGTTTCCACGGGTATTGTGAGCGCGGCGCAAGGTAAATACGCTGTGGCCGCCGAGGTGAATCACGAGAATCCCCAACCCCTCATTTTGAATGTTAAGAAGGAAGGTTATTCATTTGACACCCAGATTATTAAGCCGGAGGAAATTACCGAAGAGGTGGTTGAGAAGGATGCCGAGGTGAAGGCTGTGGAAACCGGAAAAGTGTGCGATTTGCGCGACATCTACTACGAGACCAATGACTTCAGCCTTACCCCCGAATCCAAAATGCTGCTGGCGCTCTTCATCGAATTCCTGAAGGAGAATCCTACGGTGAAAGTGGAGATACAGGGTCACACCGACAATATCGGTCGTGACGAAGACAACTTGCTGTTGTCGGAGCATCGTGCCAAGTCGGTGTATGACTATGTGGTGGCGCAGGGTGTCAGCGCTAACCGTTTGAGATACAAAGGTTATGGCGAGTCGAATCCGATTGCCTCCAACAATACCGCGGAAGGACGCGCCAAGAACCGCAGAACTGTTTTCTTGATTTATGAGAAATAAGAACATCTATTTTCTGGGCATTGGCGGCATCGGGATGAGTGCGTTGGCCCAGTATTTTTTGCAACGTGGATACGCCGTCTATGGCTACGATCTTACCCCTTCTCCCGTCACCGAGATGCTCCAGCGCAAAGGGGCAAAAATCCATTTCGAAGGGGACGTTTCCCAGATTCCCGCAACGTTGGATAGGGTAGTGGTGACTCCCGCCATACCTAAGGATTTTATTGAATACCAGTATTTTGTAAAGAATAATATCCCGATGTACAAACGCTCGCAGGTGTTGGGACATATCACGGACGAGCTGCGTACATTGGCGGTGGCCGGCACACACGGCAAAACCACCACCACCTCCATGATCACCCATCTGCTCTATCCGGAGCAACCGTTGGCCGCCTTCATCGGGGGCATAGCCAAGAACCTGAACGACAACTACGTATGCAGTCCATCGCCCGACACCGCCGTGGTGGAAGCGGACGAGTTCGACCGTTCCTTCTTGACTCTGCATCCTGAGGTTTCTGTCATCACCTCCATGGATGCCGACCATTTGGATATTTACCGCGATGTGGAGGACCTGCGCGATGCCTTCCGGCAGTTCGCCGCCCAAACCCGCAAAGCCGTCTTGGTGGAAGAGGCGGTGGCGGATTATATTACGCATCCGGGCAAGCGCGTCTATGGTACGGAATCCACTTCCGACTATTATGCGCATGATATTGACTATCAGCAAGATTATTCCAGATTTTGTCTTCATACCCCGCAAGGGGAAATTCAGGATCTGGCGTTGCCGGCGCACGGTCGTTACAACATCCTGAATGCCACGGCCGCCATTGCCGCCGTGCTGGAGGCTTTTCCGAAGATGCCAGTTGATCGTATCAAACAGAAAATCAGTACTTTCGAAGGTGTAAAACGCCGTTTCGATTACATCGTTCGTCGTCCCGATTTTGTCTTCATCGACGACTATGCGCACCATCCCAACGAGATGCGTTCGTTTATTACGGCTGTTCGCAAAATTTACCCTAATCAGGAAATCTGTGGAATTTTTCAGCCGCACCTCTACACCCGCACTCGCGATTTTGCAGACGAGTTCGCGGCCGCCCTCGATCTCCTCGACCGCACCATCCTGCTACCCATATACCCCGCTCGAGAGAAACCCATTGAGGGCATCACTTCTGAATTTTTGTTGAGCAAGATGCAGAATCCCAATGCGTTAGTACTCGGCAAGGAGGAACTGCTTCCCTATCTCCAAACCCATCGTCCGCAAGTTTTGCTGACCATCGGTGCCGGCGACATCGACCGCCTTATCCCCCAAATTGCCGAAGGGTTACTGTAGAATTTTTTTCCCTACAAGAAAAAATACCGCCACCCCTCTATCTACTATAGCCCCTAATCTCCTAAGCCCCTAATCTCCTAAGCCCCTAATCTCCTAAGCCCCTAATCTCCTAAGCTCCTAAGCTCCTAAGCTTTTAAGCTTCTAAGCTCCTAAGCTTCTAAGCTTTTTGTTGAAAAAAAAGTTGAATAAAAAATCATTTTAACAAATAATATTAAAGAAAATTGTTTATGTTTGCAGGTTGGATGAATGTAGTAACGAGGGGGAGTCTATGCATATCCTTCTGGGTTCACAAGGATTTAGATTCCAGGCACTTATAGTTGTCTTGCCCTCTGTTTCCTCAGGTCGCAAGCCTGGGGGAATAGTTGGTTTTAGCTACATCGGTCCATCATTATCGCAATTTTGACATAACGGAGGATTTGCATGACCCTGCTCAACGACGCTGAACGACACTGGTATGCTTTCAAAGTCTTTTACAACAAAGTCTTTGAAGTGGAAGCGACGATTCGTAAAATGCACATAGAGACCTACTTTCCGGTTGTGAAATCTTTTAAGTTCAGCGGGGAAGTCCGCAAGACGGTGGTCAAGCCCGCCATTTCGTCATTGATTTTTGTGCGCTGTGCCTCCGATGTGGTACTTCAGCTGCAACAAGACCTCTCAGGGCGCGTGATGCTCTACACCCACGTCACGGACGGTGTGCGGCTTCCGTCCCCCATTGACGAAGAGGAGATGCGCATCTTCAAACTGGTCACCTCCGTTGAGGACGAACGATTGCAGTATCTGGATGTCGGTAGCGTCAACTACAAAGAAGGCCAGAAGGTCAACGTGTTAGACGGCCCCTACAAAGGATGCTCCGGCTACATCAAACGCATCAAAGGCAACCGCCGCCTCCTCGTCGCCGTTGAAGGCCTCGCACTGGTGGCCACATCGTACATCCCCTCGGAATTTCTCGAGAAAATATAGCTTACAGGCTTAGAAGCTTACAGGCTTAAACTCCTAAGCTCCTAAGCTCCTAAGCCCCTAAACCTTAAACCTTAAACCCTAAACCTTAAACATGCAAATCACTGTCGCCGGAACCGGCTATGTCGGTCTTTCCATCGCCACTCTGCTGGCGCAACATCATAATGTTACCGCTGTCGATATCGTGCCCGAGCGCGTGGAGATGGTGAACAACAAGAAATCGCCCATCCAGGACGATTACATCGAAGATTATCTGGCAAACAAACCCTTGCAGCTCAAGGCTACCACCGATTGGGAAAATGGCTACAAGGATGCTGAGTTCGTGGTCATCGCGGCCCCGACCAACTACGACAGCACCAAGAACTTCTTCGACACCTCTGCGGTGGAAGACGTGATCAACAAGGTGTTGCAGGTGAATCCCAACGCCACGATGGTCATCAAGAGCACTATTCCCGTGGGTTATACGGCCTCTGTGCGCGAAAAGTTCAGCTATCGCGAGCGTAAAGCAGACGGCTCTTTCGAGGTCGTGATGCCCAACATCATCTTCGCTCCCGAGTTCCTTCGTGAGAGCAAGGCGCTCTACGACAACCTCTACCCGTCAAGAATCATTGCCGGTTTCGACCAGAGCAATCCTCATTTGGAAGAGCGCGCCCACACCTTCGCCTCCATTATCAAGGAAGGCGCCATCAAACAGGATGTGCCGATGCTGTTTATGGGCAGCACGGAAGCTGAGGCTGTGAAGCTCTTCGCCAACACCTATCTCGCGTTGCGCGTAAGCTACTTCAACGAACTGGATACCTACGCTGAAATGAAAGGTCTTGACACCCAAGCTATTATCGATGGCGTTTGTCTTGATCCTCGTATCGGCACCCACTATAACAACCCGAGCTTCGGTTACGGTGGCTACTGTCTGCCGAAGGACACCAAGCAGCTGCTGGCCAATTATGCTGACGTACCGCAAAACATGATGTCGGCCATCGTCGAAAGTAACCGCACCCGCAAGGACTTCATTGCCGACCAGGTGCTGAAGAAAGCGGGCTACTACGACTACTACAACCGTGGCGACTTTGATGCCAATAACGAAAGAGAGTGCGTGATTGGTGTTTACCGCCTCACGATGAAGTCCAACAGCGACAACTTCCGTCAGAGTAGTATCCAAGGCGTGATGAAGCGCGTGAAAGCCAAAGGCGCCAAGGTCATCATCTACGAACCCACCCTCAAAGACGGCAGCACCTTCTTCGGAAGTGTAGTGGTCAACGACCTCGAGAAATTCAAAACCCAATCTCAAGCCATCATCGCCAACCGCTACGATGCGTGCCTGGATGACGTGGCGGAGAAGGTGTACACGAGAGACATCTTCAAACGCGATTAGCTTACAGGCTTAGAAGCTTACAGGCTTACAAGCTTACAGGCTTACAGGCTTATTAAGCTTCTAAGCTTCTAAGCTTCTAAGCTCCTAAGCCCCTTAAACACTAAACCTTAAACCTTAAACCTTAAACCAAATGCGCACTATCATCATCACCGGCGGTGCCGGCTTCATCGGCTCCCACGTTGTTCGCCTTTTCGTGAACAAATATCCCGAATACAAGATTATCAATCTTGACAAACTCACGTATGCTGGTAATCTGGCAAATTTACGTGATATCGAAAATAAGCCTAACTATAAATTCGTAAAGGCTGATATTTGTGATTTTGACACGATCTACAAACTGATGCAGGACGAACACGTGGACGGCATCATCCATCTCGCTGCCGAAAGTCATGTGGACCGCAGCATTAAGGATCCGTTCACTTTCGCACAGACCAACGTGATGGGTACGTTGTCATTGCTGCAGGCCGCAAAGCTTTACTGGGAGAGCCTTCCCGAAAAATACGAGGGCAAACGGTTCTACCACATTTCGACTGACGAGGTCTATGGCGCTCTCGAAATGACGCACCCTGACGGCATTATGCCTCCGTTCACCACAAAGGCATCCAGCGGTGAACACCATTTGGCCTACGGTGACAAGTTCTTCACCGAAGACCTCAAATATCAACCCCATAGCCCGTATAGTGCTGCGAAGGCTTCCTCCGACCACTTCGTGCGCGCTTTCCACGACACTTACGGTCTGCCTACGGTGGTCACGAACTGCAGCAACAACTACGGTCCGTACCAGTTCCCCGAGAAGCTGATCCCGTTGTTTATCAACAATATTCGTCACAGAAAACCGCTACCGGTTTACGGCAAAGGCGAGAACGTCCGCGATTGGCTCTATGTAGAAGACCACGCCCGTGCCATCGACCTCATCTTCCATGAGGGCAAAGTGGCCGAGACTTACAACATCGGTGGTTTCAACGAATGGAAGAACATCGACATCATCAAAGTCCTCATCAACACGGTTGACCGTCTCCTCGGCCGTAAAGAAGGCGAAGATATGAACCTCATCACCTACGTCACCGATCGCGCCGGCCACGACATGCGTTATGCCATCGATTCCTCCAAACTTCAGAAAGAACTCGGCTGGGAACCGTCGTTGCAGTTCGAGGAAGGGATTGAGAAGACGGTGAGGTGGTACCTCGAGAACCAGGAGTGGCTTGATAATGTCACTTCAGGGGACTATCAGAAATATTATGAGCAGATGTACCGGAATAGATAGTTTAAGGTTTAAGGTTTAAGGTTTATGATGGTTTAAGGTTGAGTGTTTATGGTTTAAGAAGGTTAAAAGGTTAGAAGGTTAATGGTTTAAGGTTTAAGGTTTATTGGAGGGGGAATTGAGCATGTTTGAGTAAGAGTTCTTTAAGCCTGATAGCATTCTGGAAATGTGAATGAATTGAGGTCTAAGTGTTTCTAAGGATGTTTCTGAAATAAAACCTAAATCAATAGCTGTTTGTAGCTCACTGAATACTTCCATCAAAGAACCAAACGATATACCAATAAAGTGAATTTTCTCTTTTAATGAATATCTACCGCATCCTTCAGCAATGTTAGCCGTAATGGAAACTGCAGCTCTTCTGATTTGTGAGCTTAATGCGAATTTTTCTTCAACCGGCAACTTCTTAGCCAATTTGTAGATTTCCTTAACCAATTTCCGAGCCTCAATATAGACCTCTAATTTTTCGAATGAGAATTTACTATTATCCATATTAAAATATTTTGTTAAAAATACAACAACGTTCAACCACCCAAAAATATTGTATCTAAAAAAAATAAAATCGAAAAAAAAATTTCATAAAAACTATTGCATAAACAAACAGCTATTTCGTCCTCCCCCTAAACCTTAAACCCTAAACCTTAAACCTTAAACCTTAAACCTTAAACCCGAAACCAGTAATAATCCCAAATATGTTAAAAAACTACTTCCTCCTCCTAACAACCCTTCTCCTCACCGCCATGGCTTACGCCCAAATGAGCGACGACCAAGTCCTCCAGTTCATCGCCGCGGAGACGAAGGCGGGCACCAGCCAGTCGCAGATTGTGACCAAGCTGATGCAACGTGGTGTCACGGTTGAGCAGGCGC
>Ga0310690_10007967_pt1 | contig 13542 bp, 12 predicted proteins | sample AusTroGonzalo_MG_2_FD_207661 | JGI IMG/M metagenome (GOLD analysis project Ga0310690, IMG submission 207661) | Bovine rumen microbial communities from tropical cattle in Woodstock, Queensland, Australia - Gonzalo_04 (v2) (version 2) | ecosystem: Host-associated > Mammals > Digestive system >... | reverse complement strand
CCTCTGCAACGTGCTGGAGCGCGAAAAGCTCTACCTGAACCCCGAAATCCGCGTAGGCGACCTGGCCGAGCGCCTCTTTACCAACAAAAGTTATTTGGCGCAAACGATAAAATCGAAACTCGGTTTCTTTTAGGTAATCCCCCAAGTGCGAACCCTGCATCCTCCTGACTTCGCACCCCCTTGGCTTCTTTTGGGCCTCCCGTGCCTCCCATCTGCACCCTGCTTTCCCTCGTGGAGCGGGGTGCTTGACTTCGCACCCCCCTGCGGCGGCCAAAGGGTGCTTCGACTTCGCATCTGGGTTCTGGAGTGAGTGGGTCCGGGGAGTCACGGCATGGGCGAGTTCGAGGAAGGGGAGGGGTTCTGGATTGTGTGGGTTTGAGGAGTAGCCGGCAGGGCTCCTGGGAGGCCGTGTAGTGTTGGCGGAGCGACCTATGTACAATCTGCGTTAAACAATTTTTAATCAAAAGATAAGAAATTTTTATTGCAAATTAACTGAAATATAATATCTTTGTGTTTATGAACCGATGAATGTTACGATATGAAGACGCTTAGTGATGAGAAGATAACTGAGATCAACCAGGCCGTGAACGGCTGGCTGCGGACGAAGGGCATCACGCACGGGGAGGCTGCAAGGCGCCTTGGCGTGAGCGTATCGTCAGTTAACAACCAGCTGGCCTGCCGTCATTTCTCAGCCAAGTCAGCCCGGAAGTGGTCTGCGGAGTTCGGCCTGTCGGAGGATTTCCTGCTTAAGGGCGAGGGTCCTGTCACAGGGCGCCATACCGGCTACCAGAAGCTCGTCCTGGAGAACGAGGTGTTGCGTGGCGTCATCATGTCGCAGAAGCGTACCATCGAGAAGATGCGTGACCGTGACGAGGAGCTGGAGCGCTATAGGCTGCTGTACGGGCCGCTGCCGCAGGTTGAGTTTACCGTGCAGCGTTGCGTGAACCAATAGAAGAAGATTGTCCATACCCAATTTGAATATCATTTAATAACCGTTTAATCCCTTTTTGATCAATGAAGAGATTTTTCCTTGTATTCCTTGCAGCCGTGGGCCTCATGCTGACCGGCTGCAACATGAACGAGCTGGTCAGCGTCAACCACGCGGGTGACGTCATCAGCTTCTTCCCGAAGGCGGACATCGCCACGAAGGGTGTGGACGTGACAACGGCCAACCTGACTTCGTTCACTGTCGAGGCGTTCAACACGGGTACGGTGACGAGCCCGTATATGTCCGCCGTGAACTTCACGGGCGGCTCAGGCACCTTCGCCAGCGCCACTCCGTACTACTGGCCGGAAGGCAATCTGGACTTCTATGCATATTCGCAGGGTGCTGCAGAAGGCCAGGTCAGCAAGACCAACTTCCAGACGTTCGTCATCACGCCGTCCGCTACGCCTGCAGCCCAGGTTGACTTCGTCTATGCCGGCAATATGAACATGGGCAAGGGTGGTTCCGATAACGGCGCCATCGCCTTGAACTTCCGTCATGCGGAATCGAAAGTGAAGGTGCAGGTCAAGAACACCGCTCCGAACCTCAAGTTCGTCATCGACGCCTGGCAGGTAGGCTACCTGGATGAAGCCGGTACGTTCACCTTCACCACGGGCACTGACACTGACGGTGCGGGTACGCTGGGTACGGCTATGTGGAGTGGTAACACTGACGCTACGGCGGCTAAGAGCTATACGATGAGCCTGACGAGCCCTGTGACCATTGCTGCCAATTCGTCGTCTGCCACTGCGCTGAACAATGGCAACGCCGCTCCGAATGACGGCATGATCCTGATCCCGCAGAGCACCAGTGCTGCCACGGCGTATGCCAGCGCCAGCGCTTCGGCGGCCGTGAACGGTTCGTATGTCGCCGTGAAGATGAAGATCCTGAACCGTGACAATGACGCTGTCATCTACAGCGACGGTGCAGGCAATACCGCCTGGGCCATTTGGCCGGTGGCGTTCGCTTGGGAACCGGGTAAGGCTTATACCTATACTATCGACCTTGTTGGCGGCGGGTACTATCTGGCCAACCATGATTCGGATGCGGATCTGGACCCGATCCTGGAGGGTGCCGTGATCAGCTTCGCAAGTGTGACTGTGGATGAGTTTGCGGCGCAGACGCCGGTTGCAGTGCCGGCTGATAATCGTACTTTAGTCTCGATGGAGATTAGCGTAGATGATGTTTGCGTAGGAGATAATGCTGTAGCAGTAGTTATTATGTCAGATGATTATGCTACTGGAAATGTAACGCTTACATTCAATAATACTACTTACAGTGAAGAAGTTGAAGATGGCATTTGTATGATTTGTATTCCTATTGAGATGTCTGGCATATACACTATAACTGGCGAATATAGTGGAGACGTAAACTTCCGTCCATGCTCGGCAACCTCTAATGAATTTGAAGCTACAAAGGTTACTCCGGAAGTTACACTTAATTTTTCAGGTGGTATTGAAGGCAGTTATGAAGGTGGATATCATTATGCTTGGCGCAGCGGTCAAACAATTCATGTTGATGCATATGTGCCATTTGATGCAACGGGTACGGTTCGGTTTGTTTTTGATGGGCAGGAATATACCAGGAGCGTATCCGAAGGCGTAGCTACTTTTGAAATTACTGCGCCAGTTGTTACGTATGGTACGGATGGATATACTATTGAAGCACAATACTCTGGAAACGCAAAATATAATAATAGCGATTGGGAAGGTAAATCATTCTGTGTTATTCCTGCCGAGTAATCTTTGTCTTTTATCATAATGAAGGCTCGCCGAAAGGCGGGCCTTTCTGGTTATATCGAGAAATCAATTCTATTTCTGCAACTCAATTATTCTAGTTGGATAATCCATTGTTTTTCAATATATTTGTGGAAAGACAATACAAACTTTTAGTTATGGAAATCAACGATATAATTGAGAAGTATCGTTATGGCGCTCCGATTTTGGATGTTGATGTAGTGTATTACTATCGTGATATGCAAACTTTCATAGAAAAGATACTCAAAAAAGAAGGGTTGGATATTTGGGCAGGACATGTCGATTATATGAGGGACAAAATGGAGTTTCAGAAAGGAATGGAGATTGTTCGTTCAATTCCGAATATAGATCAAGCCTATCCGAAGCAAATTGAACTGGGAATCAAGAATAAGTATCCTTTCCAGCTTTCACTGTCTCTTGCTTACGATAGCTACCCTATGTGGCAGTCTTATGGTGATAAGGGTTCTTCTGTGATGCTAATTCTGGATTATAAGGCTATTCGCAGTAAGTATCCTAATATTGGAGCGTGTATTTATGAAGGAAGTGAAGAATATAATCTACTGAAAGATTTTTTCTTGAGTGGGAAATGTCTCGACAATCGATATCCAAAAAATAGCCAGATTGAATATATGATGATGTACTTCCCATACCTGGCCAAGGACTACCACTATGCTTACGAACAAGAGGTACGGATTTTCAGGGAAAGACAAGAACATGATGGACATCTTAATTATAAGATGGTTGGAAATAGTCTGAGACCGTTCAAGAGCCTAATATTTTCTAAGGAGACGCTTAAGGGTATTATGATTAGTCCATGCAGCGAAGAAACTTTCGTAATGAACAAGCGTACCCTTGAAATGGCCCTTATCGAAAAAGGGTACGATAAATTTCCATTGGATAGTCCTATTAGCAAAGGATGCATCTTTCCTTCTGACATTTTGGTCCGTGAATGATAGTCTAACCTCTGTGAACTCCGTGTATGTTCTGGCATTTTGTAAAAGCAAGTAGATTTCTTTAACTTTGTAGAGTTGGACCAACTGTTTCTATTTTATGTTAACGGCTTTCTTGAGTATTATTGGCTTAGGCGCTCTTTTTACCTTTATTGCCTGTAGCTTTATCCTCTATGCAAGAAAAAGAGATGATCGGGAGGAAAAGATGCGGCTTCAGGAAATAGAAGATGCAAGGAAGAAAGAAGAACAGGCTGAGGCCGAACGTAGATTGCAGCTTGCCCAAGAAGAGGAAGAAAGGCTAAAGAGTTTAGAGGCTCTATATGATGATAAACCGGCCGAGTATTTCAAAGCCAGAATCACTAAGGATTTGGATGACGACTTATTTGATGATGTTCTCGGAGATGAGAATTATTGTGAAGCCGAATTGGAAACGGTGTTTAACGATGGTCTGCTCGGTATTGAATGCAAGATGCCGAACAAGGACGAAGTAAGCCGTGTCAAGGATGTCTATTATCTGAAAAGCGGGGAGGAACGTGAAAGACTATGGAGCGATAGGGACTTTCCAAAAGTATATGATGGCTACCTCTATTCTCTGTGTCTGCATATAATAGATGATGCTTTTGATAGGGATCGAGACAATCGTGTTGACAGCATATTGTTTAACGGCTATTTGTTTGACTTTTCCCCGACTACGGGTCAATTGGAAAAGAGGATCGTTATGTCTATCCTTGTGAGTAGGGACCAATGGCAAGAAATAGATGTCGAACACGTTGATCCCAAAGCCTGTTTCAAGCACCTTAAGGGCGTGTCTGCAGCAAAGCTCATAGATGTATCTCCTATTACGCCTGTTTTGGAACTTAATACGGAGGACCATCGTTTCATTGAGAGCAAGGACGTTTCGACCGATGAGGGGACGAACCTCGCATCTATGGACTGGGAGGACTTTGAGCATTTGGTCCGCCAACTTTTCGAGTTGGAGTTTGGAAATAACGGTGGTGAGGTTAAGGTCACGCAGGCAAGCCGTGACGGTGGCGTGGATGCTGTTATCTTTGATCCTGATCCTATTCGTGGAGGTAAGATTATCGTTCAGGCGAAACGGTACACGAACACCGTTCCGGTAACAGCAGTCCGGGACCTCTATGGAACCATTGTGAGTGAAGGAGCAAATTCCGGTATCCTGATTACGACCTCCGACTATGGCTCCGATTCCTACAAATGGGCGAATGGGAAACCGATAAAACTTCTGAACAGCGGTCATCTGCTCGGCCTTTTGCAGAAGCATGGATTGAAAGGATACATCGATATAGAGGAAGCGAAGAAGGCGATGAGCGTACAATGATTGACCTTCCGATAGTTACAGAGGTTTCTTTTGGTAGTAACGAATGATATTTTGCAATATGAAAAAGACTCTTTTTGTTTTGTTGTTTCTGACAGTTCTTGGGTTTTGTGCCAATGCTCAATATAATAACTTGTATGACGAGCCGACACGTTCAAAGACGATCGAGAACTGGGGCGATATCGCCATCCCTGACAATACCGTTTTTGGCGTTCGCTTCGTTCTGGATAGCGCCAGGCTTGGCGGCATAACCTACGAAGAGAGGATCGAGATAGACCCTGAGGTTAAGTCTGACTTCGATGATATGGCAATGCGTTGCATATCGGCGGCTAACAATATTTTTCAGAGAAGCGTTTGCCGCGCAGGAACGTTTCATTTTTCCCCTAAATACGAAGGAAAGGCTTATACCGTGACGTATTACATAAAGACGGTTTCGGATTATGGTTATACTATTTCAGATGTCATTATTTCTGCAGACGGCAAGATAGCCTCCATATTAAACCTGAAGGGTAAGGGTGGTAAGTTCGGTTCTTTTGCTAACCTTATGGGTGATGGTTTTGAGAGCCTTGGCCGTGAATTGGCAGATCGCATCGACAGCGCCGTCTACTATAAGAAAATTAAGTCGGCGGAATAACTAATAATGATATGTTTTCTTCACAAACAATTGGTTTATGAAAAAGATACTTTTATTTGGCTTTTTGTTTGTCTGTTTGACAGCATCGGCCCAGATGCCACAAGCACCTAAATTCGGTAAATCCATAAAGCCACAGAAGACCATCGAAGACTGGGAGGGTGTCGTTGTTCCTGAAAATACCGTGATTGGCGTAAAGTTCGTCCTTGTCGACGGAATCATGCTTGGCGGCCTTTCTTATAAAGACAGATGTGATGTGGATCCTGGCTTGGTTACGGACTTCGATGACATGGTTGGCCGTGGCGTTTATGGCGCTACTCAGTATCTTGGCCGCTATGACATCCCTACTGTTGCGCTTTATTTTACTACGAAAACAGAAGGCCGTGATTACCTTTTGACGTTTTACATCAAGGCGGTGTCGGATAAGGGTGATGCCCTTGCGGATGCGTCGCTGACTACGCCTGATGGTACCAAGACTGTTCTCACTGATTTGTACGGTAAGGGTGGTCGTTATGGCTCGTTTGTCAACCTGATGGGTGATGGTTTCGAGAGTCTTGGGGGTGAGTTTGTCAGATATATAGCATGGGCGATGAACAAAGGAAAGGTTAAAATGAAATAGTTTGATTGGAACCAGAGTTAGAAGAAACGAGCCCGCCCCCGCGTCGATGACACGAGGGCGGCTTTCTTTTTGTGGCTTTGCCGTCATTCGTAGAGCTTGGGCAGGTCTTCCCTCAGTGTTTTGAGTTCGTCCTTGATTTCGTCCATCTTGCCTTCCAGGCGTTCCATCTTGCGGAGGAGGTATTCGACGCTCTTGGGGTCAGCGTACGGCCTTTCGGCCAGCAGGTCCTCGATGGGGTATTCCAGGACTCTGCACCAGTTGGCCAGCACGTCCATCGTCAGCTGGTCGGTGTTTTCTGACAGGGCGTTGGACACGCTCTGTACGTTCTTGTAGTGCAGCAGGGCCGCCAGGTCCTGCTTTTTCATGCCTTTGCGGCGCAGGCAGTCCTCGATGAGGCGCTTGACGGTTTTCTTTGGAAGGGGTACCCTTTCCTTGTTGTTTTTTGGCATGGGTGGATGCGTTTTCGGTATGTTAACTGAAATATAATGTGTTTGTCCGATTATTGGTGTTTCTTGGCTGAATCCTTAACCGTCTTATAATCAGAATCGACCTCATGGTTCTCGCCTCCATTTGGCAGTTGCTATCGGAATATAACTTAAATCAGCCGTAAACGCCACATATTTGCGCTTTATTTAACTGAAATATACTATATCTCGGTAAGGATGCCGTACGTTTGGTAGAGGCGTTCCAGGACGTTTTTCTTGCTGTTTTCGATGTACTTCTGTGCAGCCGGAGTGCGGATGGTCTTTTCTTCGATCTCGGCCTTTTCGCTCTCGGATGGGTTGGGCCGCGTATTGAGAGCCTGCATCATCAGCCTCAGCGTCCTGTCTTTTCTGGGGTCGACACATAGCGTGACGTAACGCAGCACGTCCGCGAGGAACTGGCGCACGAACTCGTCGCCGTACATGGCCATCAGGGTGTCTATGAGTCCTGTGAAGGCGGCCTCGAAGGATTCCTGGTCGTCGTAGCGGGGCAGGTCGAGCAGGCCTTCCGGCGAGAGCTTCTTGTCTTCGTGGGTTTCTTCTTCGGGCCTGAGCGACCCTTTCCCTTCCGTGAGGTATTCGGGGTTGTATCCGAAGGCATCGGCGAAGCGCCGTGCCTGGTCTGCTGTCATGTACTTGTCGGATGACAGGATGCCGGAGATGGACTGGCGGGTCTTGTATCCCGTCTTCGCGGCGACGTCGTCCTGGCTGTGGCGGCGTTCCTTGAGGTCTTTGCGCACGTTGGCAAGGACCTCCTGCGGTGTGTTGTTCATGGTGTTTCTGGGTTCTGACGACAAATGTATGAAAAAATTACATTTGTTCCTACTATTTTTTGAATTTCATTGATTTACGGGTGTCCTATGGGGTATTTCATCAGGTGACCGTAAATAAAAGTGTAGAAGAAAATCACAAAAAAATTTGGAAAGTAGATTAAAGTGTATATCTTTGCCGCGTAATAGTCAATCCGATTGTATAACAACACACAAAACTATCTACCATGAGAATCATCAAAGAGGAGCAGTTCATGAAGCGCAACGTCTTCTACTGCATCGACGCCGACTCCGAAGGCCATGTCTATTCCGAGCAGCGCTATGACTGCCGCACGTTCCCGTGCATGTATCATGGCCGCGAGGTCTTTTTCATCGGGGACCGTGACGGCAACATCCGTTTCCAGCCTTTCGACTACGTGAACCGCATCCGCCGCGGCGCCGTGAACATCTCCCGCCGTCAGGAGGCCATCGCCCTTCAGCTGTACTACACGTTCTGCGACATGTTCGCCTACGATCCTGAGCATCTCACCCCGGAGGGGTATCTGGAGTTCAAGAATTTCCTCCGTGGCACGGATGTCGAGGCCATGCCCGGCAGCAGGGTCACCGTCCGCGACACCGCCACCGTGCGCGGCTATGTCGGCCTGGTGCGTGCTTTCCTCCGCAGGAAGGAGTTCGACGTCTCCGCCCTGGCCGACGACACCGACCTCCGCGGCAACTCCGTGGGCAGGCTTATGGCGCCGCGCCATCTCTCCCCGGAGCAGATCCGCAGTGTGGCGGAACTGATGGCCGCCGCCGGCGACCAGGCCACGCTCCTGGCGTTCCACATTGGCATCATGACGGGCCTGCGCCGTGGCGAGATCCTCGGCCTGACGCTGCACGACATCCAGGCCCGTCCCGCCCTGTCCGTGGGTACGGCCAAGACCTCGGACATGGTATATTCCCTGATCGTGCGCAACCGCCCCTCCGATGACGACGACCGTCACGGTAAGATGCTGCGCCATCCCGACGAGAACCAGGTCGAGGCCCGGGAGTTCAAGCGTTCGTTCTACGAGGTGCCCATCGACGAGCACCTGTACCGCCATATCATGGCGTTCGTCGCCGCCACGCGCAACCCTTCCGCCGTCGGCGGGAGGACGGAGATGGACCGCATCGACGAGGCCACCCGCGCCACCGGCAGCAACGACGGCGGCGGTAACCACTATATCTTCTATATACTGTGGCGCGGCGTCTATCGCCTGCTGTCCGGCCGTACGCTGAACAACCGCCTGCTGAAGTATTTCAATAAGGCAGGTGTCGAGCTGTCCAACGTCTCCCACGCCATGCGCCACAGCTTCGCGATGTACCTTTCCTACTACTCTCCGAACAAGGTTGGCATCAAGGAGCTGCAGGCGGCCCTGCGCCATGCCTCCGTGCAGAGCACGATGCGCTATTTCAACCTCACGGAGCAGCAGTACCGCAAGATGAGCAACCTCTATTCGGAGAACCTTACGGAGCTCATACCGCCCTTCAAGATGTTTTAGCGATGTCCCGGCCCATCCCTCTCGACCTCTCGTGCCCGGTGTCCCGGGAGCGTGCCGTGGCGGACCTGCACCGTGACAACGCGTTCCTGGGGCAGCTGCTCTCGGCGATGCTGCGCTCCTATCCCGATGCGCGCTGCCGCTTTCGCATACCCCTGGCCAGGGCCCTCGTCGCCGTGCTGTACCGTGCCGGCGCCGTGGACCGCATCCGTGGCTTCGAGGCGTTCGATGACCCGATGCTGTTCTGGGACCTCCTGGAGGCGGCCCGTGCCGAAGACCCCGCCGGGGGCCTGACGCTGCCGCTGCGCGGCCTGTGGTGCCTGTACCAGAAGGTGGCCTTCAACCACGAGTTCTCCGAGTCGTTCATCCGCCATCCCAAGAGCATCCACTACCTCATCGGCCGCACGGCGCTGCTGGACCTGGTCGCAGACCACGGCGTCACTCGTGACAACTATTTCGCCGTGATGCTGAAGGCCGCCCGCAGATACTTCGGCCATCCCGTCATCCTGCGCTTCCGCAGCCCTTATCTCCAGAGCCGCCTCTTCGTCACGGTGCGTGACCGCGAGCTGGACTTCTACTTCTCGCGTGTGGCCGCCACGACGGCCCTCGTCGAGGGCTTCGAGCGTTACTTTGAGAACCCGGAGGAGATCCGTTCCTTTGAGGATTTCACGCCGGTGCGTTTCGCCGAGGCCGTCGCCGCCATACGCCGCTTCCATGGCGTGGCCACGCCGGAGTGCCGTTGCGCGATGAAGGTGCTGTTCCTGCTGTGGTCGGACCTGATGCACGACTTCCCCGACCATGACTTTTTCGCCGGGAGCCTGGTGTACAGCGCCGAGACGGTGCTGTCGATCACTACGCCCACGTATCTCAGCCTGGGGTACAATGTCCGTGTCGTGGGGCGTGAGGGTGAGCTGCCGCCGGAGGAGAAGGTCCTGTTCCTGGTGCGCCGTGACAACCGCCGCACGTCCATACGCCGCGAATACCATCAGCGTGCCGTGGACTTCTCGCGCATCCGTGACCTGGTATGGCGCAAGGCCGTAGTGAACTATGCCCAGGAGTGCCTTATGCGTGGTAACGAGGCCCGCTTCGGCAATGTCATCGAGCACCTGGAGCAGTTCTTCAAGGTGCGCCCCAAGGGCGATGCCGACCATCACTTCACGGCCTTCGACTATCGCCTCATGCGCTCCGTCATCATCGCCAACCGGGGTGTCATGGATATCTCCAAGGCCGGCAAGTTCACTATCCTCCGCGGCTTCATCATCTGGGCTTCCTCTCGGGGGTATATCACCGTCGAGAAGGAGTTTTGGAAGGCCGTGCGCGGCATCCGTTTCCAGAACCGCCGTACCCCTTCTGGCATGTCGCAGGAGGAGATCGCCAAGCTCGACGCCGCCTTCGAGGAGCTGGGCCGCCATGAGGCGCGCTTCCTGCTGGACCGTTGCGTGATGCACATCCAGCTGCATTCGCAGGTGCGCACTGGGCAGATCTGTTCGTTGCTGGTGTCGGAGCTGTCGTGGAACGATGACGGCTCCTGCGACGCCTGGCAGCTCACGAAGACCTCCGGGCGCTCCACCCATGACAACTATATGTCGCCGCAGGCGGCCGAGTGGCTGCGGTGTGCCCTGGATATCTCAAGGCCCTTGCGCGAGGCGTGCCCCGTGGGTACGCTGAAGGACTCGGTGTTCCTGTACCGCAACGTTCACCGGCGTTACCGCTCGAACACCTATCACGCCGTCACCACGACGTCGTTCTGCAGCGACCTGGACGAGGCCTGCAAGGTGGCCGGCATCCGGCACCTGTCCTCCGGCAACGTCCGTGACACGGGGACGACGGCCCGCAAGATGCTGGCGGTGCGCCTCGGGATGACGGCCTTGGAGACGGGCGCCTTTGTGGGCCACGCCAGCCCCATGTCCACCAACGCCTACCAAGACCTGGACTTCCGCGAGGTGCTGCAGGCCGCCGACGGCATAACCATAGGATCGGTATAGCCATGTTCGATTACGGGATCAGCCGCCGTCTGGTGGACGGCATACCTCTCTACAGCGAGGCCTCCGAGGTCCTTGCCGACCGCAAGGCGTGGCGGCGCGTCGTCTATCAGCTTGTCGACGACAGGCCGTCGTTCGAGGACGACACCATGGACTTCCGCCCCAACATGAAATACACCAACGCCAATGCCTGCGTGCTGCGTTTCGGCAGCGTGCATCCCAGTGCCAAGGTGTACGTCAAGCATTTCATCCTCGACCAGATAGACCAGGGCATCAAGATTCCCACGCAGTATTCGCGCCTGGGACGCATGTCCAAGCTCATCAACGCCGCCGTCAGGAACAATGCTGCGCATAGCTTCGACGCCCTTCTTACGGACGACGTCCTCGAGGCCTTGGAGGCCGTGTGGCCCGACAGCCTGGGGATGCGCAAGGTGGTGCTTTCCGACATGATCCATTTCATCGACTTCCTGCGGCTGGAGATGAACTTCTACATGGCCGTCGACAATGAGACGCTGTACGAGCATTACGAGTTCCTGAAGGACAGCCTGTCGGGCTACGGCGGCAGCCGCCATTCGGTGTTCCTCCCGGAGGAGGTCCTTGCGCCCATCATGAAGGGGTTCAACGATGTGATGCGGGATGAGTCGAAGCCTTTGCAGATGCGCATGACGGCGGGGATGATGCTTGCGGACACGCAGCTGGGGCTCCGCACGGCGGAGATACCGGCCCTGGAGGTGGACTGTTTGAAACAGGTGGAGTGCTTCGACGGCAAGGTGCATGACTATGTCGAGTACAACGCCATGAAGCCGGCCCCGGCGTTCGTCGAGGCTATCAAGCAGCGGACGATATGCACGCCGCTGGCCAAGGAGACCATAGAGTATCTGCTTGAGCTGCGGAAGCGCATCCCCGGCCACGAGAAGAACCCGTTCCTGTTCATTGCCAACGAGAAGTGCGCCGACGGGCGGGTGTATAACAAGGAGATGTTCCGGCTCATGTACCGCAAGCTTTGCGCAACGGCCCTGGAGCATCTGTTCGTCAATCCCATCCTGAACATCGGCCAGACGAAGGTATATTCCACGCATGTCACGGGCAAGGACTCGTGGCACGTCACGTACAAGGCGCTTTACATACCTAACATATACTGTTTCCGTGTGACGTTTGCCACGACGCTGTACCGCAAGGGCATGTCGCCCGACGCCATCAACGCCATGATGAGCCATACGCCCGGCACCTCCGACGTGCCGTACATCCGCGACGTCGAGCCCGGGCCGGAAGCCTATCTGGGCCTTGACGAGCTCTTTGAGAACGTCACGTACCCTCACGGGCTGACGGAGGTTTTTGAAAATATCAATACCGAAGCATAGATGAACGAAAACGACTACAACGCCATCCGCAACCGCCTCAGGCCGCTGCTGGAACCCATCGGCATCCGTGCCGACGACATCGACAGGACCATGCTTGCCAATACCCTGAAGGTATGCGAGGCCTGCATCGCCATGGATGCCCGAAGGAAGGAAAACTACATCAACGACTCGTCCGTTGCGCGTGAGTCCGGCGTCTCCCGCAAGACGCTCCATGACAACCGCATCTATGCCGCCATCGTGGCGTACTATAAGGATGCACCGGTGCGCAAGCGTGACGGGGAGCTGGAGGCGGCCCTCCGGGAGGTGGCACGGCTGAAGGCCAGCAACGAGGAGTACGAGCGTCAGTTCCGCTCCGAGATCAACAGCAAGATTCGTATCGCCAACCTGCAGGCGGACCTCGATAAGGAGAAGCGAGAGAAGGCCAAGGCCAACGGCAAGGTCATCCAGCAGTCCGTCACCATCCAGAACCTTGAGAACCAGGTGGACGAGCTGCGCCGCGCCCTTGGGGCGGTGAAGGCACCTTTGGGGATACGCAGCGCCAGCTGACCATTGGAAGGGATCGCCGAGGAAGGGGAGGGGTGCCAGGTGCGCCTCTCCCTTTCTTTGTGCAGGGGGCGGCAAGCTTGTGACGCTCACGCAGTTTTTGTCGGCTGGTCCATTATACGGCGAAGGGAGGCTCCCGCAAGGGGCCTCCCTTCATCCGTATCCCGCCCGCGGCATGCTCTGGCCGGGGGTGGGGGCGTTTCGATTGTTGTTTCCAAGATGTCAAAGAACTGTGGGGGTTCGCAGGTGCGCGATTACCGTTTATTGTATTGTGGGGTTCGCACTTCGCACCCCGTCCATTACTGTTTATTCCTTTACTGCGCCGGCCGGCCGTGCCGGGGGCGTCGCCTCTTGCGCCCGTGCGCGCTTCGCACACGCGCATTACCTATTGGTATTTCGTGGCGTGAAGGGGTGGTCGGGTACTTTTTGGGTGTCATTTCGTTGTTGTACATGGTTCAGGTGCGGTTTTTTTCTCGACTTCGCAGGTCGGCATTACTTATTCGGGCAAATTTTTTGTCAGTTGATCCATTACTATCGGGTACGGGAGGCGATGCGGCTGTATGCCCAGAATACGGACCTCACTATCAGTCAATTATGCCGGAGGGTCGG
>Ga0310690_10007966_pt1 | contig 13543 bp, 11 predicted proteins | sample AusTroGonzalo_MG_2_FD_207661 | JGI IMG/M metagenome (GOLD analysis project Ga0310690, IMG submission 207661) | Bovine rumen microbial communities from tropical cattle in Woodstock, Queensland, Australia - Gonzalo_04 (v2) (version 2) | ecosystem: Host-associated > Mammals > Digestive system >... | reverse complement strand
TAGCATTTACATAAATGGCTTCACATTGATAGTAATCTCTCTTGAAGAATCTCTTGATATCTTCGAGAGGGTTAGTAGATTTCTTAGGAACAAATATTCGCATAGTAACAGCTTGAATGCTAGTTCTCCCAATACAATCTACCGTGTTAACCTTATGATTTGAACTTTTGTTTCCGCTAACATCGATAGATAGCGTTAAATCTTGTTGTGGCATATAAACTCCTTTGTCAAATATTTATATGTAAAAAATCCTCAAGTATTGCTACTTGAGGATTCTTTTGTCATGGAGTATTAGACATTATTTCCAACGAGTCTATCCTTGTACTCAGCTAGCTTACCGTTGCCCCATGACAGCTTCATTGACTGCTTGGGACGACCGACAAGATAACCTGTAATACGAGCAATTCTAAGGATAGCATAGCCATCATCCTTCTGACCACACTTCGGGCAACAGTCCTTAATCACTCCGGTGTAACCACACTTAAAGCAGTGGTCTTGTTCCATAGTGATAGTAAAGTAACCCATGTTGGCATGGTACATGGCAGAGATTGCCTTTTCCACAGCCGGGAGGTTCGTAGAAGGATCGCCGTCAATTTTATGGTAGAAAATATGCCCAGCATTAGCGAGAGCATGGAACGGAGCTTCATGCTTGATCTTATTGTACAGAGTTGTCTTGAGAGCGAACGGAAGCATATGGCTATTGGTATAGTAGCCCTTATCCGTAACACGTTCAATGGACCCATAACGCTTAAGGTCAAGTTCAGCAAAGCGTCCGCAGACATTCTCAGCCGGAGTTGCGAAGCAAGACCAGTTAAGATGAGTTTCCTTCTGCTTGTTATCGCAATATTCACGAATATGCTTAACAATCCTCAGACCGAAGTCAAATGCACTCTGGTCAGTACCGTATTCGCCCTTACCGAGCACACGGCAGGTTTCGTAAATACCGATATAGCCAATCGAGTTGGAACCTTGCTTAAGGACATGTTCGATAGTGTCTGTCGGTTTGTGTTCCTTGTCATCCGAAGTCAAATAGAGACCCTGACCCATGAGGAATGGGAAGTTCTCATAGCGTCTCTTGGCAATGAGCTTGTAGCGTTCCATCATAAGACCAGCACACTGATCCAGACGGAAGTCAAGTTCCTTCCAGAAGCTTTCTTCAGGATTTTCAGTCTTGGAAGCACGGATAGCCATAGCCGGGAGATTCATAGTAGTGAACCAAAGGTTTCCACGACCATCAGTCTGTTCTTCGCCATTGACGTTACTGATAACACGAGTTCTACAACCCATAGTAGCAATAACGGTTTCCGGACGGAGCTTCTTCAGGTCAACATGGTCATCGGCAATCTTATCGACATACCACCATTCGCCATCGACTTTCTTTTCAACATGACGCATTTGCTTTGCAACTTCAGCAGAAACATACATATCACTAGCAACGATCTTGAATTCGTCATCTTCCTTGAGAGGAATAGTCTTGGTATCCCACTTCACATATTGCAGGTTATACGGAGCGTCAACACCAACAAAGTTGGGATAGAAACGCTTGGCAACAACCTTACAGGCGAGTTTCCAGAGGTCATAGTTCGGATCGTTAGGATCATCCGAGCTGATACCTGCCATCATCTTAAAGATACCGATGGGGAAGATAGCGGTAGAACCGTCACCAAGACCCTTCCAGACAGCCTTAAGGATATTGCGGATAACCATACGACCGCACTTAGTCGTATTACAACCATAGTTGATAGAAGAGAACGGAAGCTGGTTACCAGAGCGGCTAAACAGGCTGTTAAGGTTATGAATCATGGCTTCCATAGCCTGATACACTTCCCTGTTGACAGCAATAAGAGCTTCTCTAGAGATAAGCGGATCTACTTCACGTCCATCATCGAACTTGTAAGTAAGCGGAGAGTCGTTCATATCAAAGAACGGAAGGGGCTTATTACCGCACTGAATATTGTCTACAAAGTTTTCGTCTTCAAATTCACGGATTTCATCAAGTTCTTCCTTGCTATAGCGGAGGTCATACTGACCAAGATAATCACGCATAGCCGGATTGTACATATACATAGCTCTGAACTGTCTCTTCATGCAAGTCTGGAATGAAGCATTGACAAACGGAGCCAAGTCATCATCAATATGGGCATAACCCTGACCACCGAACATCTGGTTCTGGTTAGTCTGAATAATGATAGAGCAAAGAGCGGCAGCACTCTGGATATACTTAGGAGCACGAATCCAACCGTTACCAGTATCAAAGCCACGCTTAAGGAGCTTAGCCAGAGGAATGAACAAGCAGTTCATGGTGAGAGCTTCATAGTCAAGGTCATGAATATGAATATCACCTTCCATGTGAGCCTTGGTATATTCAGGGCTGATATTGTTGGAGAGGTTGAAGAACTTCCAACATTCACCACCAGCCTTAGCATAAGAAGAAGCTACAGTGGCTCCGTTTACATTACCATTATCACGGAGGAGGTTAGAGTTTTTAAGGTCGGCAGCACCGATTTCACGGATGATCTTAAAAAGGTCAGACTTATTCTGTCTTCTGACAGTACGCTTATCACGATAAGTCTTGTAAGCCTTAAAGAGTTCTTTATTGTTAGCCTTAAGAACTGCAACAACAGCGTCCTGAATCTGCTCTACGGAAAGCATAGATTCTGCTTTAACTTCGGTTACGAGAGAAGCCACAGTCTTTTCTGTCAGGTCTTCGACTTCCTTCTGCCCAATTAGCTTAGAAGGGTCATTTATCTTATTGTTTACTTCTTCTGCGGCACGATTGATGGCGAAATAGATCCTTTCCTTTGAGAAGTCTACTATTCTTCCATCACGCTTTTCAATTTTGACTGTCATAGTTACTCCATTCTTGAAATTTCTTGCACGTCTGTGCGACTCTTTTCAAACTAAAGTTCGAACCTTATCTTTATGAACTAAAAATAATACTAATACATATGACTTCTCCGTTGATTGGAAAAGTCTTCGTATTAGCATAATTCGTCTTTAACTTGGAAGAACTCGTTTCCGTGTCAATCATAAGTTCGAAAATTTTTCATAGTTTTTAGATGCAACTTTTGACAGACGTTCATCGCAAATTGGAAGAAAAATAGTGGACTATCTTGTCGATAGTCCACAGGGAGTTTACTTACGAGACAAAATTTCTCTGAGCTTGTCCTTAGCCTTTTCAAGGAGTTCTTTATACTCCGGAAGCTGATTGGCATGAGTGTCTTTCTTCATGTCAAGGTTCGGCTCAGGAGACTTAACGATATGACCGTTTTCGTCAGTACTCGGCATAAGGCCCGGAAGCTTTTCTTCAGGCTTCGGCTTATTCCAAGTAGCCTTATTCTCAACGATCTTCGGTTCAGTCTTAGGAGTATCATTGCTAAGGCGAACCACAGCTTTGATATCCTTTTCAAGATTGGCGATAACCTGATTGATCACTGCTTCTGAACATGCGCCCTTGATAAGATTTTCGTAATCCATAGGAGAATACTTGATCTTGATAGGTTCATCTTCCTTGGGTTCAGGATCCTTTTCTTCAGACGGAGGTTCCTCAGAAGGCTTTTCCTCTTCCGAAGGCTTCTCTTCATCTTCCTTCGGCTCTTCTTCAGGTTCTTCTTCCTGAGTTTCCTCTTTTTCTTTTTCAATTTCTTCATCGGACTTGAAGAAGCCATCAAACATGCTCTTTTCGGTAAGAGCCTTTCTGAATTTCATGTTCATAGGTTACCTCATTTGGCTATAGACTTCAGCTTAGTCTTAGCCTTTGATAAAAGATTTTCAAGGTCAGGGAGCATCTTTTTGGTCTTCTCCTTGACTTTATCCAGCACTTTCTTTCTTGAAACAAGCCATGCTGTCATAGACGCTATACCAACGAACGGAATAACAAACAGACCTGCAGCTACTACAGCTCGTATAACGGTTTCAAGTTTAGTCTTTATATTCGAAACATTTGGCTTTACAAGAGCTTTCATGTCATTAACGGTATCTTGCATTTCGCTAATTAGCTCTCTAAGCACCTTCCCATCAACAGCACGTTCAAGACGCTTCTTATAATAATCAACCATTTTGGTATTATCTAGATTGAACCATCTTTCAAAGAAAGTATTAGCACTGGACTCCAATACAGCTTCTTGAGCAGATTCTGGAAGACTGTCAAAGATCGCATTCATGCGTTCATAGGCAGCATCTATATCTGCTATAGTCTTAAGTTCTTGCATATTGTTATCCCTAAAAGGTGGATCTCCCTCAGAGTTCGGATGAATGGGATTGATGAAAGACTTAGGGAGATCCTTTCAATATCAAGTTAAAATAATAAAAGGACTAGATTTCTCTAGTCCTTTTATAGAGCTACATCAAGTCCTGATCTTCGTTTTGTTCAGGTTCTTCAGGCTCTTCGGGTTCTCCACCTTGAGGGTTCTGCTGTTGCTGGCCCTGCTGGTTCATTCCGCCCATCTGATTCTGTTGTCCCTGTCCTTCGTCAGGATTCTCTTCGGCATCCATGTCACCATTCTGGTACTGGGTTCCCTTACCCTTACCATAGCTGATACCACGGTTGTCTCTGTTCTTCATATCATTGATTTCATCAGCAAGACGAGCTTCCTGAGCTTCTGCTCTAGCCTTATCAAGAATCTTCTGAGCTTCTTCCCAGTCAATTCCAGACGAGTATTTCTTAAGCAGTTCTCTCTTCATGAATTCCTTAGCCGGAAGATCATTTTCAGAGGGATTTTCGCCCAAGAGAGTATTACAGATAAAGTCTGCAATGCCTTGTGCTCTAGTGATAGACTCTTCAGCTGCTTTAGTGTCAAGAGTAATCGGTTCCGGATAATGGATAACGAAATCGATACCCAATTCGGAAATCTCACCCTTGTCTTGTTCAATAAGGTTTCTAAAGAGCTGCGTAACACCTTGGTTAACGATACGTTGATAAGCCGAGACTGTACGCTTCACATTACCGTTCTGCTGAACAAGCTGTGTAGCGAAGTCAATATCAGACATACCGCTATCAAGCCAAGAGGTAGGAATACCTGTACCTGCAATGATAGACTTCAGAAGATCCTGCAAGAAATCGTTATTGAACTCTGCGGGCTGACCCTGATAGGTGTCGAATTCCACAGCCTTCTTACCATCAACCACAGGAATGAACATAGAGTTACTCTTCGTAACACGGTTCATAATGTTGGTCACATCGGAGAAGTCATCAACAGTGATTTCCTTAGTGCGGAAGTCATGGATAAACTTCTGGATCGCACCTTCGGAGTCTTCGTCAAGACCTGTATCCACATAGAAGATCTGCTTATCCTTACCCATGATGATCTGTTGCATAAGAGCAGACAGAAGGGAGAGGATATACAGCTTGGCAAAGTACAGAACAGAGTCGAAGATAGACTCGCCATAAGTGCCTGTACCACGCTTCAGGTGGATCATATCCTTAGCAGGAATAAAGGTAATGTTAACCTTACCGAGACGTTTCTTGGTTCTCAGGAGCGTAAAGATAAAGTCCTTAAATTCCTTATTCTTAGCAATGAATCTCTTATCAAGCTTCTTTCCAAGACGCTTCAAGCAAAGGTCTGCAAGAATCTGACCTCTAGTTTCCTTGTTGACCTGACTGTTACTCATATGAGTAATGAAGGAGTACATACGGTCACTAGTATAGGTCAAGTCACAAGCCGGACAGCCTTGAGGATTGTAGTCAAGAGAGTCAATACGACCATCATCAAAGTCAGCAGACAAGAAATAAAAACCAAGTTCTTTACCGCCAACTTCAACAACGATAACCTTCTTCGGGTCAAGAACCTTCAGAATAGAACCTTGAATAGTGTATTTCTTTCTTCTAAGCTTTTCTTTATCAATGATATCGTCAATAGAATACTTACCGTTACCACCAGAAAGATATTGTCTTTCATCCGTCTGCTTAGGTGGTTTCAGACTTTCTCTGTCCTTACGGTCACGTTCTTCTCTTTCTCTATCCTTCTTTTCCTGTTCAGCTTGCTTCTCTCTGCGTTCCTTTTCAGCCTTAGAGATTTTCTTGTCGCCCTTGTCATCGCCCTCTTCATCTTCAAGAGGGTCACCAGTTCCAGCGACTTCAGAAGCAAATACGTTAGGATTATGGATAGCCTTAAGAGCACCAATATCTCTAAGCTCAAGCATGATTTCCTTTTCTTCAGGGAACATGCTCATCATATCAGTATGGTATTCTACCTTGAGGAAGTCGTCAATAGCAGATTCCCATTCCTCCATAGTGAGGTCTTTAGGCTTAGGCTCTGCGGCTTTAGAATCAGGATTAGCTGCTTTGAAGTTATCCCATTCTTCCTTGACGATAGACTTATAGATATTGTTAAGAGACTCAGCACCTTCACTACCAATAGTGAAATTAGAACTGTTATCTAGAGTGCTGGCCTTACCAATAGTATGACCTTCAGAGCCAAGCCCCGGAGAATCATTCATAGCCAGAAGCTTGTCGACTTCTTTAGCATAATCCAAAGTACAGATATAGCCATCGCCATACTTCACAAGGTCAGAAATAGCCTTGGGCATAACTTCAGAGGATACTTTGTATTCCTTGTTAAGAGCCAAGAGCTTGTCAAGAACCTTAAACGTAGCGATCTTATCGTTACCACCGCCGTCTACATCAAACGTCAAACCGTCAGTTTCCTTCAAGTCAGAGAAGGAGTTAGGCGACATAATGGCGTCTTTATAGATATGGGCAATACGGTTCAGCTGAGGGAGCAACAAACAAACTGAGTCAATAGACTTGAATCTTGCCTGTCTAGATACAGAGTCAGCATCATCGCCGATAAGGTCAAGACGACCACTTTCAAGGTCACCCATGAGAGAATTCTCATAGTTCTTTACCTTGCCGTTCTTGTCGCCACCAGCAATGTTGATACCTCTTCTATTCTTGAAGGAACCCTTATTGTTATAGAACTCACGATCAATGAATTCAATAAGGTCAGGATTCTGGCTAGTAATCTTATAAGCGTTTAAGACTTCAAGGGACTTAAGAGCTAAGTCGTTAATCTTCTCAAGATTGCTATTGTAATCTTCCATGTTGAATCCGTAGAGATTCTTCTCTACGGAACGATTAGCTTGGTCAAGCCTTTCGTCTAGTGCTGTAGTTTCTGCCATAGTGATTACCTTTATAGAAAAATTCAATCTTAAGTTCCCCATATAAAAAAATAAGGCTACATGACACGTAGCCCTACCACCTTAAACATATTTGCTTAAGATTATCAAATAGACACTTTCTTTAGAATACAGAGCCAAATTGATGTTGGTAAATCTCTTTGTGAGTAGATGACTCCACCCATCAAGAGTATTTCCATTAACTTTCTTTTGTACAGTCAAAAGTACAGTACCACTCGCAAATAAGGGTTCGATTGAAGAAATGACAGCTTCAAATCCTGGTATCTTTTTCAACCTATATACGAAGTCTTTGTCAATTTCCTTATTCTGAATTTTCAAGTATGATGTCCGTATGATCTTTCGGGTTATACCCTCATAGATGACACAGAATGAACTTTGAAACAGAATACTGTCAACCTTATCATTAGTCAATGCACTTAGAAACTCATCAGAAGCTTTAGCTTTCTCTATCTTTTCAATCCTTATTCCATCTATGGATTCGAGTCTTCTGATATACTCTTTCATAACAGTTTCTGCCCTTCTAAACTATAGAATGAAAACGAGAGGTTATGTTATGACCACAGCAGAATTTGAAGCAATTGTTACTCCCTTCGACGGCACGGATATTCCTGATAAGCTCAACAAATGGGGCTTTTCGCTTGTCACTGCGTCTGGTGCTGTCATCGATTTGAACAGCAATTTCTTGTACAAGCCTATTTATGAACTTGATCATACAGGAAAACCTGTGATTGGCACTGATGGAAAGCCTGTAGTCCTCGCAAAGTTTGGTACTCAGGGTCATGTCCTTCATTGCACGAAGTATGAAAATGGTGTTCTCCACTTCGTCCCTGCCGATGATACCTATACAGAACGTTGGTTTGTAAACCAATATGTTCCTATCTCTACGATTACTCAAGTCTTCATGTTCGCAGACCAGAAGTCTCAGTATCGTATTGATTATGAGCAAAAGATCAAGGACGAAAGGGAAGCATCCGGTTTCTCTTCGAAACCTCACAAGCCTTTCAGAAAGGATTTTGGTGCAAACGCTGTTGCAGCCGTCAGGTCTTATCCTACTCCGAACAAGATGTCTTATCCGGAAGAGAACTAAGCCTGTTAATGGAAAAATTTATGCGTCTAGATTTGTCTAGACGCATTTATTTTATTTAGTCGACACGAGCATGGAATTCTGCAAAGAGACCAAAGATCTTCTTCTTGGTTTCTTCATCAGCCACGGCTTCATAGAACGGCTTACCCTTTTCATCATATTTACGGATCTGGAGGTTAGAGCATTCATAGCCTTCAGCCTTGGAGGTATGATTGAACTGGTAAACAGTCTTGTCAGTATCTGCAATAACCTGTACAGCAGTCGTCTGCCAGAACGGGAGAACCCAGAAGGTTTCGCCTTCACGGATTTCACGGAACGGAGACTTGCTTTCTTCCGGCATCATACGAGTGAACTTCATGCCATTCCAGATCACCGGAACATAGGTTTTGTAACCCTTGGCAACGGTCGGTTCACCGTTGGAAATCTGCTGGTTCAAAGATTCTTTAACCTTGGCAATGATTGCCTTAGCATCATCAGCCGAAACGCCAAATGCGTCAACGAGAGACTTGGCGATATTTTCATCAACAATGGATTCTGCAATAAACTTAGGCGGTACTACTTTCTTTTCGGCTTCTTTCTTCTTTTCAGTCTTAGCAATCTTGCCCTTCTTCGCAGGAGCTTCAGCTACGGGAACCTCAGCGGTTTCTTCCGTCTTAGCTTCTTCCTTCTTAGGAGCTTCTTCTTTCTTTTCTTCTACCTTGGGAGCTTCTGCCTTCACTTCTTCCTTCTTCTCGTCTGCCTGATGAACTTCAGGAGCAAGAGAGGCTTCTTCTTCTTCGATAGAGCCGATCTTTGTATCTTTTACAAGGTTCATATGTTGGATCCTTTTGTATAGTACTACAACGTGTAATACGTCTATGTTTAATATATGATTGTTTTAAACGCATATTAACAAGTGAAGATAACTACAGGAGTTTTATGAATGACGTAGATGAGGTATTTGAACTTCCCACTTTTATTAATAAAGAAGGGATAAGCGAATTCGATATGAGTATGCTGTATCCGCCGCATAGCATTTTCGAATTACCTGAGCATCCAATAGCAGGAGAGATTTCATCGGATGGTACGCATGAGTTTTTCTATCATCCAGAAACACGTTCAACAACAATCAGAAGACTACCCGGAGGTAGCATGGAAGGTTATCTAGAAGCCTTAAAACGAACAATCAACAATATTGAAGCTTGGAATGCAACATCTAAAGGCTTCACTTACGCAGATAAATCAGCTATATCAATAGGCTGTGCCAAGGGCTCAGTAGAAGACAGAAATTGGTATAAGGACGAGTTCGTTTACATAGACGAAAAGTATAACGACAAGTATTCCTTGTTCTTTGATATTTGCACAAGAAGATTCTTCCTTGTGAAAGATGAAGATAACACGATAAGAGATTCCTTTAAATACTGCGATCTTAAAGAAGAAAAGTACCAGAAATTTATCAACATTATTGATAACGCTATCTGGCCTAAGTTCATGAACTATCTTAAAGAATGTAACCACATGCTTGACAACAAGTGCATCTTTGTGAATGATAAATGCACAATCGTGTTCTCAGGCTTTACCACAGAAATGTTCAAGATTCTCTGTCATACCAGAAGTATTATCGAAGCAAGAGCTCTCTGTATGGATACAGACGATATTACCTGCTTCAGTTTGGATTACCATAACCATGAAACAGTATTCCCTCTTGATGGAACAGCTTTCAATATCAGAAAGTATGTCCCGGATGCTGAATGGCAAGAATTCGTTAAGGCTCTTGAAGCCAAACTTGCTGGCGAAGATATGGTAGTCCTTGAAGGATCTCGTGATGTCACTTCTAAGCTCAAGCACACTGGGTGCGATACAAGGCTTAAGAATATAGATATCCGTAACCTTCTGTACTAAATTAAAAATCCTCATGCTACCAACATGAGGATTTTTTTTTTTTAGGCTCCGAACAGATCGTCATCTGTTGCAAGCGTCATTTCAGTATCCGAGGGTACATAGACACCGTCAAAGAAGGAGACACATTCAGAAGCGTTAGAAACTTCAGTCATGGACTTAATCTTTGAACTTGCAAACATCTTGTAACGTTCTTCAAAGTTAGGCATAATCTGCTTTGCGAATGGAACAATCTGATACTTCTTGCCATGCTTCTTCGAGATTTCAAGGAATTCTTCAGGAGAACACTTGGTCTTCTCAAACATGACTTCAGCCACGTCCTTAAGCATTTCAATATTGTCTTCGATAACTTTCTTAGTCTTTTCAATACATTCTTTGACAATAGTATTGATGTCCTCGGAAGTACCAGACATATTGTTATAGTGAGCCGGATCAGACCCAACCACGGCCTTAACCTTATCAGAGAAGGCGAACTTACGGATATACATAGCTGCGAGCATCGTAGCCTTTTCAAGGTCAGAAGAGCAGCCGACAGTTCTGAAGTCAGGTCCGAAGACCGTTTCTTCAGCCACCATACCTGCCAAAGCAACACAGATGAAGTCCTTCATCGTGACTCTAGTGTGACGGATAGAGTGGGTAGAGATAAAGCCAGCAGCTGTTCTGGAGTCAGCAACAATGCTTACCATCTTACGAGGAATAGCACCAAAGCATTCAGAGTAAAGGATGGCATGACCAGATTCGTGGATGGAAGTGCATCTACGCTGATTAACCCTTTGCTTAATCTTAGAAGCCGATTCATCATACGGGCCGAGAGCTTGAACTCTTACAGAACCTGCAACAAGCTCGAACTTATTGTCATCGTAATCGATAGTGATATTCTTATCTGCTTCTTTCTGCCTAAAGAGTAAAGATGGAATAGCTGAAGCTATCGTTCCGTTAATCGTAGAAAACAGAGGTCTTGTACCTTGAGTCGGGAACACACCGTTACGATAAAGCATCTGCTTTACGTTATCAGTAAACGTTAATTCAACTCCAGAGTTTTCTTTAACTTCGGTTGCGATACGAGAAAGTTCCTTATCAATAATCTTCTCAAAGCTCTTTCTGGATAGAGAGTGAAAGATAATGAAATTGTTACCAAGTCTTGCAACCTGTTCAGGGAAGAAGTAGTAACCGAGAGCTTCCTTCACATCAAAGATATTGACATTCTTGGTAGATTCATAGACTTCGTCAGCGTCAACATCGCAGCTAGCTACATCTGTTGCATCATCAAAGACGCAGTCGATATTAGCAGAAGTGATAATGATATACTTAGAGAAGTCAAGGAACACAGGTTCATTTTTATAAGCATCACGAACCTGAGACAAAAACTCAAGCGCAGGCTGCTTGGTCATGCTCGTAATTTCTTTGATAGACTTAGGAGACTTAGACATAAGCTTAAGTCTAAAAGCAATCGTAGAATAGAAGGGCTTATAACCCGGCTGGTCTTCCTTAGATATATTCTCGATCATGCGTTCAAGCATATCTTTGCTGATATTCATATCGAGTTTACCGTCAGAGAGAAGATCCCAGAACATTCCGCTTGAAGCCGTATTATCTCTACCTCCAAAGGCAGTCTTGGTAGTGAAATTCTGGAATTCATCAACAAAGATGATGCCTCTTTCCTTGCCTTCTTCTCTCATACGGATAGCAATACCAACCGGATCTGTCTCTCGCTTCGTAGTACAAGTAATGGATCTGCAAAGGTCGGCTATACCAAGTTCTTTAGCGAACTGACGGAACATCTGAGTTTTACCAACACCTGTCATACCAATCATATTGATAACGATAGGTCTGGACATCAACTCAGGAGCACAATACCACGGAGCAATCAGTTGAGCAAATCTATCTACCTGTTCATCACAGTCTTCGAAGTGTTTCTTGATTTTCTCAACGGCAGCCATGAGCTTGTCGTAATTTTCTTGAGCTTCTTTTTTCATGTGAGACTCCTTTATCAATCTCAAGTTTCCTATTAAATTCCTGCCCCTTCCATGAATCTTATAGGATTACTACTGGGACAACGCTTGCCCGGAGGAAGATCACAATGACAAGCTCCATGATTGCCGGGATTACCAGACCTAGCTCTAATGGGAAGATCGCCTATAGGACAATAGATATCATTGCCGTCTTTGTCCTTATACATTCTGGTTCCGTGGATGACATACTTCTTACCAGTGCGTTCGATAAGATACATACCACCCCTAAACCCAAATTCATATACTTCATTTTCCTTAGCGTTATCAATAAAGACAGAAGCAATAGGCTTTTCATCCCAATAAAGAGTAAACAGTTTGTCATTATAAATAATGTTGTACTGCTCGCCCTTCTCGGTCAGCTTCCAGAGTTCAGTTACCTTTCCCTCTAGAGGCCCATATTTAATATTAGGGGTAGTAGCTCTATATAACATTATCCCCTCACGAATTCAATAATCTTATCCTTGTTACGTTCGAATTCCATATCCCAAATCTTGATAACTTTATCGGTAATCTTGAGATCATCCATTTCGAATTCTTCTCTGGTAACAGGCATAACATCCATGAAGTTATTATATCCAAGAACAGCCTTACAGACGTAAGAAGGAGAACGACTTGAGCGTGCTACCCAGTTCTTGAAGATATACTTAGCCCAGCCAGCATAGGTCTTATTACCTTTATCTCTAGCAGGAGGAGCATCCATGCCTGTTTCAAGGTTAAGAATACGGATATCCCTCTGTCCGCCATTGAACATACCTGCCATAAGAATATCAGGACAAGAGTTAGACCACATACCGCCATCACAGAAGCTTCTACCGCTTTCGTCTACGATAACGTCAAAGTAAGTCGGAGCTGCTGTAGAAGTAAGGACTGCAAACCATTTTTCTTCTTCATCGCAGTTATCCCAAACCTTTTCTACTGATTCGCCATTCATGAAAGTAGAAGTAACGAATGTCGGTTGCTTTGTCCAGAACTTGCACTTACTTGACAGATGTTTCTTGAGCATCTTTTTGAGTTCACTATTATCATAAGTTGGACAAGTCGGAAGGATACGCTTATACCAAGGATATTTGGTGAATATCTTGGGAATAAACTGTTTGTAAAGCGTGAATATATCGTAAGCAGAATACCCTTCAGCCAAAAGTGCAGCAATAATGCTACCAGTAGAGGTACCTGCAAATCCACAACAGTTTTCAGAAATGAATTTCGTTCCAAGTTCTGCTTCGATCTTAGAAAGGAACCATGCTGGGCCAATTCCGAGAGCTCCACCGCCAGAAATTGAAATACAAAGTTTGCTATTCATATATACTCCTTTTCTAATCTTGAGTTTCCGTATCTTCTATATGTCTAAAAGTATATTAAAATATAGCTTATTAACGTTAACAAGGAGATTTATATGAGCTATCATTACTATACAATAAAAGTAAGTTATTGG
>Ga0310690_10007965_pt1 | contig 13544 bp, 19 predicted proteins | sample AusTroGonzalo_MG_2_FD_207661 | JGI IMG/M metagenome (GOLD analysis project Ga0310690, IMG submission 207661) | Bovine rumen microbial communities from tropical cattle in Woodstock, Queensland, Australia - Gonzalo_04 (v2) (version 2) | ecosystem: Host-associated > Mammals > Digestive system >... | reverse complement strand
CATCTATTGTATTATCGTTATTTACTTTTTGAACTTTAACTAAATCAGCCGTATTTATTTTATTTACAACACTTTCAATTATAAAAATTAAAGCATTATAATTATCAACAAAGCACGAAGCATTAGCATTTACTTTTTTTTCATTCATTTAAAATATACCTCGTTCCAAAAAGTGTCATAAACCATTTACCACCAATTTTTGTAGAAAGATTATACTCTATTTTATGTGTTTCAAAAGAGTCATTTACTGATGTAATGTCACTACCAACAATTTTAAAAACATCCCCAACATTTACATAGTATATTTTATCCAAAGAAAGTTTTATACCCATATCAATAAAAGATGGATAACCAATATAATTTTGGCGATTAAAAACCCATACTTTTGGTGTTCTCTCACCCTTGGGATAAATTTCAACACGATTATTATAAATATTCGCAGATACATTATGTTCAATGCAAGCCGCTCTTATCCTATTTGATAAACCAGCCTGATTATAATAGACACTTCCGCTAGACATACCAGAAACACCATTATTTACAAATCCGATACCAAAATCATAACATATCTTTTTAAAAATATCAGGCACAGAGGCGTTTTTAGGTAGAGATGACGGAGGAATATCACTCATATTAAAAAACGCCCCTGCAACAGAGTTTATGTCAATATATATATCTGGAGCCGTTGAATAAACGGGATTTGCTGATTGGATATTACCCTCATACAAAAGTTTCTCTCCATCTCCGTCATTGGCATATATTCTAATTGCTTTTTCAACAATAGTTAAATCTTTCCAATGTAAAGTAGTAATATAATTCATATTTTCTTTTGAAATACCATAAATTTTTATATTAGCACTAAAAGCGGCTGGCAATTCAACAAGGCTTATTTTTACTTCTACTGGAAGATTTTTAAATGATATTGTATTTATACCAGATACAAAATCGCCATCTAAATTCTGTATTTCAACTCGTAATGACTTTTTACTAAACATCCTCATCCTCATAAATCAAAAGCCATCTATCATTTAATCCATAATACATCGGGTCTAAATTACCTTGCGTATCTTCAAAATACAACTTACCTTTAAATCCAAAATGAGTATATTGAATTAAACTAACTTTATTTAAACAAATCATTCCATTTATAATATTCTCGTCATTTAAACTCAAATTCATAAACATATAAATTCCACGAGTTATAAATTCAAAAACACATCTTTGTCCGTTTAATTCAATGTTAAACTTTTGGTTTGGTTCTTGTGATAAAGGTATTGTATATTTTGCCATTTTACTTTCCTTGCGGGGCTTTTAAACCGCCGTTAGTTGTGTTTGTCTTATCAGGTGTAGATACTTTTTTTGTTGTATATTTAGCAGATACCCCATACATAACTTCTTGAAAATGAAGTCTTGCTATCAACATATTTGCACCATCTCCCTTTTTATATTGATATTCTAGTTTTACTAAGTTTAAATTATCCATATATCCATAAGGCGTTAAAATTCTCATTGAATAAACACCACCTTGATATTTTTTTAATAGTCTAAGTGTTAGTTCTATTTCCGCTTCTGTTCCACCTCTACCCAATTCAACAACACAAATATTTGGTTTTTTTATTTTATTCACAGACCTAAAAGAGCCACTTTCAACAGCATTTTGAACAACCTGTGAGTCCCTTATCCCATTAAAAGAAATAAAAGTATCAAATTCGCCAATTGTTTCATAGATTTCAGACCTTTTTTTACCACCAAATAAATCAATCATAAAATCTTGTATAAAGTTTTGGGCGTTTGTTATTGCTTCTTCAAACTGCCTTTTTAAATTTATTAAAATATTATCAGTTTCAATAATTTCTTTTTGTGACTTTAAAACTTGAACATCCCATTTGGTTGTTCTAAGTAAATTTCCAGTAATCTGTGTAATAATCGGTAATGTAGGCATTTTAATTTATCTCCTCGTGTGTTAGATTACTATAAAGATTTATATTTTCACTTTCACCATTCGCAGAAGTTATTTGCTCAACACTTCCGTCTTTATTTACTGTTAAATCAGTATTGACATTTAACACTATTTCATTTGAACCAGAATTATCTGCTAACATAAATGCTTTTGCATAAGGATTATCATATAAATAATATTCACCCTCATCAAAAGGAGAATAAAATTTAGTATTTGGAAGTTTATTTAAATAATAAGCCGCCTCACCAACAGTTATCATTCCCATATTTTCTGCTTTTTTTATATCATCTTCATTGTAATTACCAGACTCTATTGCATTTTTTATTCTTCCCATTTCCTTAAATTTTTCTTCAAAATCTGAATATCTAATATTTGCTAGTATCGCATCTTTTCCGCCAGCAAGACCAAATGTCGCTATATTGCCACCGAACGAACTGCCAAGTCTATCAGTATATATTTCTTCCCTTTTAAATTCTACCCAATTATCATTTTCATCTAAAAACTTTATTTTATCCCCACGAACCTTTATATCTTTAATCCCCTCTTTTTGAGCAATATAAACAAGTTGTTCTTGTGATAAAGAACCAGTAGCAACACCCCTCGCTATTGCTTCTAAACGTTCTTTATTTGTATCAACTGGTTTTAATTCCCATTTTTCTCTTAGTGTTCCTAAAATCCAAGTCACACCATCAGCCATTTCTTTTAAATAAGGTGCTAAATCACCAACAATAGTAGTTGCCGTATTTAAAGTCGCTGTTTTTAATCCATCTAACGAGCCTTTTAATTCAGATAAATCTTTAACTTGTTGTCCACTTAAACTACCAAATTTTTCAGCAGAACTTCTTATTAGTTCATCAACATACTCTGGACCCTGCATTAAAATATTTGCCATTTGCTGGTCTATTCCATAAGTTGTTGATAATAAATTAGCAATAGAACGTGGGTCTTTCCCAGATGCTATCTTATCTTTTGCGTATTTGGCAATTTCTTTTAAAACTTCATCTGGTTTTTTTAACTTCCCAAATTTATCCCTTACATTGATATACATACCCGCTAAAGTTCCACTACCTTTACCAAGCGTTGTATCTTGTATATCTTTATTTATTCTTTGTAAAATACCATCTAGTTTGTTTCCGCTTACCCCAGCCGCAGAAAAAGCCGTTTTAAGACGGGATAATTCACCTGTGGCAATTCCTGTTTGGTCAGATAATAATTCCATAGAACGACCCATTTCAGCCGTTTTAATTACCATCTGATTTGCCCCAGCAAAACCAATCAATCTTACTAACGAATTAAAAAGATGATTGGCTTCCCTCCCAGCCTTATTGATACCTTTCATAGATTTATCAATATTTTTTAAGCCAGAAACAGCGTTCTTGCCATTAAATGCAATATTAAAAGTAAATGCTCTCATTTCCTACCACGCCTTTCTCTTGCTTTCTCAATCATCTTTTGTTCATTCGCTGTTTTAATTATAAGTATTTCGTATAAATTATACAAATCCTCTAAACTATAAACGGTTTCTAATTCGTGAAGCGTTGCTAATCTACTATTTATTACAGAACCTATAATTGGCGGAACATTGACATAAGTCGCCAAGGAGTCATCAGTCTTTATTTTGACTCTGACTCCCCGCCTTGTTCTAAAAAACCAGTATTTAACTTCAATGCTTCATTTCTCAACCGAAATAATGTTAACCAATCCTCTACAACAGACTCAATTAAAGAACCTTTCATAGCAACATCTACACCATCTTTTTTAAAAGATGCACAAGATAATAATTCACTTAAAAGTTCCTCACTATCTTTTTCATCACCTGCAACTATTGACATAAGAAGTTCTGGAATGTCCATTGAGGCTAATGTGGCAATGTTTCCACCATTTTTACCAATTAGCCTCAACGCTTTGGTGACCCACTTATCCATCTGGACAGCACCCATCTCCACAATCTTAAAGGTCTTACCTGCATCACGACCTTGTTCAATCGTTATTTCAATCTCTTTTCTCATAAATTCCTCCTATTTTATTTTATAAAGAAACCGAAGTAATGCTTTCACAAGTAAATGTAGCCTCTCTCGGTGCCAATACTTTATCAGCATTCGGGATTAGTTTATAACTTGTTAAAAGACAATTTACTAATGTAAAGGTCTTTCCAATACTCGGACAAGTAATCACAATTTGACCGAATACAGGGGTTTTTGACACTTCAACAGTTTGCCATAGTAAATCAAGACCATCTAATGTCGGACTATTCGCTTCAAACGAAAATGTGATGTTCTTTTCAACAGGTGTATATCCTGCCGCCATTTTACCATCTACACCCATCCGATATTCAACGGTTTCATAATTATCTGAACTCCAAGCACTATCTGCCGAATAGTTTTCAAACTTTAATCCAGCAGGAAATAGCAAAGCGTATAAATGCGCACTTGAATTTGCTGATGTAATATCTTTACTCATTTTTCACTCCTTTACAATAAAACAGTTGATGTTCCCTGAATACGTTGGACAGAACCACCATCCATATACCAGAAATTCACGACAGGCGTTCCACGTTCTGACCGAACTTGTGTTGTCGGGTCAAGAATTTGTAAATACCAACCCTGTGTTTCCAAAGCACCGCTAATATCCAAGCCAGCCTCGCTGTTTACAGTAGCCATTTGACTTTCGCTTAAAGAAACACCCTCACGGATAAATCCAGCATTTACAGCCGTATTGATGGTGTCCATAGCCGCGGCTCTTAAAATGCCATATCCAGCCTGATTATACGGGATTGTATTATTTAACATCAATGCGTTAATCCAAGCATTTTGTAATCCATCCCGAATAAACACTTGCCCATAGTATGTATCAATCCATTTGGCATTTCCAGAAATCTGCCCATTTTGATACAACTTAAATTGATTGGAAGCAGTAGCATAATCTCCATAGAAGTTATACCCATTTCCCAACAATGTTTGAGCATTTGTTTCGCCATCAACAGTAAAGGCTAACCCATTTTGTTGTTTGAAAGCCCAAGTTTTACGACCATTTAATTGAGCAGGATTGATAGCCGCACCAACACCCATTGTCATAGCACCCAAAGCCTTTGTGTTATAAACAGAACACACACCAAAATAATCAGCAACTTGATGAGCCAGACAGGCATCGTTATTCGGTGTTAAACCAGCGTTAGAACTATCAACCAAAACATACATAAACCGAACGCCTTGATTATTACACCAAGAAGCCAATTCCAAAGCATCGCTATCGCTTTCTTGCCATAAAGGCATAAACGACCAGAAATTGCTGTTTGAACTGATACAGGCTTCCATTGTTTCTGTTAAAGTTTTAGAAGCAGAACCTTGCGATAATGTTCCACTATCCAAACCAAGGGCAACAGCCGCTGTCCCTGTGGCGTATGTTAAAGTGCTTGTAGAACCAGTTGTCGGGGAAGTAATCACAAACGCATTAAAATTCGTGTCCCAAACACAAGTTGCACCAGACAAAGCGGTTTGAACAACCGTAGCAATCCCAGTAAAAGATGTTTGAGCAGAAAAATTTAAACCAGTTAAAGCTTTTTCAGTTCCATTTACTGTGATATTTAATGTCCCAGACGTAATTGCCGTTAAATCTTCTAACTTCGCAGGATTTGAAGAACCCCTTAAAAATGCCGCAACAGCACTATCAAGTTTTCTGAAAAACCAAAGAACATCAGGTTTTCTACTTGAATTACTATCAGCCGTAAAATAATTTCCAGCCAATTTATATTCATCAGATGAAGTTCCAAAATATTCTCCGACAGCCTTTTGGGAATAAAAAGGAACAGCAATATTTGCAGGCAATCTCGTGCTTTTTGACAAGATTGTCCCAACAAACGCCAATCCAGATAATCCACCACCGATAACACGGGGAGTAATATCAACTAATTGTGAAGCAGGTATTGTCATTTTTTATAACTCCGTTTCATATCTATTTAATTCTACCGTGTTAAAACTATCTTGACTATCAGTCACGGTGTCCTCATAATCAATCTCCAAGTTGACCATCCAGCGTTCTACATATTCTCTTTCACCAGAAACACCCGTCAAATTTCGTGCATCATCACACGCAATCGGCTGTATTCCATAAGGTTTCAGAAATTCACATAAGAACTCTGTCCTTGATATATTTATTATATCATTTGCTCGGTCAAAAGCAAAATTGCCATAAAAGTCAATCTGAACCTCTACACGATAGGTTTGATAACTTGTATTATAGCCTTTATCATCTTTATCTATACCAAACTCAACTCTTGGAGTCCCATATCTAAAAGGATTTAATATAGAAAAAATAATATAATTATTATCAGGTGGTAATTCTACGTGGTTATTATAACCAGCCAAAATGTTTTCTGGCGGACAATCGGTATATTTTTTTAACATTTCCCGAATAGCATATTGTATATCTTGCTTACGAGTCGTCACTTGATACCTCCTTTGGCTTTAACTGTAATGCACCAACAAAATGCGACCAACCAACCGTATCATACCAATCCTCTGGCATATTTACAACATAGTAAATATTCCCCTTAAACTCTACTTTATCCCCACCCTTTGCCAACGGTCTATTTAATCCATTGACATTTGAACTTACCCAAAACGCTTTATATTCTGTGCTTTCATTATAGTTATTGATAAATTTAATATCTTCACTATTCACAGGTTGAACATCTGCTTTTATAGTATAAGAAGCCCCATCGGTAGGCACCGCTTCACCATACTGATTTACAGTATAACCACCTCTTGGCGTTATTTTAATATCCTGTAAAGGATTTATTGAATTTATTGCATTACTAACTATTTCGTGTAAATTCATTCAACCCTCCAATGGACACTATTCATCATTTGCCCACTATCAACCAACGGGTCATTAAACCCTTTCTTCTTTACCGTAGATGGTGCGTTAGGCGGGGCTGTCCATATCCGAATAACATCCTCTAAATCTTCTGCACAAACATCCCCTAGTTTTTCAAATAACCCTTTTATATTATCCGCATATTGTGGCAATAAATCTTGAATAATCTTTCTCCACTTTTTACTTCTTTTCTCACAGGTATATCGCATAAAAGGTCTTGGCGGTCTATTCTTTCCACCAAACTCATTTGCCATAGCCACTTCTGCCACACTTATTGCTTTCCTCGGACCATACCACCTTGCTTTGTTTGTAATCTTACTCTGCGGTCCATAAGGAGCATAAAAACCTTTATCTATTTCCTCATACATATCACCCCAAAATCCGACTTCAAGCGTTGCCGTTTGTTTCTTCAACGCCTTTAACATATCTTTGTCGTCTATTTTAATTCTGAAGTTTATCATTATGGAACATAGAACCCCGACATAAATTGTTTCGCCATTTGCCAGAACAATAACCCATATTGAGTCTGTCCAAACCAACCAGCACCCAATTTGTCAATGCTACTGGTATTATATCCTACCGATACACTACCCTCGCTAGCATTCCCTATTGTTCCGATATTTCCTGCACCACGATTATTTAGTGCAATTATATGTGCTGTTAAAAGATTTAATAAATTCTTTCTTTTACAACAACAACAGACATAAGAGTTAGTGGTGTTATTGACAATTTGTTGCGCCCATTCAAATGCAATACTCGCACTTGTCGGTGTCATCTTTAATTCAGGAAACGCCGATTGTAAATAGTTGTAATCAAATTTAACAACACCACTATCCATCTTTAATCCTCTACATTTGACTTTTTGGTTTTACCTTTTTTCGGGTCAGCCTGTTCAAATCCTGTCTTTTTTGTTTCAGACAATTCAACAGCCTTTTCTACCGCTTCTTTTTCTTCTTTGGCGGCAAAAACAACACCATTCAAGATAAAATCAAATTTTCCGTATTTGGCTAGGATTTCATCCCATTGTGCATCTGTCACAGGAGTTAAACCATATTTACCAGCAGGCAAATACCCACCATCTCTGGCATTTACAATATGGGAAATTGGCATACCTTTAAGAACTAACGGACCATCACTCAATTCCAACTTTAATCCCATTGGAATACCACAAGCAACGGTCACCATTCCTTTTTCGCTTGCCACTTTCTTTTGCTCGGCATAGGCTTCCTCAACGGAAGCCATAGCCTTTGCATTTAATACTTCTGTAATTTTTTCTTCTTTGTTTTTCATTTTAACCATTTTATCCTCCAATCAATAATTAAATACCAGTCATCGTAGAAACTAACACAGGGCGATAAACAACGCAACCATACGTGCCAGCCATAAATTTCTGACGATAACTTGACAAATCAGGCACCAAACGACCAGCAACTAACTTTTCGCTGAAAGCCATTTCACCAGTCGGAGTTCCATCCACATCCAAAGCAATCAACTGAATTTTCTTTGTGCTATCATCATATTCGGGAGCAACAACCACTTCCAAATTCGGGAAATTCCGTTTGATGAGCGACAGAACAGTTTCTGTTCCGAAAGCATTCAGTTTGTTTAATTGAGCATTAGATGACGGGCCAACAATCAATTTGTATTTTGTTTCTTGGTCAACATTACCTTGAGTCCGAGAAGCAATATCAGCCATCATAGCAACAATATCATCATAGATTTTTCCACCATCTTTGTTTGCCCAAAGCGGAGAACTACCCGTTCCAGTAGAAGCCGCAACAATAGCCGCAGGCAGGTTCGGTTGGTTCAAGATACCATAGTTCTGCAAACCAGCAACACCATTCATATAGAATTTGTTCATATCAATAGCGATTGCAGTAGCGGCAGAGGCTTGTTTATCCGACACCAAACTGATTTTGGCACGAGATGTTTCAGCAACTTCTTGGTCGCCATAAGCGATTGTCGTTTCAAACAGATAATTTTCTCTCAACGGGAAGTTGTAGTTCACATCTGCTTTACCATTGTTCGCATAATCCGAATACGGTTGGGTATAACCCGTTTTTTCCATCACACGGAATTTACGAACCAAATCAGCACGTGTCCCTGCTTTAACTTCATTGAAGATTTTTGTGGCACTCCGTTTGGCTGTCAAAATTTCAATGGCACGATTGTCAAAGAAAGTTAACAATTCAACAGGAATTCCAGCGTTCGGGGTTGTCACCAAAGCGGCATCCATCGCCATAACGCCTTCTTCTTGTGTCCCAACAACAGAGTATTGCGACAAATCAAAACCTTTTTCTTGTAAAATATTTTTATCCATAGTATTTTCTCCCTAATTATGAAGCCATAGAATAACCAATTGCGGCACCAACATTGGAAACAATTACCACAGAACCACCCACGGCAGGAGCATTGTTTGCTAACGAAACAATAACCCAATCCGTTTCAGTAGAACCAGAAACAGAACCACCAGCATTACCAGCGGCAATAGCACCAGTTGTATTATGCACAAAAATTTTCTGACCGACAGCGGCTATGTTCGTTGTTTTCACAAACATATCACCGAAAGTCACGACAGAACAAGCCCGTCCAGCAGGAATTTGCAGAGAGCCTTCTTCGGATGTTGCCAACGCAAAATCTTGAACACGTTGAACAATACCGACAGGTTTCCCTGAACCAGCCGTAGAACACATTGATACACCATTTTGGTCGTCAATCCAAACAAAGTCACCACATTTAACTGTGGCACCCGTAGCAACACGAGGAGTAGTCGGAGCGTAATGAGGAACTTGACCATTCGCAACATCACCTTGAATACCATACGTGTTCACACGATTTACAGTATTTTGAAAAGCCATATTTCTTTTTCCTTTCTAATAAGCTACACGAATGTCTTTTAAACATTCCACATCACTTCCGCTAATGGGGGAAGCATCCAATGCCAGTTTTGTCTTTCCAGCAGTTAAACCACGGAAAGCATCTTTATAACTGACAATCTCGTTCAAGTCCATACCTGCTTTTTCACAAGCGAACTTGTAAATTTCTTCGGCAGAGTCAAAAGCAAAGACATCCACATCGCCAACGATTTTACGAACGGATTTACGTGCTATTTCACGAGCCTTAAAATCTTCCATAACTTCTTCTTTGGCTTCTGCTTTGATGGCATCAATATCCATAGCCATAGCGCTATCTTTTGCCATTTCTTCTTTCTTTTCTTCTTTTTTCTCATCAGCCTTTTTAGCCCCCTCTGCTTCGTGTTCGGAGTCTAATTTTTTCGGTTCTTCTTTTTCTTTCTTTTCACCGAAATCCACACCTTCTGCAAAGGCTTCTTTTTCTTTACCTTTTAGTTCTTCTTTCTTTTCATCGTTGGCAGATGCTTCGGAGTCATTGTATGCCAATTTTTCGGCTTTACCAATAACTGTCCGCCATTCTTCTTCGGATAATTTATCTTTCAGAATACCACCGATTTCGTCAATCAAAGCACGCTTATCAATGGATTTGTCGCAGGCTTTGACATCCTTATCTTCCGCTTTACCGCAGGCATCTTCCACCACTTCTTCTTTTTTGGCTTCTTCTACCTTTTCCTCGGCAAGAGCATCCTTGACTTTTTCAGTCATTTCTTCTTCTCCTTTTTGTAAGGCTTTATCATCCCCTGCCTTTTCGGGTTTTTCCTGTTCATCAGGAATATCTTTGTCTTTGGCAACTTTATCCGCTTCCGACAGAGCAATAGCAATAGCCTGTTTCGGGTCTGTGACCTTTTCACCAGAACCAGACTTTAATTCGCCCTCTTTAAATTCTTTCATAACAACGCCAACCTTTTCTTGTTCGGGTTCTGAAAGTTTTTTATCTTCGGTCAATTCATTTCCAATCAAATCTTTATCAAACACAGCCATAATCTTCTCCTTGATTGTTTCTAAAATACCTTTTGAACTATCGGCAACCATTACATCTCTCCCTGCTCTACCTTGTTTAACTAACGCAACGTGATTTCCAATAATGTCTGTCATTACAAAATCATAATGTTGCCCATCCACTTCCCCAGATTGCTGAACTGGTGTATAACGATACCCACAAGAAAGTTCTTTTTTCTTTCCAGACATCACCAAATCAATATCTTTTTTATCATAAATAATCAGATTGTTTTTTAGATACGGATATTCAAAACTGGCGTGGTCGCCCAAACTACCAACAATCTTTTCTTTTGGAACCCTCTCCACATCCACTTCAATATGCTCACGAGTTAAAGGCAAATTATTAAATGTTTCTGCCGCCTTTTCAAGTTCTTCTTTTGGGCAATAAACATTATAAATTTTATCAGCCTCTAAACCAAATTCACGCCAATTCGGGATTTCTTTCCCCAAATAAGGGCGAACCTGACATTTTGAAATATTACATTCTTCTACCCGCAGGTAGCCATTAGTGTCAATATCTCTATTACTTCCAAATGTATTCTTATCGTAAACAATCATTTTATAACCTTTATAAGCATTGTAGCAAAAAAAAATCCCTTTGTCAAATCGGTTTATCTTTTATTCCTTATCAATTCATTTATATCATCCCCGAACTCAAAAATAACAGGTTTAAAATCGCATTTACAATTTATCTTTTGGGCTGGGAAAATATATTCATTGTCATAATAATCATAACAGCCTTTACTTAAATCAAACAAAGCGCCATTCATTTCAATATGGCTCTCCCGTGGCTTTTCACTTCTCCAAGTATATACCCATCTGCCGTAGCGAATGCCCGCTTCCTGACAGATTGCTCTCTTAAATAATTCTGTTGTCTTATGAGTTTGGTCGCTTGCTATCAACTTTGTCCGCCTAATGGTAATCCTATACCTCTTATTTATTTCATCTGCAAGCGTATCTTTACTCCACCCATATAGCAAAGCCATCATAGCAACGGTTTCAATCCCAGTAAAATATTTTTCTGGAATACTCTTGATTAAAGCGGTGTTTTCTATCTGAACACCCTTTTCTACATTTTTAGGAACATCCTCTTTTAATTTTATTCCAGCATCCCTAAACGCAGATTTCATACCAAATTCTGTATGCTTCTTTACACTTTTTACAAACCATAAAGAAATTTTTTCTGCCTCTTTACCAAAAACCTTATCCCATTGTTTTATCCGTTTTCTTAGTATAATAGCCATTTCTCTGGCTGTTCTACCACCCCAATCAGCCAAAAGCCAATATAAAACCGATTTGGACATTCCATCCACAAGTTTTTTTAACTTACTCCGATATTCGGCTTCTACACCTTTATTCGGATATACTCTACGCAATTCTTTCATATAAACAAGTTAGCATATTTATTTTGATTTGTCAAATAATAAAAACATCCAGACGCAATCGCCATCTGGATGTCGGCACGCACAAACTCCATACAAAAAGAAAATGCGAACCTAAACTTTATAATAGTTTCAACAACTCTTTTAATATATAAGGTAAAAAACCAAAAAGAAAACCAGTAAAAAACATAACAATAATAAACATAAAAACAAAAAAAATGTCATTAATTATATTGCACTCATATTCTCTTGGTATATGTGGCATATTAAATCCTATCTATTGTTTTACCTTCATCATTCATAACGAAGATTGAACCAGATGTGATATATGTCTTTCCATCAACCTCTATAACAGAAAGTTTTTTATTGCAAGCCCCCATTGGTTGTTCTTTTGAAGAATTACAACTGGTTTTCCACTCGTTTTTAAAATATTCCTCTTTTTCTGATAACACAGGGCATAATAATTCGTATGGCGTATTTGGAAACATCTCTGCAACAGTTCCGAATAAAGTAGTAAGAATGTTTTTATCTGCGTATGCCGTTTGAGCAACAGATGTAAATGAATCACACAGGGATTCTATTAGTTTCCCATCTTCTTCCCCAACTGGCAAAGACATTTCATCAATATATGCACACATAATTGGATATAAGTCAGAATGCATCATCCTACTTGATTTATCTAAAACCACATTGTTGGATTGAAGTAATAAGTATTTTTGGCTATCGCCACAAAAGATTTTAACAAACATTTTATTTTCTCCTTTTCTATATTTCTGTTTATCTATTTATCTTTACCAATCGCTTGGTAATACCTTTATAGCATATTCATTCAGAATTGTCAAACAAAAAAATGCCTCACCGTATTCGCTTGAAACTTTAACTTCGTTTCCCTGCCTAGAACAGTTTTTAGCGGGTGGGGCTTGTAGTGTATAACAACATTGCGCACAAATTTCTTATACTATATTTTATCTTAAATGTCAAACAAAAAAAACACCCTCGGCTCATTCCAAGGGTGTCTGTCAAGAAGCCGTCTTTGTTTAATGACTACTTACCATAACAAATGAAAGTAATTTTGTCAAACCCACGTCTGACTTAAAAAGGTAAGCCAATCAAACAACTCCGCTTCTTTTTTTCTACTGACTTCTTTACCATTTTTAAATGCTATCAAAGTCGGTAAATCCTCAATATTCAAATCATCCCCCACATCTAGTTTGTCCAAATCTATCCAATAGAATTTTAATTTAGGATATTCCTGTTCTTTACTTTCAATCTGCCTCTGAATACTACGGCAATTAAAACACCAATCAGTTCCAATCTTGATTACCGATATTTCATCTTGCTTTATTGTTTCTTCTAATTGTGCTTTTGAATTTATTTCAATCATTTTAATTCTCCGAATTTTCTGATGTATATTGT
>Ga0310690_10007963_pt1 | contig 13546 bp, 13 predicted proteins | sample AusTroGonzalo_MG_2_FD_207661 | JGI IMG/M metagenome (GOLD analysis project Ga0310690, IMG submission 207661) | Bovine rumen microbial communities from tropical cattle in Woodstock, Queensland, Australia - Gonzalo_04 (v2) (version 2) | ecosystem: Host-associated > Mammals > Digestive system >... | reverse complement strand
CTCGGATACGGGCCTCTTTCCCATGGTGCACATTATGAGGTCCTTCCCGCGGTTGCACATGTAGAACTTCTGGCCGGCCTTGAACTTCTTGCCGGGGACATACTCGGTGTACTTGTGCTTCTTGAGGATCGGTATCGCATAGGCCACGGCCTCGCGCTCGGTCTTGTTCGCTAGGAATGCCTTGTATCCTTCACAGAACTTGGATGCCTCCTCGAGGTACTTCGGATCCTTGGACCCGATGCTCTTGGGGTTGGACAGCAACTCTTCGGCCAGTTTCTGGCCTTTGGACTTCTTCTCTGCCATGCGACCGAAATCAGGACGCGGGTTAATAATGTGTTCTCTCGCTCGCGCGAATAAAAAGGAAGGACCGGGTCTCCCCGGTTAAATGGATTCAGTGGATGGCGCCGCAGCCGATGGCGGCCTGGATGCACTCGGAGCATCCGTCATCCTCGATCTTGGGCAGTCCTGCCTCGAGGAGCCTGAGGACCTTGTCCAGACATGAGGCCATGGTCTTCTTGACCATCTCGATGTCCACGGTCTCCTCCTTCCATGCATCGTAGTCGGTGATGGTCGCAAGGCTGCAGTAGCACATTCCGAGCTCCCTTGCCAGCTGGCATTCGGGGACCACGGTCATACCGATGATGTCGCCGAACTGCCTGAACATCCTGCTCTCGGCCCTGGTGGAGAACCTGGGGCCCTCGATGCAGACGTATGTCCCGCCGTTGTGGTACTTGATGCCGAGCTTCTTGGCGGTCTCGGCGAATATCGCGTTGAGATAGCCACAGAACGGATCCGGGATGGCGATGTGCGTGATGCTGTCGTTGAAGTAAGTGTAGTCGCGCTTCTTGGTGAAGTCGATGAACTGGTCGACGATGACCAGATCCCCGGAGGCGAACTTCCTCTGGAGGGAACCTACCGCGCATGCGGAGATGACATACTTGCATCCGAGCTCCTTCAGGGCGTACATGTTGGCCATGTAGGGAACGGTGGATGGCGGGTGGGGGACGGTCGTCCCGTGACGGTGGAGGAATGCTACCTCCACGCCCGCGATCTTTCCGATGAGGATCTCGTCAGAAGGCTTCCCGTACGGTGTGTCCGGGAACACCTTGTCGATTAGCTCGAAAGTATCCGGGTTGTAGATACCCGTACCTCCTATGATCGCAATTTTAGGCATGCCTGCCCATGTGGATTCTCGTATTTAGATTTACCACAGATTGGATTGCTGGCACATCATAGATGCCTGGTCATCTCATAGGGGGTGACGTGGAGCGCCTTGTCGGCCTCCTCCTTGGTGAGTCCAGCGCCCAGGGCCACCGTCATGGCGGCAGCCTCGTCCATGAGGTTCTCCGGCTGATGGGTATCGGAATCGATTACCATCATGGCCCCGACAGCCCTGGCCATGTTGACCACGTGACCATTTGTGATGTTGTGGCCTGCCCTTCCGGTGACCTCGAGGATGACATCGTTGTCCTTGGCCAGCTGGGCCTCCTCCAGCGTGATGAATCCGGGATGGGCCAGTATGTCAATCTCCGGGTTCTCCACCGATGCGCGGTTGGTGCCGGGCATCACGGGCTCCGTGACGGTCTCGCCGTGGACGACTATCCACTCGGCCCCGTACTTCCTGGCCATCTTGGCCACCTTGTCAATCTGCCTGGGAGGGACGTGGGTGATCTCCACTCCGGGGATGACCTTGATGTAATCCTCGCAGAGGTCCACGGCCTTCACCATGTTGGTGACGACCCATTCGACATTGGTCATGTCCACGTGGTCCGTGATCGCTATGAGGTCATGTCCTTTGACCATGGCCCTGCGGACCAGCTCCGCCGGGATCAGCTCTCCGTCGCTGTAGACGGTGTGGGTGTGAAGGTCTGCTCTGCTCATTCCGCTCTCTCCTTCAGTTTCTTGTACACTTCCGACATGGGAAGCCCGGTCTTCTCGATGGCGACCATTGTATGGTAGATCATGTCAGCCAGCTCCCAGGCCATCTCGTCCGTGTCCTTATCCTTGATCGCGAGGGCGAACTCCCCTGCCTCCTCGATGATCTTCTTGCACATGCGGGTCTCGTCGTTGAACAGCTTGCACGTGTAGCTCTCGTCGGAGGGGTTCTCGTGCCTGTCCCTTATCACCCTCATAAGATCAGGGATGATGGCCATGGTCTCGTCGGTCTCCCCGAAGAGGACCTCATCGAAGCATGACGGCTTCCCCAGGTGGCAGGCGACGCCTGTCTGCTCCACCCTGACCAACAGAGTGTCCGCATCGCAGTCCGTCTGGATGGACTTGATCTTCTGGACATGTCCTGACTCCTCGCCCTTCTTCCACATCTTCTGCCTGCTCCTGGACCAGAAGTGGGTGTATCCCGTGCTCTTCATGAGCTCCACGGCCTCGGCATTCGCCCAGGCGACCATCAGGACCTCGTTGGTGATCCAATCCTGTACGACCACCGGGATCAGTCCCTTGTCATCGAATTTGAGTTCTGTCATCTTACACACACTCCGTTGTCCCTGAGGTACTCCTTGACCTCTCCCACCGTGTACTCCTTGTAATGGAAGATCGAAGCCGCCAATGCTGCGGAGACATTCGTCTGCTGGAAGACCTCCAGGATGTGCTCCTTGGAACCGCATCCTCCGGAGGCTATGACCGGTATGCTCACGGCATCCGAGATCAGAGCGGTGGGCTTGATATCGTAGCCGGTCTTGACACCGTCGGCGTCCATCGATGTGAACAGTATCTCCCCCGCGCCGAGCTCCTCGACCTCCTTGGCCCATTCTATGGCATCGATGCCGGTGAACCTCGTTCCGCCGTGGGTGACGACCTCGTAGTGGTCGTCCTTCCATTTGCCGTCTATGGCAACGACTATGCACTGGCAGCCGAAGGCGTTGGAGCATTCGGTTATGATCTCTGGGTTAGCTACTCCTGCGGAGTTGATGGATACCTTGTCCGCACCTGCGTTGAGGGTGTTCCTGACGTCCTGGACGGACCTTATGCCCCCTCCGACGCACAGAGGGATGTTCAGCCCCTCCGCGGTCTTGGTGACGACGTCCAGCATAGTCGCCCTCTCCTCCTGGGAGGCGGAGATGTCCAGGAACGTTATCTCGTCTGCGCCCTGGGCCTCGTAGTCGATGGCCATCGTGGGCGGGTCCCCGACCTCCTTGATGTTCTTGAAGTTGACCCCTTTGACGACCTTTCCGCCCCTCATGTCGAGGCAGGGGATGATCCTCTTGGTGAGCATCGGATCACTCCATCTTGACTGCGCCCTTGTTGCTGAGGGTCTGCTTCCTCACGACCACGGCGTCCTTGAGGGCCTTGCCCATGGACTTGAACCCGGCCTCCACAATGTGGTGCTCGTCGAATCCGCGGATGACCAGTATGTGCAGGGTTATGCCGGCGGTCATCGCGAAGCTCCTGAAGAAGTGCACGTAGAGCGGATCTGGACAATCCACTTCGCAGTAGGGCCTGTCCACCAGGTCCAGGGATGTCATCACCATGGCGTCGTCCATGACTACCGTGGCTGTTGCCATCCTCTCGATGGGCTTGTCCCCGAGTGCGTCCCTGACGGCCTTTCCAAGGGTGATCGCCACATCCTCGATGATGTGGTGGTCGTTGTCCCCCGTCGCCTTGAGCTTGATGTCGAACTCCGCATATCTGGCAAGAGTCTCGACCATGTGCTTCAGGAACTGAATGTCGCATTCGACGTCGAATTTGCCTTTACCGTCCAGATTGAGCTCGACCGAGATGTTCGTCTCCCTGGTCTCGCGCTTTATCTTTGCTACCCTGCCGGCCATTTCAATCGTTTGAAAGAACGCACACGTGATAATAATATATATGGTCGGCAGAGCCGACCATCATAATGGTGAAGATGGTTGAGCCGGGGGTGCCCGGCGGGGTTTAAGGATCAGTCCTCTGACTCGACCGCTACCTCGACGACCACCTGCTCGGGTTCCTCAGGCGCGGCAAGCTGCGCGAGCTTCTCGGGTTCGGCAAGCTGCTCGGGTTCCTCGGGTTCGGCAAGCTGCGCGAGCTCCTCGGATTCCTGCTGGACGAGGTCCTTCTTGTACCTCTCGGGAATCGGGACCCTCTTCGCGGTGGACTCTCCGGAGGGGTTCAGCGGGAGCAGCGCATCCAGGTACTTCTGCTTGGCAGGGCAGTCCACGAACGCGTACTCGAACACGTCGCGCAGGGTCTCCATGGTGTAGATCTCCATCATATCGTAGTACTTCCTGTCGATCATGACGTCCTTCTCGTTCTCCTTGGGGATGAGCGCTACCTTGATTCCCGAGTTCGCGGCGGCCTCCAGCTTAGCTGTGACGCCTCCGATGGGCATGACGGTACCCCTGACGTTCAGGGATCCGGTCATCGCCAGGTCCTGACGGATCGGGATGCCCTCCAGCGCGGATATGATGACGGTGGCCATCGTGACCGATGCGCTGTCGCCGTCGACACCGTTGTACGCTGCTACGTATTCCAAGTGTATGTCCAGTTCGGACAGGTCTGTGAGAGTGTACTTCTTGATCACCGCGGAGATGTTGTCCACTGCCTCCTGGGCGATCTTACCGAGCTGACCGGTGGCGATGATCTTTCCGCCCTTCTTGCTCTGGGCGGGAGTGACCTCTGCCGCGAGCGGCATGACCATTCCGGACATCTCCGAGGAGTTGCCGTTGCTGAGCACGGCCAGACCGTTGATGAGACCGACCGCCTCTCCCTCGTTGTGGAAGATCTGGTATCTCATCATTCCCTCGATCTGCTTGTCGGCGATCTGCTGCTCGAGACTGCGGGCGGTGGCCCTGGCGGCCATGACGTGCTCGGATGTGACGATCTTGTCACCCTTGTTGACAGCCATATCTCCGGCGATACGGACCAGTCCTCCCAGCTCCCTCATCCTGAGTGTGATCTCTCCCTTCTTCCCGGAGCGCCTCTGGCCCTCCCTGAGGATCTCTCCCACCGCATACTTGTCGAACGGAGGGATCTTCTCGTCCTTCTTGACCTCCTGGGCCACGAATCTGGCGATGTTCATACGGTTCTCGTCGGAATCGGGCATGTTGGTCTCCATGAAGACCTCGTATCCGTATCCCCTGATCCTCGATCTGAGGGCGGGGTGCATCCCTTGAATAGCATCAAGGTTTCCTGCGCAGACCAGGATGAAGTCGCAGGGAACTGGCTCGGATTTCACCAGCGCACCGCTGGAGCGCTCGGACTGTCCGGTGATGGACATCTTCTTCTCCTGCATGGCGGTGAGGATGGCCTGCTGGGATTCGATCCTCAGCAGGTTGATCTCGTCCAGATAGAGGACTCCCTTGTTGGCCTTGTGTATGCATCCTGCCTCGATCCTGTCGTGGGAAGGGGTCTCCAGCCCACCGGACTGGAACGGATCGTGCCTGACATCTCCCAGCAGTGCTCCTGCGTGTGTACCGGTGGCGTCCACGAACGGCGGCATATCGCCCGGATCGTGGCCTACCAGGACCTTGGGGACGATAGCAGTCTCGTTCCTGGGCTGCATCGGGCTCCTGAACAGGATTAGTATAAGGAAGATACCCATGAACGCCAGGAGCGCCACGGTGTATCCGAAGAACATGGCGCCGACCAATCCGAGGATCATCAGCGCTATGCAGACGTAGATGTAAGCTGAATTCTTCTGGTTCTTCTGGGCGGCTGCTGCGGCCTTCTGCTCGTTGACCACGGCCTTCCCCTTGCCTGCGGGGAACACCCTGATCCTGGGCTCGTTGAAATCCTCGGGGTTATGATATGCAACGATGTCCTGCAGATCCTCCTTCGGCAGATACTCGACCATCGAGTTCGCCAGCATGGACTTTCCTGTACCAGGCTCTCCTATGAGCATGACGTGCCTCTTCTGGGAGGCGGCCTTCCTCATGATCTCGACGGCCCTGTCCTGACCGATGACACGGTCGGCCATCATCTTGGGAATCTCGATATCGTCCGTGGAGCTGAAGGTCTGTTGGTCGACCCATGCCTCCACGGAGAGATTGGACCTTGTGTTTGCATCTTCTGTCATCTTACCCCGTTTCTCCTTTCTTAGAAATTACCAGATCTGACGGCGTAGACCATCCCCAGTACGAGGACGGCCCCTATAGCCCCGATTATTATCATCTCGCCGTACTTCTCGAAGAAGGGCACGCCTCCCACGGGTACGTACTTGTTCGCTTCGATCTGAGGCACGCTGAGTGTGTTCCCGCTTATGATCCTCAGATCGGTGTTGTGTGTCCCGGCCATCGAGTACACCTTGTTCTCGAAGGTGATCTCGGTGGAGTATCCGCATATTCCTGCCGCAGATGCGTATGTCGGGTCCACGATGTACCATGATCTCATGGTCTGGCCGCCGATATCGCCTTCCAGATACACGTAGTTCCAGAAGCTCTGGGCCTCCTCCTTGGCCAGGAGGCTCTGCCCTGCGACGGTTATGGCCGTGATGGAATTCTTGTTGCATATCTCCACGAACGCCTGGGCCACTCCGGCGGATGTTGTCCTCTTGGTGACCAGCGCGTCATAGATGTTGCTGATCTCCCCCTCCCCGTCCTTCTGGAACACGGCGGTGTTGAAGACGTTCATGATGTTGATGACCTTCTCCGCATCCGAGTTGCCGTTGATCTTTATCGCGTCCAGAGCGTCATTGAGCTCCTTCATGGAATCCGCCGTTATCCCCTCGGGGACACTTAGTGTGAACTCCACGGACTTCACGATGTAGTATGACTCCACGCCCTGCTCCTCCGGAAGGTCCGGCCAGAGCACGACCTCGGCGGTGACCTTCACATCGGTCACCGGATAATCCCAGACGTATGGGATCATCGGATCGCTGAGGTACAATGCGGAGAGGCCGTTGTTGACCGCCCTTTCTGCATATGCGGTTGCCAGGGAGGGCTCGTCGAAAAGGACCTTCTGGCCGAAATCGACCCTGAATGTCTGGGACGCATCTATGATGGTCCTCGCAGAGCACACCTCCTCGTAGACGGCCGCCTCGTTGGGATCCAGCTGAGAATAGTATGTGAAGAGTTCCGACTCTGACGTATCCGCATCCATGGCCGGAAGGCATATGGTTGACGCCAGAACGAACAGCGCCAGGATAACGACAGTCTTGGACTCCATCGGGTCTCTCATATCCCCCTTATTTTTAATTATATTGTTGGAACGCTCATTTCTTGCGTGCATTCTTACGGAGTTCCTTTAGATACGCCTTGTCGGGATCCGGTACCCTGTAGGACTCGCAGATCTTCTGGATGGACTTGGAAAACACCCAGCCGTCCATCCTTCCGGACTCCAGCATATCCCTGGTCCTGTCCGGGAACGATATGTAGCAGAACGATGCGGCCCATGCCGCACCCATCCTGTAATAGTAGCCATCATTGCGGTAGCTGGCTATGTCGTCGAGGATGTCATCTACATGACCTTCATCGATGAAATGGAACATCCTGAAGACCAGCGACACCCTCATGCGGTACTCCTGGCCGGAATCCATCAGGGATGCGAAGTAATCGTAGACGCGCTCGGAATCCTTCCTGCCGAACTTCCATGAGCTGCAGAAAGAGTCGCATGTGGACCAGTTGTCTATGGTATCCAGGAATCCTTCGGTGAGGGATATCCTCTCTTCGGCATCGGTCTTGGACGTGGCGATGACCAGACCCTTCAGGAACTCCTCCTCGAAGCATTGCGGTTCCTCCTGAAGGAACGCTCTCCAGTCGTCCTTGGTTATATCCTTGGCCAGCGCCCTCAGCTTCGGTACGCGTACGCCTATAATCCCTTCCTTCCCCGGAATCAGCTTGGATGAGAACCTGGCGTAGTCATCCTCGGCATTCTCCTTCAGGACCTTACGGTAATCGATCAAGATGGACGCCCTCCAGATTGAGCAGCTTCCTCTTCAGCGCAGTGCCGCCGGCGTAGTTCCCGTATCCTCCGGTGGCAGGTATGACACGATGGCACGGTATCAGTATGGGCAGAGGGTTCTCCCTGCAGGCCGTCCCGACAGCGCGCGAGGAGCCCGGACATCCCATGGCCTCTGCGACCTCCTTGTAGGTCCGCACCGTTCCGTACGGGATCCTGGCGATCTCCTCCATGACCTTGGACCTGAAATCGGATACGTCATAGAAAATATCCAGATCGAACTCAGTCCTCTTCCCGGACAGGTATTCCTCTATCTGCTTGGCGGCCTCCTTCAATGCAGGGGACTCGACCTGGTCCATGCTGGGAAGGTTGTCGCTCGGTAGGAATATTCCAGTGATCCTCCCGTTCCCGTCCTCGGTCACGCTGACGGTGCCTATGAGGGTGAAGAACGATGCGATGCATGGTCCGCGCATGATTTGGTATCCGACGGTGCCGTAAAAAAGGTATCCCGGGTCTCCCCGGGATATTGGAATCAGTTAGGGGTGCTCTGGACGAAGCTGATGCCCATCGAGACCTGGCGGTTCTTACCGTCCTGGTTGATATCGATGTACATCGCAGGAACGGAGATCTCCAAAGAGTGGACGTCTCCGAGGGTCACACCTTCGCCTTCGATGTTGAACTTGATCAGGTTCTTGGTGTTACCGGACTCAATCACAATCCAACCGTCGGCGAAACTGATCGTGTCGGATGATTTCGCGGCCTTGATCACGAGGACAGCGTCGCCGGAGGGGATATCCTTGGTTCCCTCGTCGAATGAGACGAGCTCTGCGCTTCCCTTGGTACCGAGGAAGAGATTGAATATGCTCGGATACAGGTTGACGGTCGAGATCGTGTTGGCATCGGACCACTGGGCGTAGAGCGCGGTACCGAAGTTCACACGTTCATCAGGCAGGCATGTTGTTCCGGATCCGTCGGCCTTGGTGTTCCAGGCGACCATGTGGTATCCGTCCTTCTCGAAGACGAAGGGCACGACCGTTTCTGTTTTGGAGACGAGCGAGTTCTGTCCGTTGTACGTTCCCCCGTTCCCGTAGTATGTAACGGAATCGGCAGACGGCTGGGGCTGCTGGGGAGTCGCCAGGACAGCTACTGCTGCGATGACGATGACGGCCACCGCTACGATAGCGATTATGATTTTATTATCCATAATAGCACACTCTTAGGGAAGATATCGGCATAAGAGTAGTAATATGTTACCGCCAGTGATGTCGTTGAACCGACGTTTACAGATATGCTTTTATCAGTCAGACGGATAGTAGCCATGAGGTTACATCATGGAACTAAAAGGTTCAAAGACAGAACAGAATCTTATGGCCGCTTTCGCAGGCGAGAGCCAGGCCAGGAACAAGTACACATACTACGCCTCCCAGGCCAAGAAAGAGGGATACGAGCAGATCGCGGATATCTTCCTCGAGACAGCCGAGAACGAGAAGGAGCATGCGAAGATCTGGTTCAAGGAGCTCCACGGCGGAAAGGTCCCCAAGACGGTCGAGAACCTGAAGGATGCCGCAAGCGGAGAGAACTACGAGCACACCACGATGTACAAGGAGTTCGCAGAGACAGCCAAGGCAGAGGGCTTCGAGCAGATCGCCAAGCTCTTCGAGATGGTCGGCGGAATCGAGAAGCACCACGAGGAGAGATACCTCGCGCTCCTGAAGAACATCGAGGACGGAATCGTCTTCAAGAAGGACAAGGTCGTCATGTGGAAGTGCAGGAACTGCGGATACATCCACGTCGGCGAATCCGCACCCGAGGTCTGTCCCGTCTGTAAGCACGCACAGTCGTTCTTCGAGGTCAGGGCCACCAACTGGTGATCATGATAACACCTCCCGCCTCTGGGCGGGAGGTACAAATCCCTTACAGCGTTTTTTCAGAATATTCAGAATCATGAAACGGACAGCTGTCCGGAACAAAAGAGAATAGGTGCACGACGCAAGGACGTGCACCTTGTTCCATCATCTGAGCCTGATGGTCTCAAGGTTCTGGGGAGCCTTGGTCTCGATTCCGTACTTCTTGTAGATGGACGAAGCGAAATCGGTACACTTCTTGTCCTCCCCGTGACCGATGATGATCTTGTTGGGTTTGGGCTCCAGCGACGAGATGTATCTCATCAGCTGCTTCCTGTCGGAGTGTCCTGAGAATCCGTCCACGGTGACCCTCTGCATCTTGATCTGCAGATCGATGGGCTTGCCCTTCATGTTGAGCGTGATCTCGGTACGTCCCCTCTGGATGGTCCTTCCGATGGAACCTTCGGACTGGTATCCGACGAACAGCAGCCAGTTGTTCTCGTTGTCCGCCCACTCGCGGAAGTATTCCATGACTGGCCCTCCGGACATCATACCTGATGTTGCCAATACGATGCACGGGTCGGGGGAATGGCATATCTCCTCCCTCATATCCGCGGTCTCCACCCTCTTGAAGATGGGCGAAAGGAAAGGATTCTCGTTCTGCTGGAAGATCTGCGTCCTCAGCGAGCTGTTGAGGTATTCCGGATAGGCCGTGTGGATCGCCGTGGCCTCCCAGATCATTCCGTCAAGGTACACGGGGCACTTGGGGATCTTCCCGAGGCGCATCTGCTCCTCTATGACCAGCATGACCTCCTGGGACCTTCCCACAGCGAAGACGGGGATCAGCACCTTGCCGCCCTTCTCCGTGGCCCTCTGCAGGAGATTACCCATCTCCTCCGACGCCTCGGCCCTGGTGGGCGTGACGTCGTTGTGGCCTCCGTATGTGGATTCGATCACCAGAGTCTCCAATCTGGGGAACCTGTTGTTGGCAGGGTTGAACAGCCATGTCTTCTCATACTTCGTATCGCCGGAGAATGCCACGTTGTGGAGTCCGTCGCCGATGTGGAAATGGGCGATGGCGGATCCGAGGATGTGGCCTGCGTTGTGGAACGTGAGCCTGACATCCGGTGCGATATCGGTGGTCTCGTTGTACTTCAGCGGGATGGTGTGAAGGATCTCCTGCCTCACATGGGAAGCGTCATAGGGGGTCTTCTTATCCTCCCCGAATCCCAGCTTGATGTTGTCGAGCTGGAGCAGGGCCATGAGGTCCCTGGTGGGCGGTGTGCAGTACACCGGTCCCTTGTATCCGTACTTGAACAGAGCCGGAAGCGTTCCGCAGTGGTCCAAGTGAGCGTGTGTGATGACTACCGCATCGATATCCGACAAGGGCTGGACCTCGGGAATGGCGAAGTACGGCGTGGAATCCGATGAGGGATCGAGACCGCAGTCGATGAGGATCTTGGACTCCCTGGTGGTCAGCAGCGAAGCGGACCTCCCGACCTGCCTGAATCCTCCCATGGCGGTCATCCTGACCCACTGCTCTCCCTCGAGCTTGGGCCTGGCGATCCTCCTGGCGACGTATGAGAGCATTGCCTGCCTCTCGTCGTGGTTGGCACGCAGGTATCCCCTGACGTCCGATACCGTCTTGGAGGGTATCGGCGGAGCCCTCATGACCTTGATGTTCCATCCGGTGCTCTTCCTGAGCTCCGTCAGAAGCTTCCCTTCCTTGCCGACCACTTCGCTTGGATTGATCGCCTCCACGATGGCCTCTCCCGTCTCCTCGACGAAGTTGATGTCGAAGATCTCCGCCTTCTCGGGGATCATCTCCCTGATCTGGGCCTCCACCTTGTTGGGATCCTCCAGAAGGGAGGGGTCCGGCCTGATGTCGACCCTGCGGTGTATGTTCTGGGCGATCGTCCTGGCGAGGCTGTCATCCGCTGAGAACTTCTCGTAGTCCTTGGTGTATACGACGACCACGGGTCCCTCGAAATTGATCGAGGTTATGGCCATGTCCGACGGCACCAGTTTCTTCACGTCCTCTGTCAGGGTCTCGAATAGTTTGTCTATGTTCATCTCGAATCCAGCTTTGAGAATTGGGGTTTAGAAGGGAAGGGGTTTGATTTGGTGATCTTCAGTTGGGATACTTGAAGCCGAGCTTCTCGCAGCGTGAGACGATCTCGTCATGGGAGATCTCCTCGTAGCCGTTGGGTCCGATGTAGGACACCAGGAAGCCGTCCCCGGAGTAGTTGTCCCTCCTCCTGGAGGAGTTGAGGGCGGTGATCGCACAGTTGATACCCTCGTCCTTGGTCATGTTGGGCTTGAAGTTGGACTCCAGCGCACCGAGTGCGAAGACCGATCCGGAACCGGATGAGGTGTAGTTGTCCTCGAGGACTCCTCCGGCCATGTCGACGCTGAAGATGTGCCCTCCGTTGCTGTCGTATCCTCCTACGAGGGGTGCGACGTAGAATCCCTGACGGAGTATGTTACCGATCATAACGGCCGCCGTCTGGACGGACATGGGTGCTCCCTTCTTCATCTTGTAGATGGAGATCTCGCTCTGCAGGTAGCGGATGAGCAGCTGCGCATCACCCACGCCTCCGGCGATGGTCATTCCGAGGTTATCTGCGATGGGGAATACCTTCTGGCAGTGGTTGTCGGCGATCAGATTGCCCATGGTGGCCCTCTGGTCGGTGGCCAGAATCACTCCGTCCTTCAGTTTCAGTCCGATTGTGGTTGTACCGGTCTTAAGAGTATCCTCAGTCATAGTTAATCTCCGATGAGAAAAGACACTAGCTCTTGCTGTGCTTACTCATCAGTAGAGTGATATGCTATTTAAAAAGTGGGTAGGGTTGCTTAGGGCCGCCCCGTTCCAAAGCATCATACCTTGCGCTTTAACGCCACTGCAGCTACCGCCACAATCACCAATGCTACCGAGACCGCGGCTATGATCGTCAGGGCATCGAACGATGCCGACGGCCCTGCCGGGGACCCTCCGTCCTCCGCATACACCACCGAATACAGGCTAGTGTGGGCGATGTCGAACACCACATATCCATCCAGATAGACCGAGTCTATGCGCTCGAGCTCCTCTCCCAGATAGTAAACCGTGATCTTGGATGCGTCCTGTCCGCTTCCCAGCGTGTACGGTACCGAGACCCTCAGGGGTTCCGCGTAAGGCGTATGGTACGCCTCGCCGTCGATGAGGACCCTGATATCGTATGCAGACATTATCCTCGGATCCAACATCTTCGGGATGTCGCGGGTCAGCACGATGGAAATGCTATCCGCTCCGTTCTCCCCCAGACCCTCCAGTGCCGCTGCGGAGAAGCGCAGCTCGTTACCGTCCTGGATGAATGTCAGGGAACCGTTCCCGGACACGATCATGCCGATGATGCTCGCAGAGACGCCTCTGGCGGAATCGGTTATGATTACCACCTCGGGGCTGAGCTTCTGGCCGATGATCCTGCCGATCAGGTCGCAGACGTATCTGTCCTGCTCCCTGGTGATCTCCTGGTGGCATTCTATGACGACCTTGTTGGACATCTGCTCGTAATCATCGTCCCCGAACCATTGTACCTCGTATCCGTTGCCGTCGGGGAATGTCTTGCCTCCTGTGGTGACCTTGCCACCATCCAGGTACTGCATATCGGTGTAGGTGACGGTGACAGAGCCGTCCCTGTCCCTCACCTTCTCGATGTCCTTCTCCCTGATGACCTCTCCGTCCATGGTGGTGGTCTCCGATATATCCTCTATCGTGGAACCGTCCGTTCCCGGGGTCGTGATCGATATGGTCCTGGTGATCGATCCGTCGAGGTTGACGACCACCGTCTCTTGGACTCCGCTGCCGCCTCCGGACCCGCCGTGCTGCGAATGGG
>Ga0310690_10007962_pt1 | contig 13546 bp, 20 predicted proteins | sample AusTroGonzalo_MG_2_FD_207661 | JGI IMG/M metagenome (GOLD analysis project Ga0310690, IMG submission 207661) | Bovine rumen microbial communities from tropical cattle in Woodstock, Queensland, Australia - Gonzalo_04 (v2) (version 2) | ecosystem: Host-associated > Mammals > Digestive system >... | reverse complement strand
CTTGGATGGTTCAAGAGAGAAAATATCAATATCTGCCATTCAACTCACCTCTTGTATAAAATGGGGTAAGGCTTACGCCTTACTCCCAATCATACTTCTTAGAGGAAGCTTCTGCGGCGTTCGCACTACCAGCGCCCTGCTTGGGAGCAGTTGCACGAGCATTAATCTGCATCTGTTCGATAGCAGCTTTGCGTTCATTGAACGCTTTCTTAATCTCAACCGGGTCATACGCGAAATCTTCTTCCTTGCACTCATCATCACCAGTAGTGATAATCAGTTCGCGCACGAAACGAGTTGTAGTGTCAGGCACATCCTCGCCCCAGCCGCTAGCCTGTACTTCTTCTTCCTGAGATAGGACACGAATACGTCCTTTCACAGTTACAGTGCCATTGACTTCCCAGTTACGAGAAATATATTCCACAGTATCGGGTGCTTCAACGATGAAATCAACAACGTCGAGCTTACCGCCATACTGAACAATACCACCTTTAATCTTGAGACGACCAGTCGTCTCGCCTTCACGGTCAACTTCATCATCCATAGACATGATGAAGATGTCGGTTACGAAAGAAGCAACATCGCTTACCTTCGCTTCATTGATGAAAGAGCCACGAATCTGCCAACCATTGATGAGATTACCGGTACGAGATACGAAGTTATTCTCCTGTAGAGTCGCACCTGTCAGACGCACATGAGAAGCATTTTCGATGCCACACTTCTGCGCGCTCTTCATCAGTATAAGATCATTGAGGCTCTTCCAAGCGGGATTCTGCTTACCAGTGGAAGTGAACTCGGTTGCGAACATACCAACCTGAATATCACTGGTTTCAGTCTTTCCGCCATAAGTCTGCGTCACACGAATGGTGACCGTCGCCCTCTTATATGGACGACCATCAGAAAGTTTTCCCTCGCCAGGAGTTACATCCATGAGGATACCTGCGAGATTGAGTTTGTTACCAGCCTGAATACTAATACTCTTCATTTTACATTTCTCCTTTGCTACGTTTCTTTACTTTATTATACTATAATTTTCACTTTTTGTCAAATTAGAACTCTGCTTCCGCTTCTTTAGCAGCCTTCGCAGCGGCTCTTTCAGCAGCCTTACGCTCTTTTTCCGCCTGCTTTGCAGCAGCCTTCTCAGCTTCTTCAGCAATGGGGTCATAAGCTAGACCTTCTTCAGTTAGAGTGTGATACTTAACGGTCTTAGTCTTCGCCTTACGAGTCTCAGTCGCGGCTTCCAGTTCAACCACTTCTTCACGAGTTACCTTAGAATAACCCTTCTTCTCCAGAGGATTGATACTACCAATTACAGCAGATAGAGAAATACCTAGGGCTTCTGCGATTTCCTGCTTACTAAATTCTTTACCATAATTTTCCTTCATAAAATTGAGGACACGTTCACTATTAATTGTCATAATTCATTTCTCCTTTTAATTGAATTTTATTTTGATTTGAGGTGGTTCTCACCTTTTCTACAATTATTATACAATAAATTTTCAAAATAGTCAAATATTTAATTTTCTTCTTTAATTACAAACTTTTCATTCGCCATTTGGGCGGCGGCACCCTCTTCTTTAGCATTATCTACTATATCCTGTAGTTTAGGAACAACATCAGATTGATAACCAGCCATTGCATTTTTAAGATTGTTTATACGATCTTGAATTTGATTTAGCTGAATCATAGCTGCGACTAATAGACGAGCAGCGTCGGGTTGTGTCATCTCATAATCATCAGTAATACGTCCAGCTAATTCTTGAAAATCATCACGCATAGTTGTGGCTGTTTCAAGTCCTTTTTCATCGCCTTTTTCACGATCATAATCCATTACTGCTTCGGCAGATACGGCCGTAGCCTGCGCTAAATCTTTAAATAATGTAATATACTTCTTATCCATTTTTAACTCCTTTTACCGCTCTACCGGTAACTGTATAAGATTTATCTCCGACCCAGAACGCCTCTTTTACAAAGCCATCCTTCTCTAATTTGATTGCCTTAACACCTTTTGTCATACGACCTGTATAGCTAATATCTTTTAATGGATAGCAATTATAGTAATCATTGTTTCCGATAACTGCGATCTTATCATCATCATCACTACTCATAATTACTGCAACGAGTGAATCGCCTTCATCCATTTTCAGAACTGCTACACCTTTCTTCGCGCGAGCAAGATAATCAGTAGTATGACTCTTTTTTATCATACCCTTTTTTGTTATACAAGTAAGTGACTGGAAAGCATTGAATGTCATAGTATCAATCAGTAGGCGCGGATGTTCTCCTCCAATTTCAAATACTTCATTCAATTTACATTCTTTACCAGATTTTAGCTTACTTATTGGCGCGTTATACATCTTGCCTGCGTCTGTTATCAAAGTAAGAGAGCCAAGATTGGTAGAATAGAAAACTTCTTGTTTTGCGATTTTAGAAGCTTTATTTTTATCTACCATTTTAATGGTTTTACCATTATAAATAATAGCTACATCTTTTTCTTCAATAACTTCTGGTTCTTCCTCATCACCAAGTGTATCAGTGATTTTAGTGCGTCTAGCATCACCAAATCTGTTGGATACTAGATTTAGTATTTTTATCAATTCTTTATCCAGGTCCTGGGGGCTTAATAATAGGTGTCTTTGGTCCGCGATAAAACGTCTTTTTTCTTCTAGTTCTTCATTTAATTTCACACCGTCAAGTCGGCATAGAGAAGATAACTTCATAGATAGAATCGCTTCGACCTGCTCTTTATTGAAGTTATATTTTGTTATCAATGCTGCCGCGGCTTCCTTAGGACTATCGCTACCTCTAATAATGGCAACGATATCATCAATGTTCGCTATTGCAAGTAATAGTCCTTCAATAATGTTTTCACGTGCAAGTGCCTTATCCAAATCAAATTGAATAATGTTACGCTTACATTGACGAATATGTTCAATATAAGCATCACAGGCTTGGCGCCATCCAAAGACTTTCGGAAATCTACCCTGGTCTAGCATAATCATATTGATAGCAAAATGATTTTCTAGTGAAGTATCATGATAGAGTTTACCGATCATTTTTTGCGGATTTACGCCCTTACTTAAATAGATACGAATATCTGCTTCAGTTTTGGTATGGTCAATCGCTCGTTCAATACCATATTCTGGGTCTTCAGAAGTTAGGGTGGCAAGCTGGTCCATAATAGTATTTGTGAATACACCATATGGTAATTCAGTTGCTTTAATCATATTCTGATTAGGAATATATTGTAGATTTGCACGTAATCTGATACTCTTTCCCCGTCCAGTTCTTAATGATTCTTTCACTTCACGTGCGTTGGTAATAGTTCCGCCACAAGCGAAATCTGGCTCACAATATATATCATCATATGATACATCGGGATTTTCTATAATCTTAATTAATGCATTATTCACTTCGTGCAGATTAAACTGTGGAACTGATGTTGCCATAGCAACTGCGATACCAGTACAACCATTAACTAAGTTCCAAAAGCCAATAGATGGGAATACAGATGGGATTTTTTCGGTATCATCATAATTCATATACCATTGGTCACCAATGGCATTTTTCTTTAGACCATCAAACATCCAATCTGCTATTTCACTTGAGCGCATTTCGACATATCTCGCGGCCGCATGACTATCAGGTGAAGAAGGTTTACCAAAGTTACCTTGAACATCTTCAAGCATATAACGATAAGACCAAGGCCGAGCTGTCCGGATAAATGTATCATACATAGCAATATCGCCATGTACATACGACTGGTCCATTGCGGCTGCTACAGATTTCTGTGCTTTCTGATATTTATCTTTGTGGGTTATTTTACGGGAGTACTGTGCGTATAGACCCTGACGAAGACCAATCTTTAAGCCATCTCTCACGTCTGGGATGGATCTTTCCTGTGCAACTGACGCGCCGTAGGTAAGGAAAGCATTTTCAATTGTCTTTTGAAAGTCAGTTTCGTATAACATATTATTTTCCTCCAACTATAATTAATTCTAAATGTTCCCATATATAAGGTACTTTTGTACGTGTATAATCTTGAAATTCTACAACAGGTACCCAATTATTTAAATGATTTTCATAACCAATAATTCTAGCGCGTTCTCCCACTTTAATTATATAATCATACCATTCTTTACATCTAGCATCAAAAAGTCTGAATGTACCCTGGGCTAAAAAAGTTATATAATGTCTAATTGGAAACTGTTTAGTACATTCTTCTAAAGTATAAAGATGATGTTTATTCATATAATCACCCATTCAACTTACTAAAATCAACATTCTCAAATAAGAAATCTCTTCTGTCGTCAACATCTTTACCCATTAACATCTTTAATGATTCTTCAGCTACTTCCGCATCATGGATAGTAAGTACTTCCAATCTACGCTCTTTAGGATTCATCATTGAAGCTGCCATATCAGCATCTGACATCTCACCCAAACCTTTATTGCGGCCTTGTTCCCAATCCGGATACTGCTTTTTCAGTTCTGTCAGCTCCTTATCATCATAAGCAAACACACGCTTATTTCCCTTACTTAAACGATAAAGAGGCGCACGCAACCAGCACAATCTACCTTCTTGGATAAACTTCGGCATCAAAACGTAGAACATTGTAGCTAGCAGGCACATGATATTATATCCATCAGCATCAGCATCTGTCGCAATAGCAACTTTGCCAAAATTAAGTTTGCGCGCGTTGTACTTTTCTTGAATACCGCACCCAAGCGCAAGAATAATATCGCTTACTTCTTGATTCTCAAGACATTCATCCAACGGATGTTTTAGTAGGTTCTTAACCTTACCACGTACAGCGTAAAGTGCCTCAGTATTAACATCTCTCGCGCCCATAAGGCCACCCAAAGCAGATTTACCTTCGCTAATAATTAAGATTGAATCAGCGCCATGCTTCTCGCAATCTTTAAATTTATCTGGCATGGCAATCTTGCGCTTCTTTTGCTCTGCTTCCTTTTTCTCCATATTGAGAACAGCATTACGGGCCTTTTCGGCCGCGGCGTCAGCTTTTGCTTCTTTTGTTAGAAGCGTAATAATTTTATCTAAATCATTCGCATTAGCTGAGGCCCAATTCTTAATTGCTTCTGTGAAAGCAGTCTGCGTATATCCGCGCAATTCTTGGTTTTGAATTTTATCCTTAACCTGATTTTGATATACAGGATGCGGATGTTTTATATTTATAATTGTTACAAGTCCCTTACGTATCATATCTCCATCAAACGAATCTTTCGCAAGGTCGTTAATCGTGCGCGTGAATGCAGCTTTCATTCCTGTGACTGGAGTACCACCACCACTATTAAGAGCACCATTAGAAAATACATAGCACTTTTCTCTTCCTGCTGTCCATTGCGCGAATACTTCAATATCAATATCCCCATCAAAATTCTTCTGCCCATAAATATATTGTTTATGGAGAGGTTTGCTGATATTATCTGCGGCAAAATCTTTCAATCCATTCTTTGATAGGAACTTCTCTTCCTTACCATCTGCCTTATAGATAAAAGTAACATTAGGAATGAAATAGCTAGTTAGCCGCAATTCATTCTTAATGCGCTCTTTCTCAAATGATGGAGTTTCTTTGTTTAGATGAAAAATTTCTTTATCAGGTTCAAAATATACTGTTGTACCTGTTTCCTTTGTAGCTCGTAACTTGCGCGCCGCATTTGCTTGCGGGATGCCATCATGAAAAGCCAGGTACCACTCTCCTCCATCTCTTCGCGTCCAGACTTCAAACACCTTTGAGCACACGCATACTGTACTGGAGCCAATACCGTGCATACCACGTACTCTCTTATAATTAGATGAATCAAATTTGCCAGAAGAATGAGCAGAAGTGTAAATTTCAATAAGAACTTCTTCTGTGTCTTTATTTTTTCCATGCGGTACTCCCGCGCCTTTATCGGTCACTTTAATATCATTATCATTTACTTCAACGGTAATTTCATTACCGCGGCCCATAATTGCTTCATCACAGGCGTTATTTAAAATTTCCAAGAAGCAGTTGAACATAGCATCTTGTCCGTCCGCGCCGATATACATACCAGGTGTGGTACGTGCGGCAGTTCTAAAATCTCGAACCTGAATAGACTCTGCATTATATGCCATTTCATCACTTCCTTATCTTTCTTTACATTTTATTATAGCATAATTTTTATTATAAGTCAAATATTAGTGTCCCGTACCTCTCCAATTGCAGGTATCACACTCATATTGAAATTTTGGCGGAAAGGTAGTTAATATAATATCAGTTCGGCGCCATAAATGGGCGCCGCATTGTGGGCATTCAACTTCAGTAAGTTCGCGGTCTTTATGAATTTGATTAAAAGTTTTTTGATATTCTTCCCAAGTCATGAATTTAGTTCCTCCAATGCTTGACGTATACATTCTAGAAGCAGATAACAGCGGATTGTGCAGTCGAAATAACGCGCGAGCGATTTATTTTCATACTGCTTTATTAGTATAGCTGGGTCATCATCTACACAAAATTCCTTAAAAGCTTCATACAGAAGGTCAAAATTTTGACTTACATATTCAGAACATTTTTCTTCTGTATCATACCAATAAGGGCCATTACCAGTGATACAATCTTCATCCCACAGATGTTCATACCAATGACCTTCAAGGTCATCAACTATAAATGGGTCAGCCCAATCTATAGGATTATCTTTAATATACTGTTTAATATCGTTTGTTATCGCGCGTCTATAATCATATTTTTCCATTATTCTTCTCCTGTGGTAACACTTAGTCCTGCAAGTTTAAGTTCAAAATCATTTTCAAATAGTTCTGCCATTACTTCGTCGGCTTTATGAATATAAAGTGGTTTTTCTTTATTAAATTCACCATAAAGTACATCATTCCAATCCATAATAGGAAGTCCAATGTAACCATAAGCATCGGCTTTAGATTGGAGTGCACGTTTATTAGTCGTTAATACCTGCCCTCCTTTTAGCCATGCTTCAAATAGAAGTTCCTTAGTTTTGCCGGTTCCACGGCTTCGTGCAACTACTTTCATTACAGTACATCTCCTATAATAGTATAAATTTCTTTATTTTCAAAAAGGCGTTTGAATGTGTAGCCTTTTTCTATTAGAGTTTGATATTGCGCTGAATCTGTAATTTCTATTGTATAGGACATCTGTCCATTAGGAATTTCTGTGGGTAGAGTAAGAATTAAAATAATTGAAGCAATAGATAGTAAAGCGCATATTGTAAGCGCTATATATGCATCATTAGATGCAGTTACAATTGCCATGATACCAGATATGAAGAAAACCGCAATTATAAGCGGTACATACCAAGCAACTTTCGTTATTGCAGCTGTTGCAAGTATTTCCATTTATAAATACCTCTTTTTCTTTTATTATATCATAATTTTCATTTGATGTCAATTATTTGCGGCGGTGTGCCCGCCAGGGCACACACGCGCCGCTTATTTTGTTCTTATTTTATTTTATTTGTTATGTGTACGTTCAACGGATACTTCAGCGTATGTTCACCGGTCACCTTCGCTTCGCTGAGCGGCTGCACATCCTTTCAACGGATACCATAAATTAGTTAAAATAAAGTGACCGTTGAGCGGTGGTGTCCGCTGACCGGTCATTATTCCATTATCTTCTTATAGTTAATTCTTAACTCCTTATATGGTATATGTGTTAGGAAGCCCAACTCGCACAATTTATCGCGCGCTTCTCGGTATCTTGAAGAACTGGTAAAACCGCAGGCTTTACATATAGTATCTTCAGCTGGTCTAAAATCATTACTATTCTGTTTCTGCATTATCAAGTAATAGAGAAGTGTGCGCCAATTTCCATTTTTGCCAGGTATCTTCTCATTTATTTTCTGAAACATTTTAGGTGTGATATAGCCATATACGCCTTCGTCAAACGTACTTTTGTCGACATCGCTTGTCAACGCAAGTGCTTTTAAGTTGGCCATATATACCTCGCTTATTCTTTTTTATCATCATCTTTAGTATAAATTTCTTTCAATACTTGTTCAAATTCATCAATATTAATTTCTTCATTTGGAAATAATAGTTTTTCAATTTCATATAGACGGATTAACGGACTCTTCATAATATACTCCTTTCTATTTCTATAAATATTATACTGTAAATTTTATAAAAAGTCAAATAAGAGGAGTTAAGATTTTAACTCCTCAAATTTTTATTTATATTAATAAGTCTCATAGGTTCTATTAGAGTCCCAAGTAAATATTACATATTGACAAATTTCCCATAGATTATCCAATGTAATATTTTCATTTCCTTTCCAATTACAATCATGTTGCATTATTTCCCACCATTCTTTATAAGACTTTCCTTCATCAAGACGGCATAGTCCATTTTCAATTAGATGTTCAAGGTTGCTCATTCTTTTTCTCCTTTAATACAAGATTAAGCACAATGCCAACAATCATAGCTAATGCTGTAGTTCCAATACTTACGACTCCGAAGTTACAAACAGCACCACTAACACCAAGAGTAAGAACAGAAGCAATAATGGTGACATTTTTATTATTCCCCAAATCAATGTTATTATCTTTAATAGTACGAATACCGCTTAATGTAATGTAACCATATAGAATAGCCGCGCAACCGCCAAAAATGCAGCTTGGGACACTAATTAAGAAAGCTTGAAGCGGTCCGATGAAGGCGGCGATACCCATGATAACTGCCGCGAGGGTGATAACATACTTGGAACAAATCTTACTGAATCCAGTGGTGCCGACTGACTCCCCGTAACTGGTGTTCGGGGTCGCGCCAATAAGAGTACCGAGGGCCGTAGCTGCGCCATCACCCATTAGAGTATATCCAAGGCCAGGTTTCTGTGTAAGGTCTGTTCCAATTACTGCACTTAAAGCCTTGTGGTCTGACGTATGTTCGCAGATTGTTACAAGAGAAAGCGGTAGGAATAGAAGCAGAATCTGCGGAATATATCCCCAATCCCAAGTTCCAAAATGTAAAAAAGCAAAGTCGGGAAGTTGGAATAATTTTACTCCTTTAAATACACTGAAATCAATAATCTTAATTCCACATACCGTCAAAATCGCTGCGAAAACATATACAATGAGAATGGCAACAAGAAAGGGTAGATTCTTAATAAAGCCCTTTCCATAATGAGAAATAATAGCAGTAATTAGTAGTGTGAGCATACCAAGCCCAAACCCAATTAAACTATACTGTCCATTAACTTGAAAGTATGTTGGAATGAATGTTGCAAGGTTAAGGCCAATAACTGCAACAATTGGGCCAATTACAACTGGAGGTAATACTTTATTAATCCAGCCGGTACCAGCTTTATTAATTGCCAAGCCTACAGCAAAATAGACAAGACATACAATTAAGCCACCAATAAATACTGCCAAATAGTTTGGTGCAGCCCCGAGCGCGAGCGCGCCCATTACAGCGGCCACAAATGCACCGCTTGAACTGATAAACATAGGACTTTGTCCTTTAGTAAAGAGCTGATAGAGTAATGTTCCTAGCGCAGCGCCCAGCATTGCAGGAGCGATAGGCACTCCGCAAATCTGCGGAATTAGAATAGTAGCAACGAAGCAGGCAATAACCTGCTGAAGTGCGGCAACAACAAGACGCCGTGCCGGTAGTTTGTCATTAATGTTATAAAGCATATTATTTCGTCTCCTTTAATGATTTTCACATACATTATTTGGGCATGTTGGTGTTGTATAGTGTGGAGTATGACAATTATTTGGATTAGTGCAATTCCAAGCGGTAACGTTAGGATCTCCTTTATTAGACTGCGTTCCGCTTACATTTACGTAAGTATCTCCTACTTTGTAATCACTACCACCAACAGTATAAATATTTGGATTTTTAGTTACATCATCTGCTTGACCACAAGTCACATAATCTCGCCACCACTCTGGTTTATCTCCAACATAAACTTTATCAGAAGTCCAAGTTGGATACCAATAACCTCTATTGCAGAAACATTGTGATATCCAAGGGGCATTAATGCGACCGCAACGAGGACATTCCCACCCTTGCTAGGGCGTACTATATGTATAACTATATCCAGAACTAGTGGTTTTACCAGTAGTACTTGTACCAGTAGTACTACTCTAAGTATTTACTTGATTATTTAAATTCATAATTACCTCCAATCTGTTGATTCAAAATTCATTTCCAGCTGATGTGGAAATTCATTTTCATGTTCTTTAATAAAAGCAATTGCATCCTCAATATTACTTACGAGAATACCACCTTGCTTAATCAATCCTGTAACATATAAATTTTGATAACTATATTGTTGTTCTCCAAGAGAAGCAGCGCCGCCGATATTCTTTGCCTCGCTATGTGTAAGATACATTTGTCTATTATCAGTACAAATACCTACAATATATTTATGGTCACCGCGCTCAATCTTTTCATGGAACTTACCGATTTCCGCGCAAGTGCCGGACGGTAAAACATCCCCATCAATACAAGCAACTAGAATATCAGTATTATTTAATCTTGCGTTATCTGCCTTAGCAATCTCTTGTGAACCAGCAAATTTTTTCTTGCCTTCAACACCATTAATATCGGTGTTTTCTACAGGAGAATATAGGTCTACTCCTGGTACCGCATCACGAATTTTTCGCGCCCATTCTGTGTTGCGAAGTAAATCACCATAGGTAAAAATTGGCCCGGCTAAATAAATTTTCATATAATCCTCCTTAATCAAGCGTTCTTACGAAGTAAGAGATTTCTTCTTCCATATTCTTACTTTCCATATAATCAATCGCTTTCTCATAATATTCATAATATAAATCACCATAAATACCAGACAACTTCTCATTTCCATCACGATAATGCGCCCAACATTTATGATTAATAACCATTACTAAATCAGTTAACTCACATACTTCATCCTTCCAGCGGTCAAATAAGATAGATGCAACCGCTTTAATAGTTTCTTCTCCAGCCTCGTCAGCATTATCAAATGCTTCCCAGAATGTTGATTTCATATAAAATCCTCCAATTTTTTTTAAGTATAACATAATTTTGATAAAAAGTCAAATAAAAAAGAGGGACAACTCTATTGAGTTGTCCCAGTTGGTAACGGCCCAGAGGGTATCGCCCTCATTATATCACACTCGCCAATTCGGCGATGGGTGACCTTTCTGTCTTTAGCATCTTTACGGTGCCAAATAGCGAGTTTCCGCTTAAAGAACCTAATAATCTTTCAATACCATTATTACTTTCAAATTTCTTACCATCTGTTTGTAATGTATCGCCATTAATCCAAAGTTCAGAGTTTTTACCGCAACGACTAACTAATAGTTTATAGCCGCCGCCAGTAATATTCTGACCTTCGGAAACATATAAAATAACATTATCCCAACTCATACCACGAATAAAACCTAAATTAACAGCTTCAATTTGTCCACTATCTTGCGCCATTTTTAATCCTTCTTCACCAAGAATTGAAGCAATTGGACCAAGGCCCCATTCAATCTTGCGTTGTAAAGAGCCTTCTAGAAAACCAATTTCCGGTGCATCTTTAAAGGGGACTAGATTGCGAATAAAAATGATTTTATCTTTTTTACCTCTTTGTACTAAGTCCCAAGCATGTAAGAACATAAGGAAATCTTTACCACTACCAGGAACTCCTGTAAGTAATTTAACTGGAACATTAGGATTCTGTAGTAAATCAAATGCCATCTTCTGTTCAATATTTAGTGGCCTAATAGTTTGTCCTAAAAATTCACTTTTAATTTCCTTATATTTTAATGGACGATATTCTTGTCCGGTCCAGACTAGAATATCTTTTAATGCCTTATCTTCATATATTTCGGCATATTCATTGGTTTTACACTTTAAACTATTAATTTTTGGATCGGCATATAATAATGCCATTTCTTTTTCATCAGGATAATATTTTCCCCATCCAGCCCACTCTTCTTCATTTTTATTACACATTTCTGTACCCATTGGATATGTGGCCATTAAATGTGGTAAATGAAGCGCGAATAGGTATTGAAGAGCATCACTAGTCATAAATATCATATCGTGATTTTCTTCTATGGCATATATTTCAGCTGCGCATAAAATACGGTGATCATTGATATTACTTAAAAATGGATATTTTTTAAGCATCTTATCAATCTTGCGATTATCTGTCATTATGACGTCAAACTTATTTGAAGTTAAGATTTGGCGTACTGCTTCACGCGCGCGAAATTTAGTTTGACTATTTTCTTTTTCATTATCTTTAATATGCTCTAATTCCTATAATGTAATTGAACTTATTGCTATTTTTACTTGTGGATCTAATAATTGTTGATGTAGTAAAGCAGAAGTATCTGCCCAATGTTTAATTGCCATATTCTCACTCCTCTGTTTTGCCATACACTCTATCAATAAGTCCGGCTTTATACATTTCGTCTGCGGTCAAGAACCATTGACGTCGAGTGTGTGAATCATACTCTTCTTCAGTAATATTGGTATTATCAATGAAGAATTGTCTGATTCGTTTATCAACATTGTCATTGAAGGCCATAATATCATTAGCCGTCTTTGTCTCTTGAGCTGCCAACGCAACATATCCGTCATGAATTAGAGCATAGGAACAGGGGAAACAACTTCTTATAACATTTTCATTTTTGCCACCACCAGCTAATATTACTGCAGCCATAGAACAAGCATAGCCAGGCACTATAATATTAAGTGGTTTAGAATATTGAGAAATATAATGAGCAAGGAAAAAGCCGTCTGAGACAGAACCGCCGCTACTATTCATAATAATAGTTACTGGTTCTTTAGACTCATCCATCTCAAAATCACGTAAGGGGATATAAATTTTTTCAATTATATCTTCTTGTACATCACAATTAAAAATAATTGTTCTATGATTTAGTAGCTGATTAAAATACTGATAGAGCGCAGGGTCAAACCCAGAAGTCTACAAAGCATTAAATAGTTCGTCTAAATCCATATGAACCTCCTCAGCGTTATATCACGCTTAACCTAATATTTTCGCGAGAGTACAGTCTTCCTTGGAAATATCATTTTCTCTAATTCGCTTCAAAAGCGGATGGCGAACTGAAATACCATTTCCTTCCGAGTCTGCTCTTGCTGAGCTTACCATCATGCCACCAATAGTTACAGGACAGCCAATCCATCTATCAGGGTCATCGCGCAGGGAGGTTTTAAAATCTTCCGTTAAGCCCGATACCTTACACAATGGTACCTCGTTATGATTACTATCATAAACTGACACTTGAATTGCGCCCGGCCAATTATAAAAATAATTCTTTGTAACTGGAATATAGGCGCCGCCAGTCTGATATTCTCCAAAATAAGAACCCATTAGTTTTTCACCAGAACGCTGATTTTCCCATAGCTGCCAAGAGGATAAGTCTTTACCTGTATAAACGCGTTCTCCGGGTACGATTCCTGTAATAAAAGCATCAATTTCAGAGGCAATTTCCTGTTTTACTTTTACAGTATCCCAAGCATGGGGTCCGCGCTTACCAGGGATATATTTACAATCTTTCTTGTAACATACACATCCTTCTCCACCCG
>Ga0310690_10007961_pt1 | contig 13547 bp, 17 predicted proteins | sample AusTroGonzalo_MG_2_FD_207661 | JGI IMG/M metagenome (GOLD analysis project Ga0310690, IMG submission 207661) | Bovine rumen microbial communities from tropical cattle in Woodstock, Queensland, Australia - Gonzalo_04 (v2) (version 2) | ecosystem: Host-associated > Mammals > Digestive system >... | reverse complement strand
ATAAGGACTTGCCCGGTTAACGACATCGCCGCGCCTGACTGCTCCAGAACAAAAAGGTCGCTGTTCAGTACGTGTTCTGCTCTCGGAAGGTCTTGAATAGGAGAATCAGCCATCTACTTCACCGTCCTTTGTGCTTTCCTGAGCCGCTTTAATCGCTTCAAGGGCAAGGATCGCACCAAGTAATCTGTCCATGTTTTCCTTTCCCCTTACTTCGATCGTGTTAAGGGTGAGAATAATACTGTCAATCGTGAACACTTTTTACCTCCTTATGGCGATCGGTAATACGTTGCGCTGTTTCCGTTTGTGAGCGTAATATCAACTTTCACGCGGTTTGGGTAAATTGTTGTCGGAGAAGAAGAAACCGTTACGGAGCTGACGTTTACAGCCCCCACGCCGTTTCTGTATGTTTGCGTGGAGGCTATGTTAAAAAAATGGTTGCCGTTTCCCGGAGCCGGAGCGCCAATGTAAATCCGACCGTTACTTTCCGCAAAGGAATGTTCGTGAGCCAAATAATCAAATTGTGTTTGGCCATATTGAACTTTCTTATACAGATTGGTTAAATAAATTGCACCGGCATTAAAAATTGCCGGCCCAGCATTTCCGCTTATAGTGGCGGCATTATAGCTAATTCCAAAATTGCTACCAGTTGTCCATGTCCCATAATTAGCCGCCGCCTGTGCCGCCCCGGTTCTCAGATCTGCCGCAGAAAGCGATCCTGCGTATGTCCCGTCTGAGTTTTGAAAGTTGATGTTTCCACGGAGGGTCATAGTACCGCCGCTTGTCACCTTAAACGCTCCTCCGCCAGCGGCAAATCCGCTGGTTCCCATATACACGCCGTTTTCGGAAGAGTCGATGTTGTTCATCCCGTTATAGATTTCAGATGAACCTATGGTAAACCCGCCTATTGTCCCTCCGGTTGCGGTGATTATTCCGTTCACGGTTGCGCCGTCACCGTCAATCCTGAACACTTCCGATCCGTCGGAATAGACAGACCAAGAAGAATCGGTAAGGTTCCATCCAAAGCTGGACGAATCGCCGCCGCTCTTGGACAACACTTCCGCTCGGATCCCCGTGGCCGTAAGCGCCAGACTGCTTGCCAGCTCCTCTTCGGCGGTTGTAGCGCGGGTCACTTCGGCGGCAATCTGGCTGGAGGTAAGGGAGATGGCCGCGCTTGCTTCGGCAATTTCCCTCTTATAAATCCGATCCTGCTTAGACTCGTACGGAAACTCGTGGTCAATCTCCGCATCTTCCGGCGCTTCGACATCCGCCGCCATCAGCGGAGTAAACTTTTTTTCAAGCTTGTATATGCCGGAGTACACCCCGTTGACGGTAAGGCCGTCTCCGATCTCCGCCGCAGGGCTTAATATTGCGCCGGAAGCAGTTAACGGCTGGTATTGAAAGCCGGTTGACGTCAGAGAGTCGTAAATGTTCTGTGCCTGTTCTAACGTCCCCCACGGGTTTTCAAACTCAAGCACCCTGCCAATATGCCTCTGGTTGTAATCCTCAGGCCACGCAATTATGGTGTCTTCGTCTACCGTGATTTCAACGCCGGAATACGCGCTAAACTTGGGAGAAATGTCAAGAGAGGTTGTTTTTTTGCTTATGGCGTTGTTTTCAAACGTATTAGACACGAATCTTGATCCCCCCAAACGTTATTGGGTTAGAATTGCCGTCCACAAGGTAGTTTGTTTCTTTTGGAATGCCGTTGATTTGGATTAAAAGGAGCTGGCCGTCATAGTTCATAACCCAGTTCCCGGCATACATGGCACCGATATTCCCTAAGACTTCCCGCATAGAATATCCGGCGGGAAGCCCGATTGAATACGTTTTGTCCATGACAGAAAACGTGCGATCGTCTATGCCGTCCGTATCGGACGCGGTTTCCTGAAGCCCCATCGCCCATGCGATTTCTTTTACAACGTCAACGTCTTCTATCGGCCAGCTATGGGACGTGCTTGGGTAGTCAGCTTCGGCCTTTAGGATCGCGTCATACGCGTGAATTGTTAGTACGTCGCGCCCGTCATCGTTCTTCGTGGTTTCTCTGGTGTCGATGTAAAACACGCCCTGCGGGATCCACTCTGAATACGTTGTGCCGTTTGTAACTCGCACATACGGCCTTACCTTTGCCATTCTGGGAATGGTAGTGGACGGCTTCAGCAGGGAAACGGAAAGTTCCCCGGCCAGACAGCCGCCCACTTCAGGCTTCTCGGAAAAAACATGGTACAAAGCGGAGATGTCAAGAACGGTATAGGCCGCGTTCCCTTCGTCCGCCGTTTCGTTATTAAAGGCGATACAGTATTCAAAGTAGTGGTCTGACGCCATCAGCGTGTTCCATGTTTCTGATACAGTCCACATACTCAGTACCCATACCCGATCAGCTCATAGTCGATCGGCGCATACACAAGATCGTCGTTCGTGTGATACAGGATCGTGTATTTGACATCAGGCATATACATATGTTCCTGCTTATACACGTTGTTCTCGTCATCCCAGAACTCAACGAAAAACTTACGCTCTGCGGCGTTTTCCATGCAAGAGTTGAAAAACGTCTGGATCTGTTGCTTTTCGGAAAGGTGAAGGATCGGCGTTGTAAACTTGATCGTGGATGCCCGTGCCGCTACGACCGATCTGTGTAGCACACCGGCGATGTCGCGCTTCGGGTCTTTGTCCTGCCGGATGTTTGGGGTGCATTCGTACGAACTCCAAACAATCAGGTTTTCCGGGAAATAGACTGACTCCCCCGGCTTCTTAATCAGATACCCACCAAACGCCATCAGCCCACCCCCCGTGCGTAAAGATTGATGCTCTGTTGAAACGCTCTCCCAGCAGAAGCGGAAGGCTTGAAGGTCAGCTCTTTGTCAAGGATCGCCGCAAGAAGGCTGTTCTGCTGTTGCATAAGGGCCACTTGCTCGGAAGATGCCTGACGGAAAGCCTGTACCAACTGCGCTTCGTTGATAACCTCGCTGTTGTGTCCACTGGACATGACAAGCTCAGGCCCAGCTTCGCCAGCGATAAAGAGGGATCCTGCGTCGGGCTGTCCGCCTCCGGCAAATCTCGGAATGTGAACCTCTCCGATACCCAAGCTCCAGCTTGCGCCGAACCATCTTCCGACGGTATTAAGCCCGTTCAATAGGGCGTTGATCCAAGAAATCGCGGAGTTGATAAAGTTCTCAAACACGCCGATCAGGACGTTTACGACGTCAATAGCAATTTGCTTTATTCCGTTCCATAGATCGAAAAACACCCTTTTCCAAGCCTCCCACGCTTTTTTCCAGTCGCCCGTAGCAATAGCGTGGATCGTCTGTACAACGGCGTTGATTACGTTAATAACAAGCTTCACAACAGTCTCTACCGCGTGCCACAGGATAAGAAGGCCACCTTGCACAACGTCCAGAACCGCAGAGATAATATGCCCCAAGAAGCCCAAGTGTTCATTGAGCCACTGCTGGGCGTTTGCTACGTGTTCTTTTATGGCGTCCGCCGCCCCGGTGAAAAAGTCGTGTACTTTCTCATAAGCAGAAGAAAGCCAGCCGGTGATCTGGTCGTAATACTTTTCTACGACCGCAATAAGGATCGCAAGCGTCGCTATCAGGGCAAGAGGCCAACTTAGAAGCGTAAACAACAGCGGAATCAGGAGTGACAGGGCAATAACAAGAAGCGTTACTTTCTGCTCAGGCGTCGCCTCGTTGTTCCAGAAGTCAAGAAACGCCTTGATGTTGTCTTTGATGTTCTGAATGATCTCCCTGATCCGGTTTCCGATCCGCTCCCAGAGGGCAAGCTTATCTTCGTCAACGCCAAGGTCGCTGTCAAAGTCAACAGCCCCGGCTCCGCCGCCGCCACCGCCGCCGCTTTCTTCGGTCAGGGTGTTCAGCTTGTCGAACGTTGCAAGCTGGGCGCTGGCTTTCTTTGCCGCACCGCCAACAGCGTTTACGCCTTTTGCAAGGTCTCTGGCCCCATCTGCGCTTTCGGAGAGCTTTTTCCCGGAAATAGCAGAAAAGAACGCCGCGATGTACTGGATGCCCCTTGCAAGCCAGTTGATAAGCGTCGTAAGCGCCGGAACGACCGCGCTGTAAATCGGCTGGAACGCGGTATACAAGCTTCCCCTGAGCTTGGCCAGCGCCGCCTGAATCTGCTCGTTGGAGGAGTACATTTCCTTGATTTTGTTGTTGAACTCCGTGAACACGCCGGTCACAACAGAAAGCCCGGACATGGACATGATGGAGTTTCGGATATAAGTAAATACCCTTCGGAACGCGTACAGAAGAAGCATCCGTTTTGCCAGCTTCCCAATGTACGCGGAAAGCCCCTTAGAGGATTTGCTTGTGTTCTTTATGGACTCATTCACGCCCTCAGCCGGGGCTTTCATGGACGCGAGAACTTGTCTGGAGTTAGATAGATCAGCCTCAAGCCGCTTAACATCTTCGTCGGCAAGCCGGAGCTTTTGTTCAAGCTCCATCGCCTCCTGAGAGCCGCCGGGGTTTTCTTTCGCCCTCGCAAGCGCCACCCTTAACTCTTCGGCCCTCATTTTTGCCTCGTCAAGTTTTGCGCCTACTGTGCCAAGCTGTTCCTGCAACTCTGCGATCTCTTCATTGAAGTTTCCGTTGATGTTCAGTTCAGACCGTTCATCCAGCTTGTCGGCCAGAGCATCAAACTGTTGCTGAAGCTTTGAGACCGTTTTCTCGGAGTTGGCTAACTCCTTCTCAAAGGCTTTTGCTTCCTTTGACATATACCCCGGCTGTGTTACTCTTGCCAGTTCGTTTGCAAGCGCCGCCGCGTTTTCTTTTGCCTTTTCAAGCGCCGCCGTCTGCCGGTTGATGGTGTTTCCGATTGACGCCATCTTTTTTATAAGCCCAGCGTCATCAAGCTTTGTCTCAATGCGTACGTATCCGTCCGCTTCAGGCATTTGCTGTCACCGCCCTCATAAGATCGTCCATTTCATTCTTTAGGGCCGCTTCTTCCTCTTTCTCTTCCTCCGTCTTTTGAACGGGTGGCGTAAGAACCATCTTTGCCTTTGCTACCTTGGCGCGATCCTCACCCTTCAAGCCCTTGGTTGAAAACTTTCTAATCTCCATCGCATTTGACAAAGCGGTTTCTTTCCCAAGCGAAGACATCAGATTACAGAACTCAAACCAGTGCATATTTGCCGTGTGAAGGTCAATGCCGTATGTAGCTTTGAAGGATGACCAGATCCTCCCGGCGTCGAAGTCCCAGAAGAAAGACGGCGGCTCATTATCTTTTGGCAAGTCCGTTCTTTCGTCTGTACCGCCACGAAGGAACCACCGAAGACCCTCAGCCGCCGTCTGCGCGTCCGGGATGCCGTTTCCGTACAGAAGCCGAAGCGCAACAGCGGTTTTGTCTGCGGCGTTCAGGGATCTGTCTGTCATGGCAAGGGAAATCTGAACGCCGATCCGAAAGTCCGTCCGAATAAGCCATCCTTTATAATCAGAAGGAAGGGTGTCCAAAAGAATGTTGAACATTACCTCGCCCCGCCCGTTTTGTTGGGGCTGTATTTCTCAAACGCCTTGTTCCGCTCGTCCACACGCTTCTGAATGAACGGCATACAGGCGTCAATAAACTCGACGATATACTCCACGCCCACAAGGTCAGCTCCGAACGTCTCCTCATAAGCGCCATCCCCAAACAGGGATGCAAACTCCCCCTTGATTTCGCCGTCAAACTCGATCAGGTGCTTGATGTGTTCATCCGCATCATCCACGCCGTTCAGCGCGTCCATGTGTGCCTTGTTTTTCTTTTCAAGATTCTGAGCAAAGTCAAGGAAACGTTTCAGCCAAGCGTCGTTTGACGTGTGAAGCTCGATGCAATATCCATCATCGTTCACGTTCAGCCGAACCACCTTGGCGCTTGTTCTGAAATCCATATATACCTCCTTAAAAGAAAAGGGCCTCCGTCAAGAGGCCCTTGTTTGTTAGGACAGCGAAGCGGGCCACGCGGAAGGCGCGTCCGTCTTGGTGAAGGTCATAACGCCAGCCGCAATAGCCGCCGTGCCGATCTCCTTAGTGCCGCCCATCGTAACGGTGATATCCGTGGTCAGGTTCGCGCCGCCATCGCCGCCCAGACGTCCGGGCTTCATGGAGCAACCCTTCCACCGCTCCGCCAGCATCGCAGAACCGGAAGTCCCGGCGTAGTGATGCACAAGGCAAAAGTCGCCGCCGCTTTCCAGATAGGACATACCGCCTTCCTTCTCGTACCGAAGCGCGTTCATGCAGTCCACCTGAAGCTTGGAACCCTGCACAAGATTCCAAGAGGACAGATCAAACGAGCGGTTGGGGCCAGCCAGCTCAACGAACGTATTACCCAGAATGTCCTTCTTGGTCTCGTCCGTCTCGTAGTCGATCCCCATGTCAGAGGATTCCAGCTTGTAACCGACCAGCTCCCACACGGGGGAGGACAGAGTGCCGGAGCCGGAAGCGCGGTCGTTGTACCACAGGGAAAACGCTTCACGCTTTGCGACATCGCCCGTGTTGGTCATGTTAAAAGCAGTTACGGGAGTTTCAGCCGCCATTGTTTATCTCCTTTCAGAAGTTGTTTTGGTATCGGGCCACAAGTCGAATGGCCCAGTTTTCTTCCTGCCCCTTGCCTACGGAGTCAAGGCTTGCAGGAGTCGTGCGCTTGATGGTCAGGAACTTTCTGTTCCCGGATAACGCCGGGTACGCGTCCAGCACGGATGTAGTGTCCCCTATTGTGATCGGTTGCTTCTCAAGCCAGCGGCCCAAGTCATCCAGCCACTCTTTCACGGAGACTTTCCGGTTTTCGGTCAGGCCCAAAACCCGGTAGTACACGAAGAACGGGTACATACAGACTTGTTCGTGGTTGCCAAGAATGTCCGTTGTGTCACGCTCGATAACGGCCCCCGACATGGGGAACATCGCCACGCCGCCTTTTTCGGAGAGCGTACCGAAGGAAATAGTCTGCCCGGATAGTTTCGGATACTGATTCAACAGAGCAATAAGAGCGTCTGTAATAACGTCTTCGCTCTGTACGTCTCTTACTCTTTCGGCCATATTACCCTCCATAGAACTTTGCGACGCCGTTCACCCAGTCAGTCAGGTGCATTGTCTTTGTTTCGTCGAACCAGTAGGCCACGGCCCCGGCGCGGCTGAAGACAAGCGGCTGATCCGTGACAACCTTTTTTACTCCGGCTCTCGCCCACGGGCTTCCCGTGTCCGGGTCAACCATGACAAGGCCTTCATAAAGAAAACGGCCCATCGGCCCGATACCGGCTATAACCTCTCCAGATCCGGCCATAGCCGCGCTCTGTGCGATGGTGGACGCAATAAACGTCCCTGTGTCCATCGGCATCAGAGGTACCATGTCGGTCATAATCTGACTGTCAAGCCAGTATTGAGCCTTTTTCTTCTTTTCACCAAGCCTGTTGGCGTCAATGTCGATCTTGAGCTGAATGTCAAGTCCCATCGTTACGCACCCATGATCTCAAAGTGAGGAATACAGTCATACTTGGCAACAGACGTAATGGCAAAGACCATATCGTGATTCTGGCGCATATAGTCATAGAACCCCGACGGGTAATCTTCGTCGTTCACGTTCCATACCAAGGTTTCCACACCGTTGATCGTTTCCTTCCGGCCAGTCCATTCCCCTTCCCAGAAGAAATCGAACAGCTCCCCACTATGGAAAGTTATGCCCGTTCCACTCCAGTTTTCGGGAAGATAATACTGCTTGCCCCCAACAATGACGCCGGGAGCGTACCGGATGTGTAGCTTTGCGCGGTCGTTTGTGTCCGCGCCGTATGCCCTGCGGATTGCCGAAGCATCCACATTCAGGTCAACGCCGGATATAACGGTCGGGTACCATGTATCCGTGCCGTTATACCGCCGTCGGCAGAAGTGTGTGATCGTGTTATTGTACACGCGGATACCTCCCCATATAGAGAAGGTTGACGCCGTTGGAGTCCTCAAGGCCTCCCAGATACGCCCTCACAGTGTCGCTGAAGAGCTTGTTCCTCGCGTCCATATCCGTGACAGCCGCAGACAGAGAAGATCCGCCAGAAAAGCTTATAGACTCGCTACCGGAAGAGATAGACGAGACGGACTTAGAAGTAACCGTCCCGTCTTCTCTTGTAATGAATCCATCCGCCGCTTCAATGGCTTGCATAAGGGAGATAAGCTTGGCACAGCACATCTTCACATCGTCGCCGCTGGGCGGATAGCTCTGCAACTTTTTTACGTTGTCAATGCCGGTTGTCATGTAATCCATGAACCGGGAAGCGTCATAGGACAGCCGCGTAAAATCAGCGGTCTCTATTTCGCCGTAAAGCGCCTCGTAATCGGCTTCCGTGATGTATGCCATAGCTTATCCCTCTTTTATCAAGTCTCTTCCTGAGCGTCCGCAGGGACGGCCCAAGCGCCGGAAACAACCGTAAGAACCTTGCCGTTATCGTCAGCGGTAACGGCGGGAAGTTCAGCGGGGACGTTGGCCGCTTTCCACTTTCCGCTAACCACGGTCAGAACTTTCCCGTTTGCCGTGGACGTAACCGCCGGAAGGCCCTCAAGGGCCAGAAGTTCGTCGGCCTTATCCGCAAGCGCCAACAGTTTATCAAGGGTCGCGGCTGGAATCGTGTCCAGCCGCGCCACAGGAGTATTGGCACTCATAGGATTAGCCCCGGCTCAGGATACGGGCAATAGGAATGGCCTTGGAATCGAAGTAGCCGGAACCAGCGGTGTCAACCACGGGCGTCCACTGAGCCGCAGTAGCAAGCTGGGTGTCGGTCGGGCTGACAATCGCGGTAGTCGTGGTGGCGTCGGCCAGCACAAAGCTGAAGCCACGCGGGGCAAACAGCTTCCGCTGACGGGTGATAAGCATATCCTTACCGCCGCTGGTGGTCGGGTCGCGGTAGGTCTCGTTGGGAACCTTCGCGCCGCAGTCGCAGTAGTCAAAGGCACCCTCGCCCATGACGTAGGTGGTGTATTTCATGCCGGGAACCACATAGTCGTTCGCGGCCACGCCAGCAGGATAGAAGTCAGCCGCCTGAACCGTAGCAACTGCAATCTGACCATCGGACGGGCTGGACGCAACAACCTTGAGCGCGCCAGCCGCGCCGCTGGTAGAGGCGTAGTAGCCGGACAGCGCGGGAACGTCATCGTCGATCAGGACGGTACGACCGTTCCAAGTAGCAAGGGAAGCGTCCCTCTGCATACCGTTTCCGTCGTTGTACTTGAAATACTCCAGAACCTGAGCGTTCTCCAGAGTGGTGGCAACGGCGCTGTGCATGATGGCCGCAGTGAAAATGTTCTTGTTCGCGCCAGCGGCCTTCTGAATCGCGTTGTTCAGGGCGGCGGCGGAGACGGTGTTCACGCTGTCGGCGGTCACGTCGTAGGTGTGATCGGTGTTGAAGTTATTGGTGGAGACGCCGAAGATGCCAGCGAGGATCTTCAGGATCGTGAGCTGGTCGATATCGTCCCAGTAGTCGCCAACCTGATTGGCGATGTCAGCCATGAAGTCGTGGCCGGTGATGTCGAAGGAAAAGTCCTTCTCTTCCCAAGCCTTCGCACGGCCAACAACGATCATGCTCTGGAGGAAGGTCTCAAGCTGGGTGGCGGTGATGTTGGTGGAACCGTCATAGTTGATGGCGGTGCCGCCGATGCGCCCGGTCATAGGAACGGAAATGAAGTTGCCGCCGGTCTGATCGGCCAGCATACCCTTCAGATCGTTACGAGGACGCAAGATGCCAGCTTTCAGAAGAGCGTTCTGCTTCACGCGGGGAACGGATTCAAGATACTTTCCGAAAACCTCGGAATTGAAGTTTTTGTAATCGAAAACTCCCATTGTTTTTCTCCTTTTGAATTATTTTTTGAGCCATTCCGAAACAACAGCCGCAGTCGGATGTGTGTTCGCGTAGGCCATTTTTTCGGCAAGAGACATTTTTTCAAATGCCGTGCCATTTACTCTGTCCATCGGGGCAGTGAACTTGGCCCGGTTGGTTTCAAGCTCCTGCTCCTCTTCGTCAACAAAAGCTCCCTTGTCGGCTTCTTTGATCTGGCCGATTGCGTCATCAAGGCCCAAGATTTTCCCGTCGCTCATGGACAGGCCCTTTTTCTTGATTTCCTCCACGACGCTCCGCTTCGCGGCTTCGGAAGTAAACTTGTACTTGCCGATCCCGCTGTTCAAGGCGTCATTGAAGTCCCGCTCGGAGATTTTCTTCTGATACTCCTTTTCGGCGGTCTCCGCCTTGGTTTTCCAGTCCGCAAGGTCTTTGTTGATCTTCTCAAGGTCAACCCCCTCAAAGCCCTTCAGGGTCGTTTCGGCGGTTTCGGCCTTGGTCTTCCACCCGTCCCGCTCCTCTTCAACCTTGCCAAGCTTCTTGTCGAACTCGGCCTTGGTCTTATAGTTCTCGGAAAAGGCGGTGTTGAAATCGTTCTGTTTGTCCTCAGGGATTTCCAGCCCGATCTCCTTCAGGATTTCGCTGATGTTCTTCATTTTTTCATCCTCCAACATGATTTTTTAACTGGTCTGTCTCCAGTACGGATTGAGCCGGATCAACCCCCGGCACGGTGAATGGGTATGAAAAAAGCGCCCTCGCGGACGCTTCAATCATTAAGTTTTGGCGGTTGTAAAACCCCCAACAGCAAATTGCTGTCAAGCAGTTCAAAACTGAGCCGCCGCAGTTTAAGCTGTAGCTTTGTATTCCGCCGTAAGCGTCACCGCTCCAACATTTGTCACGGCATCAACGGTATTCGTTCCGTCTGCGGTGGTCAGAGCGTGAGCAGTGGTCTGCTCGGTGGTTTCGGTGTCGAGGGGATAGAGGATAATGACGGGCGTTCCTGCGGCGTACTGCGCGGCGAGGAAACTGGTGAAATCCCCAACGGTTGCCCATAGTGTGTTTTTGGTGTAGAACGCACCGTTTCCGAAGCGGAAACCAGTATTTCCATAGGTGTTGCTAAAGTGTGTCATAAGAAACGCGCTGTCAGCGGGAACGCTCCACCCGAATAACACGGTCTTGTTGATAGATATATCCGCGGCATCTCGCGCCCAGCTCTCCGTACCATCCAACACCTTCACCCCAACCTTGCCCGTCTTGATGCCCTCGATGATTTCCTGCGTGTCGGCAATATCACCCACAGCAAGGAGATTGCTGATACCCGTGACGGTCTGAATGGGCGTGTACGGCTGATATGCTGAAAGCGGTGTCGTGCCGTAGCAGACAGCATAGTTCTCTTTGGTGTAGTCGCGTTCCGTGGTGGAAATATACCACTCGATGACGAAGCCGATGCTGTCTGCCTGTGTAAGCGTAAAGGTCTGTTGCGAAACGGCGGTGTTGGTCGAAAACTTTACGGGGTCGGTATTACACGTGCCGTCTGCCGTGACCTCGCAATAGTAACAGCGCCCGTAATACGGTTCATAGTTGAAGAAATTGATGCTGACGCTCTGCCCAACAGCGCACGGAACAAACGCGCCGTACGAGTTGCTATTGGAGAACAGAGAGTTTCCAACGGACTTGTTGTACACATCAGCTCGAACCTCAAAGCCGTGCGATTTGTCAGCCGAAGCCCATGTGGTGCTGTCAATGCGCGTTTCGTTGAACTCGACAATGTTCCCGCTCACCGTCAGCGTTTCGGGAGTGCCGTCTGCCCACAGCTTTTGTTCTGTGACGAGGACATAACCGTTTGCGATGTTGTCAGCAAAAACGGAACTCGTCATCTGAACAACGAGATAGGGCTTGTCTGCCACAAGCTCTGTAAACGGCGTATCTTGAGGCGTTGACCGCACCCATTGAGTAAGCTGCACAGGGTCGGTTGATGTGTTGCCAGCCGTGTTCCGCTCTGCAAAGCCAAAGCGGAGAATCGTGCCGACAGTTCCGCTTGTCGTGTCTGTCATGCGAATGGCATACTTTTTGCCAATCTCGACAGGGACGCACACGGAGTAGCTGACATCGGATTTGGCCCAAAGCCCGTTGGTGTCGATGTATGCCTCGATGCGCGTGGAGTCGATGGTCAGCGGTTTGCCGAATTTCAACGCCCCGTTGTTGCACACGATGTCCACAGGGGCGTCCGGCGTGGGCGTGGACGCTTGGGTGCATTTGCCCGTCTGCGTGAGGCTGACGATCTGATCCGCAACAGCCCCGGCCAGAAGAAGCGGAGCAACCCCGGTGACGGTTTCGATCACATACGGCGGCGTCGGCTCGTACTGGCTCCAGTAGTATTCCTCCTTTGTAACGGGAGAAAGCGTCGGGACATTCATTCCAAGCTTTGCGGCCATGAACACCTGAAGCCGCGTTACAGGAAGCGGAACGTCAACCGTGTACCCGCACAAGGCATACAGATACATTTCGTCCTGAGTGACTGGGGTGGGAACAGGAACGTCCATCCCGCACAGCTTGGCAAGGTAATACTCTTTGCGCGTACACGGGATCGGTACCTGAATATCCATCCCGTCCATCTTGGCAAGGTACATTTCGATGTTTGTTACTGGTGTTAACATTCGTTCACCCCATAGAAAAAGGACAGGCCCGTAAAGGTCTGTCCTTCCGTGTTTGATTGTTGGCTTACTCGTAATGGTAGCTTGTCATTTTCCCGTCGCTTTCCCTCAGTTCCCTCTTTACGATCTTAGGAACCACTTGGGAATATTGCCGCTTTACCTCAGACAAGTCTTCCCCTCGGTGCGCGCTTGCATAATCGAAAAGGACTCTCTGTGCCTGAGTGCTTGACATTGTTTCGTGAAACATCGTTTTCATAGCGCACCTCCTTCCAACCTCCAATGATAATGCAGTGATATTCTGTAAGCCTGTTCTCGTACCGCAACATAAAGCCGTTCCGCCGGTGTCCAATTATAAAAATTGGGCCATTCCATTATGTCTAAATCAACTTTATCTCTCAAGACGGAAACAAAATCGTCAAAGTCTTCTATTGTTGGTATATCTCCGCCGTTAATTGATACAGCAAAAACATCTCCGTCTCTCGTTACGGCAAAGACTTTATCAACTTTTGCTTTATCTGTCAATAATAGCCTCATGTCGCCAGCAGACAAAACAGTTGAATTAGTATGGCTGTGATATAGGCTTATGTTTTGGTCGGAATATAAATCCCAGTCAACTTCTACGTGATCGTGTGCATTTGATGTGTATGAATCAGAAAAACCGCTTCTTGATTTTACGGCCCCATATTCAACGCCGCCTTTTGCGGCAAGAGACCTCAATTCTATCAGCCGCGTTCTTTCCGCGCTTGAAATGGTGATCGGTTCAAAATCATCAAAATTGCCCTGATACTCCAACGGCACACCGCTCCCATAGCCTTCTTGTGCCATTATATCACGTTTACCGGAGTTTGCAATACTTTTTCGTGCCGCGCCGCTTGCCCTTGACGCCTCTTTCTTCGTCCATCCGGCAATACTAAGACGCTCTTGGCGCGTCTTTAGTTCGTTCGCCTCACAGAACGCCTTGTATTCCTTGTTAAGCTCTGTAAGCCTCTGTGCGCGCTTTTGGTGCTGTGCTTCAAGCTCCGGCTTGGTCAGTTCGTCCGCGTTGTCTATGGCCGTCTGAAGCCCCTGAACCTCACGCTTGACTTTGCGGATCT
>Ga0310690_10007960_pt1 | contig 13547 bp, 11 predicted proteins | sample AusTroGonzalo_MG_2_FD_207661 | JGI IMG/M metagenome (GOLD analysis project Ga0310690, IMG submission 207661) | Bovine rumen microbial communities from tropical cattle in Woodstock, Queensland, Australia - Gonzalo_04 (v2) (version 2) | ecosystem: Host-associated > Mammals > Digestive system >... | reverse complement strand
ATATGCTGATACTCAACGACCAAAAGAAATATGATATTCGTATGAGTTTCCGCAAGCCAATGATGCAATACGATTTGTCTGTGGTTACCAAGCTGAATAAATCGGTGAAGGTCAACAATTTGATAACCAAATATGTCAACATCAAGGATGTGTACACCGATGATCAGATGGTACAGTACATGTCGGGACTTTCATTGCCGAAATCCCTTCCTTATGCGTTGTCCTTTGTGGTGGAGTCGTTTGATTCCTCTGTGAAAACAGCTGCCATATGGGTGGTGATCACGCAAACGTCTACGAACCAGGTGGTGCTTTGTGAAAAGTTCTTGAAAAAGCCTGCGGGTTTTGGTACAAGAAACTATTGGGCCAGAACCATATACAATGTCTTTTACGATATCCAGTCCAATTCTTTCCAGAGATGGGATAATATGGTCCACAACAGGTTGGACGAATTTGCCTCAGATAAAGAGTCTCGACAATAATTTTATATATACAACACTTAAAGGTACAAGTTGGAGTCGCCGTAACTAAGAAAACGATATTCGTTTTCCAATGCGTGTTTGTAGATAGTTCTCCAATTATCGCCTAAAAAGTTGGAAATCAACAGCAACAGGGTGCTTTTCGGCTGGTGAAAATTGGTGATTAATCCATTGACAATATGACGTTGGTAGGTAGGAAGGATGATGAGTTTCGTGCTGGCGCGGAGCATGTCGGTGTCTTTCGATTCCAGATAATTGAGGATGGCGTTTAGCGCTTGATTCACAGATACTTTGTGAATGTCAGGATTGTCATAAGTTTCCCATTGTTCCACCTCTAAGGGATTGTCCAATTGGAGGTGCATCTTCGCTCCGACCACGAACAAGGATTCCAGCGTGCGAGTGACGGTTGTCCCCACAGCAATTAACTGTCTTCCGTTGTTTTTCAGTAACTTATGAATAAAATCTTCGGTAATGATGATCTTCTCTTCATGCATGAAGTGGTCACCGATAGTTTCGGAGGAGACGGGCTTGAAGGTTCCTGCGCCTACGTGTAGCGTAACATATTCGGTTTCAACGCCTTTCTTGTTCAGTGTATGCAGTAGTTCGTCCGTGAAATGTAATCCGGCGGTGGGGGCGGCCACAGAGCCGTCGTGACGGGCATAGACCGTTTGGTAACGTTCTGTGTCACTGTCTTCTGCCTCGCGATGTATGTAGGGTGGGAGAGGCACCTTTCCGTAAGCCTCAATCCATTCGGCGAAGGAGATGTCGTTCTCCTCCCATGTGAAAGTCACTTCGAAGGTACCCTCGATGGCTTCGCCGCGTTCCGCTTTGATGCGGATAACACGTTCATTGATAGGAACTTCAATTTCCAAAGGATGTTTCCATTTCCGTGCATTGCCGACCATGCATTTCCAAGTTACTTGACCGCTCAAAGTGAAAGCGATGGCGGGGTCGTTGGTGGGAGCAAGAGGTTCCAGGCAGAATATTTCGATGGCGGCACCAGTCGTGTTGTGCACCAATAGCCGCGCATGAATCACCTTGGAATTGTTGAACACCAACCATTGATCCGGGGTCAGAAATTCAGGTAAATGATGGAAAACAGTGTCGGTGATGGTTCCCTCTTTCTTATTGTATATCAGTAATTTGGACTGGTCGCGATGTGCGGCAGGGTAGTATGCGATGCGGCTGTCCGGCAGGGCATAGTCGTAGTCTTCAATTCGTATGTTTCTGTTTTGGTCACTCATGGCGGCAAAAATACACTTAATTTGGGCATCTTTGTTCATATTGTTATTAAAAAATTATCATATAAATTATTAACAATTTTTAACTTGACAAGCGCTTTTCGATGTTGTATATTTGCCGTGAAACAAAGTATCAGAAGTATGAAAACAAAGAGAATTCATATTATACTGTTTGTCAGTGTTTTGCTGACGTGCCTCCCGATAGGGGTGAGGTCACAAGATATGTTGTTGTGCGCCTATCGAATGGAAAAGATGACGGAGATGCCTTCCATGAGCTGTTTTGTCCCTTCGTGCGTCGGAATGCGTTTTCGGAACGATTTCGGCACGAAAGAGATGATGTATGCCGATTTTTCGGGAGTTTATGCGCGGAATCACAACACGTTGATGCTCTACATCTATCATTACGGTTATACAGGGTATGGCCATTTGCAGCTGACCGGAGGTTATGGCCGTCGTTTCGGGCACCGATTGGCAGTGGCCATGCGCTTTACCTATATGATGGAGCATGCACGGAATTATCCGCCGCGACATTCATTGTGCACGGATGTCGCGCTGTCACTGCTGATTACTCCGAAAGTCTATTTGCATACAATGGTGTATAATCCATTTTGTATGCGCTATGGCATTGTAGAACAGCATATTATACCGCTGAAATTTATGGCGGCTTGTACCTATATACCCAATGCGAAGCTACTGTTTGGAGCGGCAATCTCGAAAGAACTGCCAGGCGCATGGGAATTGGGAGTACATTTCATGGTGCGTCCGATTCCGCCTCTGTTGATTGCCGTGGATTGCGCAAACACGCAGCTAGGACTGACGGTGGGGTTGATTTACAAGAAATTTGTGGTGAACGTTCAGGCAGCATGGTGCTATCGGTTGGCGTTGTCCCCGCAAATTAGCGGATGGTATCTGTTTCCGGATTAAAGAAAGATAAAAACTGACTCGATAAAACTCGTTGAACTATGAATAAAACTCGTGAACGAAAAAGAATGATTTTGCTTTGTCTCTGTTGTTTGCAACTTTGGACGTGCGTTTCTCAAGTGGATTCGACAAGTATCATGGAAGATGGACTTTTGGACAGTTGGGAGATGCAGGTTGAAGAGGGTGTGGATATAGAGCCTGTGTCCGAAGATTTGTTGGAACGTTTGGAAGATATTCGGGCTGGAAAACCGCCCAATCTTAACGACTTGACTTACGAAGTGGCTGTGAATGTGCTCTATCTGACAGATTATCAGTATTATCAACTGCAATTGTATATGGAAGAGCATGGGCCATTGTACACTATATTCGAGTTGGATGTCATTGACGGCTTCACGGCAGAGGACAGGGTTCGCTTGGCGGAGATGACGGTAATCGAGCCGCCTCCACGGCCACGACAGAGTTTTCGTCAACTGCTGAAGTCCAGTAAGAACGTGCTGTGGGTGCGATACGGCCAAGTGGTGGAGCGGCAGGCGGGCTACGATACGTCCCGCGCCAACCATTACGAGGGTTCGCCCGCGCACGTACAATTTCGCTACGACTACAGTGTGCGTCAACAGTTTGGATTCCGCGTTGCGGGAGAGAAGGATGCGGGAGAACCGTTCTTCCGAGGTGAGCAGAAGTACGGCTTCGACCACTATTCGGGCTCCGTGTATGTGAAGAACCTCAAGTGGCTGAAATGCGCGGTGTTGGGCGACTATCGGCTCAACTTTGGACAAGGACTGGTGTTGGGTTCCTCGATGATGTCGGGGAAGGGGGGCGATGTGTCCACCATCCGGCGGTTTGCGGAAGGAGTTCGGCCCGTGGCCACCACTAACGAAAGTGAGCTGTTCCGGGGTGGGGCAGTCACGTTGGGGAATAGCAACTGGTCGGGGAGCCTTTTCGCCGGAGATGTCACGGAGACCAATTCCAATGCATTCGGCGGGGCAGTATCGTATCGGCGGGCGCATTTCAGCGTCGGACTGCATGCCGCCTGTTTTGGCGATTATGCGGACACGGCGCTCGCACGCGAAAAGTGGCAAGCGCTGTTCCATCCGAACCGAGTGAATGCCGGACTTTCCTACCATGCGGTTTGGCGTAAGCAGCTGTTATTCGGGGAGATGGCGGTCAACGAGACAGGGAAAGTTTCTATGTTGCACACGGCGGTTTTCACAGTGAACCCTGTGTTCCGTTTCGCAACGCTGGTACGGTACTACACCACGGGCTACGAAGCTCCGATGGGAAGGGCGTTCCGTGTAACTTCTGGAGATTGTGGGGAGTTCGGGACCTACTTGGCGGGACACCTCGTGCTGTCGCGGAAGATCGAGGCGGACTTCTTCTTCGACTACTACCGGCTGTTGTGGCTGAGTTACCAGACGGATGCGCCGGTTCAAGGTGTGGACGGCGGCATGACCTTGACTTGTCGGTTATCGCGAAAGAGCACGTTGCTGATGCGCTACCAGTGGCGGTCGAAGCCCAGAAATGCGAGCGGAGAGGACTATTTGCGACGGTTGACGGGACTAAACCGCTATCGGGTACGGTTGCAGTGGAGCAACGAGCCTTTCCCGTTGTTGAAGTTGAAGACGGAGGTCAGCGCGGTGTTTGACCGTACGAAAGGCGCGAAATGGAACAAAGGCATTCTGATGTATCAGGATGTGGTACTCAACTTCCGAAAGCCGCAACTCAGTCTGTATCTGCGGGTTGCCTACTTCGACACTGACAGCTACGACGAGCGGTTGTACGCCTACGAAAACGATGTCTATTACGCATTCACGGTCGGTTCCTACTATTACCAAGGGATGCGGGCATACTTGATGCTGCGCTACAAGATACAGAATTTCAGTATATGGCTACGTATCTCGCGGACGCACTATCTGAACAAGGAAACCATCAGCAGCGGTCTGACGGAAATCGACAAACCGCACAAAACGGAGGTGAAGGTGCAAGGAATGTATCGATTTTGAATGTTCATTGGTTATATCACCAACATACGAAGTTTGCCACGTTGTAGAGACGCGATTAATCGCGTCTCTACAGTCTTCGGTTGCCGTGTCGTCCATTGTAGAGACGTTTCGTGAAACGTCTCTACGGTTTCATCCAACGGTCGTAAATCTTATTGGCTGCACAGTATGTCGGATAATTTGACCCTATAATACTGGTGCTATATTTTACAGGTTGAGGTTTTACAGGATATTTCGTGTGTTTCAGCGTCCAAGCATGCTCGAATTGGGAGAGATCATCGCCAAATGCTTTTTCATCAAACTCCTTGCCTTCTTTCACCGCCTGGATGACGGCATTGAAGAAAAGGTTCCAGCGTTTGGCGTAATAGTCTTTCACCAGTCCACCCCACATTCGATTGGCATAGTCATTGAGGATCGGACCTCCCCAGATGGTGAGCAGAGTACGCGCCTGACGTTCGTAGTAGTCTTTCTCTTCCTCGGTGGTACCCCACGCGCGGGCAGCTTCGATCCACGGCCCCAACATGAAGGCGGGATGTGTGTTGAGCAATGCATCGACATCGTCAAAGAGCTGGTTGGCAACCTTTACCTGCCTCTTCATCTCCTTGATGTCGCGGTTTTTATAGGCCACCGTGAAATCGTTGCGGATATCCATGAAATGGTTGCCCATCCATTGTGAGAATAGGTTGACAAGGTCGTAATTGTAAGTGTTTTTGAAATAGAAATAATCTTTTTTTCCAGCGTAAAAGGAATCGACATTCAATGACAATGCCAGGGAAGATTTGAAGAGCTGCTCACAAATTATTCGTAGAGTATCGTTACTGTAAGAATAGTAGGGCTTAGTGTAGTAGGTGCCGTGGCCTTCCAATGTAGGACGTGCCACCAATTGAGTGCCAAGCCCGTAAAACGACCAATCTTTATAGACACTATCGATGAGCAACCGCCACCAACCGCTAAGGAGATCTTTTCCCGTACGTACAGTACACCAATCGTCAACCCACTGATGCACATCGGGTTGCGGGTTCCACACGCGGTCGAAAAGGTATTCGTAGATATGTGGACTCACATCGAAGGACTCCAAGGTGGAGCCGATACCGGTCATATTGGGGCCGGCTTCTTTCAACGCGGCGGAGAGCTTCTTCTCCAGCTCGTTGATGTTGCCCACCAACATCGTGTTGCCGCCGAAGTTGCCGAGGTAGCACCAGATGAACGGCTGTCCGTAGAAGCCCTCGGTGGTGCGCCAAACCTCCGTCTTCTCGCAGAAGTAGTCGAGCAGCACGAGCCGGTCTTGAGGCACGGCGGTGAGGTAGGCGCGGAGTCGTTCGGGCGTCCACGACTTGCGTTTGTAGTAGAACACCCAGGTCATCTGCAGCCAGCGGGCGGAGGGGTCAGCCTGCTGCAAGGAGGAGTAGATGTTTTGGGAGACGTTGGCGAGGTAATCGGGTTCCCAGCTGGGCGGGTCCATCTCGTTGAAGGGATCCACGCCGTAGATATGGTCGGTGCCGAAAAGGGCTATCTCCTTGTCCATGAAGGATTTTTGGATTTTGGCGAAGAGTGGGTCGGCGGAGTTGAGGAAGTATGTGGGCTCGAAGCCGCACCACGCGCTCAGCTGCTGGATGTCAGCATCGGGGTGCATTTCGGCAAACCGTTTGGGTACGTGTCCGGCGAAGGCGGGCAGCACGGGGGTCATGTTGAACTCCCTCTCACGGGCGACGATTTGTTGTTGCAGATCCTTCTGTCCATCCAACCACGACATTGGCAGCGGACCGCCGAAACCGTCCAGGTTGGCCATGCGGTGCCATGGGAGGTGTGCCGGACCAGAGAAGTAGCTGCGGATCTCCTCGTCGGTCATTCCGAACTCCTTCCACACCTCATACCAGACGGCCTCCTGTCCAGTAATGGCGAGTGGCATGTTGATGCCGTTGAGCGCCATCCAGTCGATGAAACGCTCCCACTGCGGCCACTTCCACCACGGCATCGTGTAGCCGTAGGTGCAGTAGTTCAGGAAGAAACGGTCCTTCACGAGCGCCTCCTTGCGGATGGTTTTGAGAGAAATCGGGAACTTTACAGGCAGCTCGATAGGTTCGCACAGCAACCACGAGACGTGTACGCCCGCAATGTGCTTGAGGTAGTAATTCAGCCCCACGGCCAAGGAGTTGTCGTTGTTGCCGGTGATGCGAATCTTGAGGGTGGTGAGCGTGTCGGATACGGGCTCTATCTGGAAATAGTCCACCGTATCGGGCTGATAATCAAAGATAAACCAAGTGTCCATATCCCCGAGGATGCGGTGCGCCAGACCATCGATGGGGCGGGTTTGGCTATATAGTGCGGTGGTCGTCGTGCAGAACAACCAGCAGAAGAGAGCGATGATAAGAGGTTTTCTCATAAAGGTGATTTTTGTGGCAAAGATAGTGAAATAATCGTTGTCGGAAAATTTTTATTTTCGCAGCGTAAATATCTGGGTCAACATGGTAGAATTCGAGAGGAAGAAAAAGAAAACCAAATTCATGGAGAAGCCGCACTACCCGGGAGGTGCCAAGGCGTTGCGCGAGTTTGTGTCGGCGCACCTGCAGTACCCGCAAGACGCTATGGAACAGCGGATTGAGGGCGTAGTAACGGTCTCCTACCAAGTGAACGACGACGGCAATGTGGAGAGCGCTGTCGTGGTGAAGAGTCTTTGCCCCTCGTGCGACGAGGAGGCTCTCCGGCTGGTCCGGATGCTGCAATACGACAAGGTGCGCAACCGCGGCATCCGCCTCAAGATGAACAGCAAGCTGAATATCCATTTCCGCCTAGCCCCCGTCCCCACTGGCCCGACCATTTCCTATACCGTGACCTCATCCCCCAAGAAGTCTGGCGAGCCCAAGCCTTCGGGTGGATATAGTTATAGTATTACGTGGTGAAAAGACCCAACAAAGGTAATCCACTGTTCCCTTGTTTTTTGTACTTTTGCGTCTGAAATCTAAAACGTTATGACCCCCGAGCAGTTAGACACCCTCATCGCCCATTACAAGCGGAAAGCGGTTCACGCGTATCACGCAAACGACACGTTCGCCTGCAACCGCATGATTGCGATTGTTCACGAATTAGAAAGCAACTACGACGATTATCTGGAGCACGAATCCGCCGCCGACCACCTGGAACTCTATTTCGACATCATCCTTCCCAAAGCCACCGCCATGAATTCCCTTTTTTACACTTCGGACCCGTATGACAGGGGGGATTGGTGTGAGGTTACGGAATGGATGGAAGGTGGGGAGGGGGAGATTGAATTGTTTTGAAATGATGATAAGCAAGAGGATTGTGGTGGTATGAATTGTTTGCAAAATGAAATTCACCGAACGCTGTAGGGCTGCCGCATTACGACAGCCCTACAATGTGCGGTAAGGTTGCATAGGAATGAGCAGAGTTGATGGTGTGCGATGATTTATTAATCTAGGCTTTCAGGTTCTTCGTCATCCTCATCCTCGCCGGCAGAGGCATCGAAAGCCAGAAAAACCTCTAAGAAGGCTGTTTCGCAATAAGGACACGGAGAGTAGAATAATCCTTTCCGTGAATTATTCACACAAATACGCACGAATTACGCACGAATTTTACACACATCAAACTAAAAATCAATAAAATACGAAATTTATAAAAAAATCACGCACGAGTTATACACGAATTTTATTTTGGATGTTATACCATTTTATAACCGTTTTTTCCATGCGCCTAAAAATTCACAATCTAAGCCTTCTTCTTTCAAGTTGGCTGTGGAAAATCGAGACTGAATTTGTTCATCAGATTCATCACGAATAAACACATCTATTACCCTAAGTCCAGGTGGCATTTTCGCACCAGGCTTTCTTCGACGCCCTCTGAAGTTTATTGAAATATATCCTTTATCTTTTTTTGCACTTCGATATATAAGAAGATCCGTTTTAAAACCTCGGAAATTTGCATCCACCTCACAAATATCATACTCATATTCACTCAATAAAAAACGATTTTTCAATAAAGGTTGTATAGATAGTTCGTTATTATCAAATGCTTTTTTAAGGATGTCTTTTGCCTTGTCAAATCTCGGATTTCTTTGATAACCGGAACTGAATCCTTCAGAAAACTCTCGTTCCTCTCTTTTCACAATCCATTTTCGATCATTTTTTTCTTGTGTTAGAAATTTCTTGAGAACATTTTCGTCTAGTTCCAGCCAATTCAAATCAAATTCAACACAAATTAAATTGTTCTCTATAATAGAATCATATTTTTTATGAGTAACTTTATGAGTAACAAGAAATTCTATCAAAATTCGTCGGCCATCGTTTAATATTCCTTCTGCGTCAGGACGCATCTTATATGTATCATCCCATTTTTCAACTTCGATATTATTTAGCTTAACGAATCCTGATGGCTTATCTTTATCATCTGTATCAGGCAGCATGACACCTCCTTGTTCACAGATAATCTTTTTTGCAAGAAGATGCATGGCTGATTCATACGCGCCCTCACAAGTATGCCCGTGCGCATGAGCAAAATGATGATCCCGTATTGTGCCTGCATTTTTGGCATCCAGTGGAGAGTTACAATGTGGACAACGACATTCGCATGCAGCGCCAAGTTTTACTTCGTCAATATGGACGAGACAATTGTCCTTATTCAACGCATATGTTAATAATGCTCCCATAATTGTCCCTCTTAATTAAAACAAGTTCTACGGTTAAAGATTATGCGTGAACCTACACCGTGGATAATTGCTATAGCCATAAAACAGGCCGTGTGTGCCCTTTCGTAATATCAATTCTCCACCGCATCGAGGACAACGTCCCTTTGCTATAGTTTCTTCTCTTTGGGCTATTCGTTTCTTAACGTCTTTGACATGTTGCTTACGATTTTCTTTAGAATCAATGTTGGCTGCAACCAAAGCATCGTAAGTTTTCTGGACTTGCTCCGTAGTAAGCCATTTCCTCTGATATGATTGAATCACCTCTTTTATTTGATCCCAATACACAACAGACATATTATCGACACAGTTCACTGAAGCTTGTCTTGAAAATGCAACAATTGGGATAAACATATCGGGATGAATGTCTGGTAACATACGGCAAAGGACACGAACATGAACTTGATTCTGACGTATCGGATTCCATAATTGATATTTGTTTCCATAGATATTCTGTGTCCAATATTCACCAATTGCTCCTCCATATATTTGACCTTGATAGAACTTGGTTTCTATCACAAAGATGCGATACGTCGAAACAACCACGTGATCTATCTGTGTTGTTGTTCCTTTATAATTGACGAGTAGGTTGTTGATGATTTTGTACTCTTCCTGAGGAAGTTGTGATAGAATCTTTGCAACCCGTTTTTCTCCAATCTCCCCTTTGCTGGGCAAAAGCCAGATTAAAAAGAAAAACGCAGCAATTATGACAATGACAATTAGTATCAGGATAATATTCATAAATAAAAACAAAGAAATGTAAGTGTCAGCAGTCAAAACATAGTTAATACCCCTGCTTCCCTGGTATCACCCCTCTCACCCCGCCTTTCGGCTCATCAACATCACCTTTGTATCGCGGAATCAAATGGATATGAACGTGAAAGACACTCTGGCCGGCGGCTTCGTTTACGTTGACACCAATATTGAAGCCATCTGGATGGAAACGGTTCTCTAAAATCTTTTTGCAGCGGTTCACCAACAACCATAAAGCTCGTTGCTCATGATTGGTCAAATCGAAGTAGTTGGCCACATGACGTTTAGGAACAACAAGTGTATGACCTTGGCTTACTGGATAGCCGTCAAAAAATGCTACTGCTGTGGCGGTCTCGCTTAACAACTCCACTTTCGGATTCAACTGGCAAAACGGACAGTCTTTGTCTAATCTGTATAACCGCTTGTAACGAGTTTGATTGAAATGACGGTATTCATATATCTCACAGTTTTCGTTTTTAAACAAGCTTTTACAAGGCAGAACTACATTACTTTGATATGTGGGCTGTTTGTGGACGTAATGAATACGAAAGCCCTCACTTTTCAGGTCTCGGCGCACAGTGAAATAAGCAGTTCCTGACGGTTTAAGCAGTTCAGAAACGGCCATTAACACCTCCACTTGGTCATCAGGTTCCAATACATTCAACACATAATTGCAGATAATCGTGTCAAACTGCTTTGTTGGATACTCAGGACGATAATAATTGTCGTAACCTACTATGTCGTAGCCCTCCTTTTTCAGATGGTCTGTGTCAAAGCCGTAACCACATCCGAAATCCAAAATTTCGCCTTTTAACAAATTGTGCTGCTTAAGCCAGCGTGTGGGATAGGACATGGAGGTTCGCTCAATGGCGGTAAGATGCGGATTGTTTTTTGTTTTCTTCATAAGTTATTGATTTTTAATGAATAAATTGTTTCTTGTCCAATATGAGAAGCCCATGTTTTCTGCAATCTGAATCATGGGAGATAGGGTTCTGCGAAATACATTACAGAAACTTTCGGACGACAGGTTTATAAGGTCAGGAATAGAATCGTAAACAGTCAAGTAATCTTCAAACAGCTTGTCATTAGGTCTTTTCGGATATAATGTTTTCAAAGCTTTCTGGTGTAGTTTTGCGTATGGTCCGAGATAAATATCCAATGGAGGCAGGTTATTGCTTTTCGATGAGTTAACACTCGAATCTGCGGGCAACAGATTCCATAACAGATTGTGAGACACGAAACTCCACGGGATGAAATGGTCCAAGTCATACCCTTTGGCAACCAATGGTTTACCTGTATAAATGCAACAAATAGAACCAACGGATTCAATATAGGAATCCCAAAATTTATGTTGACGACTCAAGGAATCGCGCAATATCGGTCTGATCAGTTTTGACGGCACATCTGGGACATTCGGATTGCGTTTCTGAAGAAAAACAGCCAAATTCCAAAAAGCGAAATCTCGCAAAATAGAATAATGTTCCGTCAAATATTCAATCCAAACAGGATTCATTTCAACGGTTTCGCCAGAAATAGCGTACAAGCAATTGTTTTCAAAACGTTTTGAACGGGCAATCACATCACTGTCGGAGGTGTACTTAATCCAAGGCGACAGAAATCGATAAGGGACATTCAGCGTGAACACCCGCAACAGATTTCTTGTACGGCTGTTGCCTATATTATCTAACAGGGTTTGCTTAATTTTTCCTTTATCGGCATCAATAGGAATGCTCAATTCTTGTTGTAAAGCTAAAGATTGAACGTACAACGAATCGGATTTTCCAAAAGAGAGTTTGAAATAGTGAATGGGGTACCATGACTCAGCCACCATTCCGGCAATAATTTCCCAAAACGAAATAGTTGTTTTGCTTTCTTTCACCACAACATCCATCAACGCCACAAACCAATAGAATTTATACGTCGCAGTGGTGTTATTGAAAACACTCGACAAACGTGATATGGGCAGCTTTATGTTATCGGGCAGGGTCATATCCAGATAGTTGACATTCTTTTATTTCACATCGACTTTCGACATATCTTCTCCAACCAGATCCAACCCCTCCACAAACTTCCGAAATCCTAAATTATATTGTGCGATTTGTGGGATGTCTTTCCGCTTCATCCGTTTCAGTATTTGCTGATACACCTTGACCGCCTCGGACGTGTTCTTCTTGTCTTCAGGAATGCCGACGCCGTCGCTTTGCAGTTTCTGGTTCAAGATGAAAATGCAGTTGGTGGTGGCGCAACGTTTTCTGGCATCATTTTCGTAATAGATCGGGAGAAGCCAACACTCCGTTTCATTGATACATACGGCGAAGAGAATACGGTCGGCGTATTTGTTCCAGACTTCGGTACTGATGTCTCGCTTCAGACGCGCGCACACCCGTTCATACAAAATGTCATCCGACACTTTTTTATGATTCTCATCGTAAATATCCACATCGTAATTAGCTTGAATGCAGGCGTCTGTGTCAATTTGGATGACAAGATAGTCGTTCGCAGCCATGATATCTTGGACAATGTCGTCGGAACAGTGATTGAGCACTTGCAACCACCCGCCTTCGGACACTTGCTTTTGCTGTCCGTGTACTGCTTTAAGTGAGGGTTGGATAGGGTTCACCACTATTCCATCACCCAAATACCGGTTGATGATGTAGGTGAGTATCTTGGTTTCCGATACTCCTTCACAAATTAATGCTAATGTTTTCATAGTCTTGTTGTTTAGAAATTGTCAGGAAGGCCGCCGATGATCCCTTTCAACCATGCTTCCGAAAGGCTCATCGTCATTTCCTCCTTTAGTAAAACCCTGTTGGTCATGGTATTGCCGTCAATCGTGCGGCGAACCACATGCAGACGGACATCGTCCTCGTTGATATCCATGCCATTCAAAACCGCAGCATTGTGTGTGGTAGCAATGATCTGCTTGTCGTGCTTGCGAGCCAGTTCTATCAAACGGCGTATCACTTCGCGACAGAGTTTGGGATTGAACGCCGTGTCGATATTCTCTATGGCAAAGAAACGAGGCGTTTCATCGGAAATGACCAAGGTGAGGAAGAACAACAGATACAGAAATCCTTCATTCGTGCTGCGCTGGTCGAAAGTATTGAGCGTTTCGGACAAATAGCTGTCTTTGAGCTTCAAATTAAACTCCATCGACAACTGGCCGGATGGAACCTGCATGTCGTCGAACCAGTCAAGAATTTTCAGATTCTCCTTGATTTCGTTGAAAATTTCCGCGCCTTCCGGTCTTTGTGCCAAGTCTTTCAGATAGGCGAAAAGCCCCTCCCCGTGAAGGCCCATCGGGAAAGTGCGGTTGGAATTGTCCGCATTGCGCAGTTTGCTTTCTTCAAGAGAGTAAATAAGGAATTGACTGATGGTGGAATCGGCTTCTCTGAGAATGGTCTCTTTCGACTCCCATCGGGCAGGTTTTGCCCCTTTGTTGTAACAAATGTCAAAAACGACT
>Ga0310690_10007959_pt1 | contig 13549 bp, 9 predicted proteins | sample AusTroGonzalo_MG_2_FD_207661 | JGI IMG/M metagenome (GOLD analysis project Ga0310690, IMG submission 207661) | Bovine rumen microbial communities from tropical cattle in Woodstock, Queensland, Australia - Gonzalo_04 (v2) (version 2) | ecosystem: Host-associated > Mammals > Digestive system >... | reverse complement strand
TTCGATGGTCTTTTCGCTCTCCGCGGGATGCATTTCCCCGGAGGCGGCTTCCATCACCAGCTTTACGCCGAAATGATAGCGCAGCTGCTTGATATAGCGGCTTTCCTCGCCGTTGCGGAGGCCTTCCGTGCGGCTGTCATAGACCAGCCACACCTTGGACGCCCTCTGTAAAAGCCGATAGAAATAGTACGCCCAAACGGCATCCTGGTACTCGTACGTGGGCAGCCCGAAGCCTTTGCGCAGCTCCGGCGGGATGAATGACGACGATACGCTCCTGCGGGGGAACACGCCCTCGTTGCAGGAGAGGATTACCAGGTTGGAGAAGTCCAGGGCGCGGGTTTCAAGCGGGCCCATGATCTGCAGGCCCCTGAGCGGCTCGCCCTCGAAGGGGACGGATTCGCCGTCCAGGATCTGGTCCAGCAGGCGCAGCCAGGTGGAGGGCTTCACCTCAAGAGAAATTCCGGACAGCACGTTGAGCACCATGTTCATGCTCTTTGCGTAGTCCAGTTCCAGGAGCATTTCCTCGTGCTCCCGCAGGCTCCAGCCCAGGAAACTAACAATAGCCCGCAGATACTCCTGCAGGGCCTGGATCTGCTCTGCCCCGGCGGCCTTGGGGTCAGTCACCACGGGCTTGAAAATCAAATCCAGCAGCGGGCCTCCGTGAAGGTCTTCCTCCGGAATGTAGTACTTGGCGTCCTCCTTTACTTTCCTTACGATTTCCTCTTCCTCCGGGGTGAGGATGCGCTTGAATACGCTGCAGGACATCACTGCGCGAACGTCCCTGTGATAGAACCACAGGCCTCCTTTGTACGGCCTCAGATGCAGTTGCATCCCTGCGATTGCCATCACAAGGGTATAGATTCCACCTCCCTTGAGGGGATTGCCCATGGTCACGTTGATGTCCTCCACATCCGGGGGGATGGTGTTCAGGGCGGGCATGAGCATATTCTCGTCGGGGAGGACGACGGCGGTTTCCACAAGGTCTCCCGGGGTGCGCTGTGCAAGGATTCCCGGGAGGAGTTTTGCCTGGCCAACGGCCGAAGGCACGCGCATCACATGCACTTCCGGCGTGGTTCCGGCAGTAATGGGGAATGCCTGGGGGAACGCGGCCAGGTTGTCCTTCATGAAGAAGGATGATTTGTTCAGCGGGTGTTTTATCATGGGAGTCACCCAGTCCCATACGAACTCCGCAAGACCGGCGTCACGCATCCTTCCCAGCACGGCCTTTTCGCACTCGTTAAGGGCGTTGAGGCCCACGAAAACGTATTTCCGCGTTTCCGGGAATCGGGCTTTGAGGATATCGGCCAGGGGAGTGTCCCCTTTGATCCTTTCCGCAAGGTCCCTGTACACCATACCTTCGTAGGCAAGGCCTTTCGCGCGTAATGCCTCACGGAAGCCGGTGTAAAGCGGGAAGAGGATGTTCCAGATCTGCAGGAATCGGGATTTTACGCCTTCCCCGCCGTCAATCTTCACCGTGAGGCGGCCGGAGCCGTCCCTGAAGTGTTTCAGGAAGTTCTCTATGGCCTTCTGCTGCCCTTCGCTCAAGTAGCTGTAGCTGTCCTGGATGGCCTTGAAGTCCGACACGTTGGCAAAGAGGCCCTTGGCGTTAACCAGGTATTTGTCAACGTCGTCGAAGTCCTGCAGCAGGGTGTTGCCCCAGAAGATGAACTCGTCCAGGGACTCCGCGTTTGGATACAGCCCTTTGTACACATCATACAGTTCCACCAGCAGTCTTACCCTGTGGCTGGTGCCCACTCCGTATACCTTATAGAAAAAGTCGTTGATGGTGAGCATCCCCGGGGCAAGGACGGGCTTTCCCTTAATCTCCGCGCCAAGGTACTTCCTGAAGAACGATGCGCTGCGACGGTTAGGGAAGATAAAGAGGGTATTTGTGATACCCTCCTTATAATAATGTGATGCTACTTGTTGTAAGAATGGTTCCAATGCCTATTTCTCAAAGAATCTCTTGTACAGGCCCAGGAAACCGGCACCGTGACGGGCCTCGTCCTTTGCCATTTCGTGAATGGAATCGTGGATTGCGTCGTAGCCCAGCTGCTTTGCGCGGGTGGCGATGGCCAGTTTGCCTTCGCAGGCGCCGGCTTCCGCCTCATAGCGCTTCTTGAGGTTGGTCTTGGTGTCCCATACAACCTCTCCCAGCATCTCCGCGATGCGGGCGGCGTGATCCGCCTCCTCAAAAGCGTAGCGCTTGAAGGCGTCGGCAACCTCCGGATAGCCCTCGCGCTCCGCCTGGCGGCTCATTGCAAGGTACATACCCACTTCCGAGCATTCCCCGGTGAAATGGTCCCTAAGTCCGGCAAGAACCTCTGCGTCAACACCCTTGGCAACGCCAAGCTCGTGCTCGCAGGCCCACTTGCCCTCTTCTTCCACAACTTCCTTGAAGGCCTTTGCCTTTGCGTGGCAAACAGGGCACTCCTCCGGCGGATTCTCGCCCTCATAGACGTATCCGCAAACCAGGCATCTGAATTTCTTTTTCATAATGGTTTTAGTGTTTTGTTTTGAATGATTCTAAAGTATTTCCTTTCTGCAAATATACTGAAAAATCACGGCATATCAAAGGCCGCGGACGCAAATATTTACAGATTTGCGATGGCGGTGTCAAGCGCGGTGATGCGGTTGGCCAGGGCGGTCTTCATACGGTCGACGGATTGCTGGAAGGAGAGGCGTTCGTCGCCGTTTACGGAGGAGGAGGTGCAGGGCCACATCGACCAGTTGATGGATTCGGAGGTGCGGATTTCATCGGCCTTCTGGTCGATATAGGAGCTCACGCTCTGGAACTTGGGCTTGAGCTCCGCCCAGCGGGCCTTGAGGGCGGCCTTGAAGGAGGCATCGGCCAGCAGTTTGGTGAAGTAGATGCTGTCCGGGATGAACAGACCGCTGGTGTAGAGCTGGAAGGTGAACCAGTCGAAGTCCCAGACGGGGCCGGCGTACATTATTCCGTCGCGGAAATAGAAGAAACAGCTCTTGGGGTGGTTGGGCTCACCGTTGTAGGTGACTTCGTGCACCAGATACCAGTCGATGAAGCTGGTTACGTTCATCAGTGATCTATAGTCGCCCGAGCCGTTGTAAAGCGAGTTCTCCACGCCGGCGACCAGGCTCTTCAGGGCGGTGAAGGTGGCGTCGGTCATCTTGTCGGCGTCCGGTTCCTTCACGTTTATGGGCAGGCCGTTCGCGCCCTGGTTCACCCGCCGGCCATAGGTGCTGTAGTAGCGCCAGTCCTCATCGTAATTTACGTCCATTTCGATGAGATAATCGGCCTTCAGGCGCGCCGTGCCGGTCTTTACCTTCTCGCCCAGCCAGTAGTTGCCCTGGTGCTTCCCGTTCAGGTACAGTTCGATGAACTCTCCGGACGGAGTCCATTCCAGAGATGTGCGGCGGGCTATTTCAAACGTGACGTCGTTGCGGAGCAGGGTACGGTCCATCCAGTTGGCCAGCAGCACCCAGCGCTTGTCTTCTCCGGTGCCTATGAGGTTGGTCTTTTCCGGGAGCTTGAGGGCGTAAGGCTTCTTGGCATAGTTCCAGGTGGAGTTTCCGCGGCCCTTGACGCTCACGTTGGAGTTCTCGTAATACACGTTTCCGGCATCGTCCATCAGTTTCACGGTGCAGCCGTCGGTCCAATAATCCTTGCTGTAGATGCCTGCGCCCCCGGGAGTGGTGATGTACATCGTGCGCAGGCCGGTGTTCAGGGTGGGCTTCACGGGCGCATCGACATAAACTATTTCGGTGCCGTCCGGGATATTGGACGAACTGCGGTTCTCGGTGACCAGGTTGATGGACATCCCGGTGCTGAGGATGAGTTTCGCGAGCACGTTCTGGCCCGATGCATTGTCCATAGGGGCGCAGTCCAGGCTGCTGAGCGAGGTGCATTTGGAAACGTTCAGCTCCGTGATGAGGTTCTGGTCGCAGCGAAGGGCCGTGAGGGCAGGATTGCCTTCCAGGTCGATGGCTGTGAGCTTGTTGTTATGCACGTACAAGGTCCTCAGAAGCGTGTTTTCGTGCACGTTGACTGAACGGATGCTGCAGTCTCCGGCGTCGACGGTTTCAATCATCGGCGCTCCGCTTAGGTCAAGCGCTTCCAGGGAGTTGCCGTAACAGACAATGCTAGTGAGAGACGTGTTGCCGGACAGCGTGAGCCTGGTAATATAATTGTGACGGCACTGAAGGCTCTTCAACTTGTCCAGGCCGGTGAGGTCCAGTTCCGTAAGCTGTCCCAGGATGGTCCTGTCCGCCGCCCGGGAGCCGTTTGCCGTAAGGCTTTCAAGATTAGTGAAATAGCGGATGCCCTCCAGGGTGGAGATTTCCTGGGTGCCCACTTCGATCGATGTCACCGTCGCCGCCTCCGCCGGGCTAATTTCGCCGTCGCCATTGGCGTCACAGATGCCCAGCAGATATGCCTTGAATTTGGCATCCGGAATGGGCAGGACATCCGGAACGGACTCAATCCCGTCCGGAATCTGCACGGTTTGGAAAGCGCCTTTGCGTATGGAAACTGGCTCCGGATGGGTATACTCGTAACTGCCCGCTACGGCATCGACACTTAGGATAAAACCGCCGCGGAAGTCCACCGGAGGCAGGCCGATGTACCATTCCCCGCCGCTTTCCATCACCCCGGCCGATGTCTCCAGCCGTATTTCATAGACCGACTGCCTTGTCTCCAGCAGGCCTGTTGCGGGATTGTACGCCACCTCTCCGGCGATGCGTTCATTCTCCGCCCCGCGGAAGGTTACGGAATACACGTCGTTCCTTTCAAACGCCAGCCTAAGCCCGCCGAAAACCGGCTCCAACGTTATCCCAGGGCCGTTTCCTGTGCCGATTCCTATAGCCGTTTCCTCGGGCACGTAACCGCTGCGCGCGTGCTGCGTAGAAGGGAAGGTGAAATACACCAGCGTGCCATCCCAGGAGGCAAACTCCTGCTTTGGTGACAGGACCGTGTAAGGGGCCGCCTTCGTGAAAGAATTATATGTATCGGATGAAGGCCACACGGGGCCTACGCCCCCGTCCAGCGTAAGCGATTGGCGGGAAAGTGTTATCGTCTCCTCCACAGGCTCCGGTCCCGGTGGAGTAGGCGGCACCTCCGGCTCCTCCTTGCGATGGCATCCCGCAAGAAGAATCACGGCGACTATCGCCCATATTCGTAACAGTTTCCCGTACATACTCTGCAAAGATAAGAAATAAAAAATAAACGTTTCCAGAATCCGGAAACGTTTATTTTTTTGTTCGCACAAGAGTGCTTACATTCGCGCTATGATGCTATTTGGCAAATATGGCGGCGGATGCGATGGAGTTCAGCTTCACATCCACGGTGTCGGCCCTGGAGGCAAGGACGCAGGGGACTTTGGTGCCCACGAGGAAACCTGCCTGGCGTACGCCGTTGGCCAGTTTGGAGTTGGTCTTCCAGAAGACGTTGGCGCTCTCGATGTTGGGGAACAGGAGGCAGTCCGCGTCGCCGGCTACGGGGCTAACGAGCTTCTTGATTTTTACTGCTTCCTCGTCGATTGCAACGTCAAGGGCAAGGGGACCGTCGCCGATGCAGCCCTTGATCTGGCCGCGGTCGCACATCTTGGCAAGCATTGCGCCTTCCATGCAGGCAGGCATGGAGTCCAGCATCTGCTCGGAGGCGGCGATGAAGGCGATCTTGGGTTTCTCGATGCCGAAAGAGTGGGCCACGGAAGTTACGAAACCTGCGAGTTTCACCTTCTGGCGGAAGTCCGGTGCGGGAATCACGGCCATGTCGGTGATGAACATAAGCTTGTGATAATTGGGAGTTTCAATCACGCCCACGTGGCTGAGGAGGCCCTTGGGAGGCAGAAGGCCGGTTTCCTTGTTAAGGATTCCGCGGAGGAATTTGTCCGTGGAGCAGAGGCCTTTCATAAGGATGTCGCCATCCCCGTCGTGAACCATACGCACTGCTTCAGCAACAGCCTTGAGCTCGTCCTTAATGTCGACAATCTCGAATTTGGCAATGTCGATGCCGGCTTCCTTGCAAACGGCCTGGATGAGGTCCACGTCGCCCACAAGGGTTACTTTCACGTATCCTGCGTCGGATGCGAGGGATGCGGCTTCGATGGTGTGGGAATCCACGCCCCACGCGACTACCATTTTTTTGCAGATGCCCTTGGCCTTCAGGGAGGCGGCAAGGTCGTTAAAGGATTTGATCATAGTTTTGTGTTATTCCTGGTTTTCAAGTACAAGATGCATTGTGTCGCGGGCGATCACCAGTTCCTCGTTGGTGCAGATGAGGGCCGCTTTCACGGTGGAGTCTTCCGTGGTGATGATGGCGTCTTCGCCGAAGGCGTCGTTGTTGGCTTCATAATCGACCTTCAGTCCCATGTAGGAGAAATTCTCCAGGACGCGGCGGCGGAGCCTGCTGTTGTGCTCGCCGATGCCGCCGGTGAAGACGATGAGGTCCACGCCGTTGAGGGCTGCGATGTAGGAGCCCACGTTCTTGATGATGTCGTAGGAGTATTTCTTGAGGCAGAGTTTTGCCTTGGGATCGCCGCCGTTGGCCAGGGCGTCCAGTTCGCGGGCGTCCGAGGTCTGCTCGGAAAGGCCCATCCAGCCGGACTTGCGGTTGAGGATGGTGGTCATTTCGTCCGGATCAACTCCCAGTTTCTTCTCCAGATAGAGCACTGCATTTGCGTCGATGTTGCCGACGCGGGTGCCCATGATCATGCCCTCCAGCGGGGTGAAGCCCATGGAGGTGTCGATGCACTTGCCGTTGAGGATGGCGCAGATGCTGCTGCCGGCGCCCAGGTGGCAGGTGATGATCTTGGAGTTCTTTATGTCGATGCCGGCAAGCTTGGCGCCGACGCCCGCCACGAACTGATGGGACGTGCCGTGGGCACCGTAGCGGCGCACGCGGTATTTCTCATAGTACTGGAAGGGGAGGCCGTACATGTAGGCATAGGACGGCATGGTCTGATGGAAGGCGGTGTCGAAGGTTACTACCTGGGGCACTTCCGGGAGCACTTCCTGCATGGCGTGGATGCCGAGCAGGTGGGCGGGGTTGTGGAGCGGTGCGAAGTCCGCGCAGAAGGCGATCTTGTCCAGGACGTCGTCGTTCACGAGGACGGAGCCGGAGAAGAAGTCGCCGCCCTGCACGATGCGGTGGCCTACTGCCTCGATGTCTTCCAGGGAGCTGAGTACGCCGGTTTCCGGATTGGTGAGGGCCTCAAGGATGAGTTGCATGCCCACTTTGTGGTCCGGGATCTCGATGTCCCTGACAATCTTGTCCTTGCCCGCGGGGGCGTACTGGAGGATACCGGAGGGAAGTCCTATCTTTTCCGCGATACCTTTTGCAATGACGTCGAATACGTCGTCGCTTTTCATGTCCAGCAGCTGATACTTGATGGATGAGCTGCCGCAATTGATGACTAGGATAATCATATTATAGGTTAGTTTTTCAGTTCACGTGTGGCAAGACGCAAATATAATAAAAATGTGGGAGAGAGGCAAGACCTTTTGTGTGGAAAAAGCATCGCTTTTGTTCGCGGCGGGAGTCGCGACGGGGGCGGTGCTGGGCCTGAAAGGGGGCGCCGGCTATGCGGCAGCGGCCCTGGGGGCCGTTGCAATGGCTTTTTTGCCGATGGCCCGACGCACTCAGGCCATCCCCGCATTTTTTCTCCTGGCCGGATTCTTCGCCTTTGCGGTGCAGTCGCTGGGATGGGCGTCGATGCCTGGGCAGGGGCTGACGGAAAGGGCGGGGGAGGCGTTCCGGAGTTTCATCGACACTCTGCCTTTCCGGGACGATGGCACCGCTCCGCTGCTTAAAGCTTTTCTCAGCGGCGACCGCAGCGGGCTCCCGCGGGAGACCGTATCGACCTTCAGGAAAGCCGGGGCGTCGCATCTGCTGGCATTGTCCGGGCTTCACATGGGCATACTCTATATGGTTTTCGACAGGCTCACAAGGCCGATGGGGCGGTATCCGGCGGTGAGGCGGGTGAGGTATGGGGTGCTCATTGCGGCATCGGCCTTCTTTACGCTGATGACGGGGGCTTCCCCGTCGATGGTGAGGGCCTTCCTGTTCATTCTCACGGGGGAGACGGCGGGGCTGCTGGGGAGGGAGAAAAAGCTGGGCAGGACGCTGTGCACGGCATTGATGCTACAGCTGGCGATAACCCCGCAGGCGATAACTTCGGCGGGGTTCCAGCTGTCTTATCTGGCGCTCGCAGGGATAGTGCTGATTTTCCCGATAATGGACGGATGGTACCCTTCCGATGGCCGGCCGTCGCTTATGCGCCGAATATGGTCGATGGCGTCGATGGCCGTCTCCTGCCAGGTTTTCACGGCGCCGCTCACGTTGTATCTGTTCGGGAGTTTCCCGCAGCATTTCCTGCTCACGAACCTTCTGGCGATCCCCATCACCACCTGCCTGATTGCAGTGGCCCTGGCCGTGCTGGGATTGTCGGCCCTGGGGATATGTCCGGGATTCTTATATGTGGTGGCCGATGGCCTGGGTGCGGCCCTGCGCTTCTGCCTGGAGGTTATCAGTTCGCTTTGAGGGTGAAGCCGGGGGAGGCCCATTCCGTCATTCCGCCCTCTCCGTCGGAGGAGATCAGGTAGCCCTCCACGCCGTCCATCGACAGGATAAGCGCCTTTGCTTCTTCCGGGCCCAGCACCATGCACCAGGTGGCCAGGGCGTCGGCAGCGGCCGAGCTCGAAGGGGAGGTTATAGTGGCGCTTAAGAGCTGATGCTCAACGGGATATCCGCTCCTGGGGTCGATGGTGTGGGCGTACTTTTTCCCGTCCTTCACGTAGTATTTACGGTAGTTTCCGGAGGTGACGATGCCAACTGCCGCGCCTTCCGACGACCATATTCCGTCGAGCTCCTCCCCTAGGGTGTCAGTGCCGTCGGTGGGGCGGTCGAAGGGCCTGTCGATGCCCACGCTCCAGGGCTCCCCGGCGGGATTGAGGCCGTCGCACCAGATCTCGCCGATATCGACCAGCATATCCTTTACGCCGATGGAGTAGAGGTATGAGGCCACTTTGTCACAGGTGTAGCCCTGGGCGATGGCGTTGAAGTTGAGGGACACTCCGGGCAGGGTGATTTCCCCTTCCGGGAGTTCTGGGGGCAGGAATTTCATTCCGCAGCGGGAGAGGATGGCCTGCACGGTGTCGGCCTCCGGGAGCCGGCCTTCCTTGAAGCCGAAGCCCCAGGCGTCGTAGAGCGGCCCGGCGGCAAAGTCCAGGGCTCCGCCGGATTGCGCGTACCACTGATAGGCCAGGGCGTACATCTCGCGGAGCATCGGGGTGGCCGGCACGCTTTCCCCGGCGTTGAGCCGGGAAAGGATCGACCCTTTGTTATAGCCGGAAAGGGTTGTGTCGATGCACTGGAGGATGGCTTCCACGCTGTCCCTGATTTCCTCCATGGGCACTTTTACTCCCTGTGTGCTAAGTTTCACGCAGTAGGTGCCTCCCTGGGCGTATCCGTCGATGCGGATATATCTTTTGGAGGGGGTGCAGGCGAGCAGTGCCATCGACACAAGAAGGAAAAACAGGGCCCTTTTCATCTCTTTTTGCTGAATTTGCACAAAAATACGTTTTTTTTAACGATATTTGCAATCTGTACACAAAGTATGAATATGAAACTTCGCAATATATTACTTCTTTGTATTGTAGTCCTGGGCGTGGCTGCGGTTTCCTGCAAAAAGGATGAAGAAACCGAGTCCAAACCCAGCCTCGGCGGATTGTATTTCGACGTTATCCCTTATTTAAGGGTTGGACAGTCCGTTACAATCACGCCCACCCGGGTGACCCACCCGGACGGCAAGGGAGTCGGATACTACTGGCTGCTGGACTCAGAGGCAAGGGATACCGTGAAATATGAAAGCGATCCCGATACGAAGGACATCTCCAAGACCTTTACTTTTGCGGAGGAAGGCGTTCACGCCATCTACTGCGCCGCATTTGCCGACGGCTATTACAACACCACATACTCCCGTACCGTGAGGGTCGTGAACCCGTCTTTGGAAGGGATGGTAAAGGGAACCGGAATCAGCATCGAGGACCCTTCCTTCGTGGATACACGCAGTGGCGCCGCTTCGGAGAATACTTATTATTATACCCATATCGGCTCCCTGTACTGGATGCGCAACAATCTGGCGTACAAGGACCTGGGTGTGGCATATGAGAATGCCGAAGTGACCTCATATCCCCTTGGCCGCTACTACAGCTGGACTGAGGCCCGGACAGCCTGCCCCGCCGGCTGGCGTCTTCCCACTATTGCGGAATGGCAGAGCCTTGGAACCGTTGCTGGTGACTTGATGGCCGATGCAACCATACTGGGAGAGAAGTTCTGGGAGTTCTGGCCCCAGGTGAAGATTACCAACGCCATTTCCCTTGGGGTGATTTCCGCAGGTTACGCAATGACCGGGGGCAGCACCAATGTGTTCAAGGGAATGGGCACTTATGCGACATTCTGGGCGTCGGACGAGAATCCCGGCAACACAGAGCAGGGACAGTATATGTATATCAACGCCGAAGATCCTGCAGTCCATTACGGGCAGGCGGATAAGGAGTCGGTGGGGTTCAGCGTGCGCTGCGTCCGATAGCTAGCGGATATATCCGGCCCGTCTTCCGAAATCGATGATATAGTCGGCAGTTCCCTCGGTCCCGAGTATGGAACTGTCCACGCACAGGTCGTAGTTGGATGCGGCGCCCCAGGCTCCGAAGGTGTAGTAATTATAATATGTTTCGCGCGTGCGATCCTTGCGCCGGATGAGGTCTTCAGCCTCTTCCGGGCTTATTTTTTCACTTTCCACAAGTCTCTTGACGCGATATTCCACCGGGGCGCACACGAAGACGTCCAGGCATTTGAGGTCGCGCAGGATGTAGTCCGCGCATCGGCCTATTATGATTGCATCGCCCTTTTCCGCTATGCTGCGGATCACCTCGCTCTGGATGCGGAACATCACGTTGTCGTTCACGTATCCGCTGTCTGAAAAGCTGCCACGGCCGGAAGCGAAGAAGCTGGATACGGAGAAAAGGCTGCGCTTTTCCTCGCCTTTTGCGAAGAGGCTCTTCGAATAGCCGCTTTCCTCCGCGACCTTGGATATGAGTTCATTGTCGTATACCGGGATTCCCAGTTTCATGCCGATGGCCTTGGCCACGAATCCACCGCCGCTGCCGAAGCTTCTGCCCACGTTGATGATGGTGTTCATAGTGTCGATTAGATTTGTCCTCCCAGGATGGAAGGGTCGTCGCCGTCCTTGAGGCGGGAAAGTTTACGGATAAGTCCGATTGCAAATAATCCGGTGATAACCGAAGATATGGTGTCGGAAATGGGGAAACTGTACCATACGCCGGATTCCGACTGAAGCAGTTCCGGGAGGATGTAGATGCACGGCAGCAGGAAGAGAAGTTGGCGCGACAGGCTCAGGAAGATGGATTTCTTCACCATTCCAAGGCATTGGAACAGGTTGGTGGTTACCATCTGGAAGCCGATGATGGGGAACACGAGGTTCATCTCCCGAAGGCCCTTGGCGGCAAGGGTACGGAGCTGGGGATCGTTGGTGAAGATGCCCACGGCGCCCACGGAAAGGAATTCCGATATGAGCCATCCGGCGGTGCACACTATGGTGCCCCACATTGCCGTTTTGATATATACTTCACGCACGCGTCCGTATTGGCGCGCTCCATAATTGTATCCCGCGATGGGCTGCATTCCCTGGTTGAATCCCATCACTATCATAATGAAGATGAAACTCAGGCGGTTCACGATGCCATATGCGCCCAGCGCCAGGTCACCGCCCCACTTTACCAGCTGCTGGTTGATGAACAGCACCACGATGCAGCTTGCAAGATTCATCAGGAAGGGGCCCATACCTATTGCCAGGGAATCCCCGGCAATCTTCCAGTCCACGCGGAACATCCGGAGGTTGCGGGGCAGGTGCAGGAACTTCTTCTGGTCCAGGAAATAGCGCATGGAGTACGCCAGGGCCATAGTCTGGCAAAGCACCGTAGCGATAGCCGCTCCCTGTACGCCCAGCCCCAGTACATATATGAATATGGGATCCAGGATGGCGTTGGAGGTGACGGTAAAGAGCGTGAGCCCCATCGCCAGTTTGGGATTTCCGGACGAGCGTATGACGCTGTTGAGGCCGAAGTACAGGTGGGTGACGATATTGCCCAGGGCGATGATGGTCATATAGCTCCGGGCGAAGGGGAGGGTGGCGTCGCTGGCTCCGAAGAAGCGCATGATGGGGTCCATCCATATCAGCGTCACCAGTGTGAAGACTATGCCCGTGAGGACATTGAGGGTAACCTCGTTGGAGAGGACCTTGGATGCGACGGAATAGTTTTTCTGGCCCAGCAGAACTGAAATCATCGTGGCTGCGCCCACGCCCACAAGCGTTCCAAGCGCCGTGGAGATGTTCATCAGCGGGAAGGTGACGGCCAGGCCGGAGATGGCCAGGGAGCCGGTTTCCGGGATATGGCCGATGAAGATGCTGTCGACCATATTGTACAGCGACGAGGCCGTCATCGCGATGATGCCGGGAATGGCGTACTGCCGCAGGAGTGCGCTTACGGGCTTTGTGCCCAGCTCGGTAGGAACGGAAGAGCCGCTCATTGCTTGTCCACCAGTTGCAGGTCGAAGCGGAGAGATGCGTAGGCAGGAATGCCTGTCGAGGACTGGCCGCCGTAGCCGAGGCCGTAATAGAATACGGTCGATGCTTCCTCGTAGGCGTGCATGTGACACATGGCCGCCTGGAATCCGGTGATAACCGAATTGCCGTCCATCTTTATCTCGGTGTAGTCATCCTGAAAGGTGATGGACACCGGCTCGTATGTCTTGCTCTTGGAGTATATGCCGTGGACCTTGGCGGTATCGGCGATGTTGGTGTCGAACACCTGGCCGTCCAGGCGGCGGCCTACGTACCAGAGGTAACCGGTGTTGCCTGCGGGGATTATGCTGTCCGAGGGCTGTTTCAGGCTCTTGAAGTAGAAGCCTTCCTTCAGCCCGTCCTTGGTGTTGTAGTAGGTGCTGTCCACACTGGCGCCAAAAGTGCTCTTGACATAGCTGTCAAGGAGGTCCAGGGAGTATTTCTTGAGATCCCTTGTCATACCCCTGAGTGTTACGGTGTAAATGAGCGGAGAGGCGTCCACTGCCGTTTCAAGATATTTGTCGGCCGAGTCGTACCGGCTCACGGTGAGCAGCCAGCTGGGGATGACGGCGGTACGGGTGCCGCCCACCTTCATCCCGTTCAGGATTTCCTCCACGCCTGCATAGCAGTAGTTTTCTCCGATTGCCCAGGCAACGGGGTCATAGCATTCCATCCGGTTGTATTTGCCCAGCTGGCGGCTGAGTTCCTCGCTGTTCGTCTGGGAAATGGTGCCGCTCAGGGATGTGACGGTATAGTCCACGAACACGTAAACGTCGTCGGTGGTCCAGGCGGCTCCGGTTCCGGGAGTGTCTTCCAGGATATAGATGCCAATCCCGGTGGGCCTTACATCGGGGTGGTTGTAGGCCATCCAGGCTTCCAGATATATTCTCTGTGTCTCGTTGGCTTCAGTGGTCGTTTCAATTGCGCAG
>Ga0310690_10007958_pt1 | contig 13552 bp, 10 predicted proteins | sample AusTroGonzalo_MG_2_FD_207661 | JGI IMG/M metagenome (GOLD analysis project Ga0310690, IMG submission 207661) | Bovine rumen microbial communities from tropical cattle in Woodstock, Queensland, Australia - Gonzalo_04 (v2) (version 2) | ecosystem: Host-associated > Mammals > Digestive system >... | reverse complement strand
GGAGCGGAAAACGGGACTCGGACCCGCGACCCCAACCTTGGCAAGGTTGTGCTCTACCAACTGAGCTATTTCCGCAACTTTTTTACCCCGTTCGGAGTGCATCTCTCTTGATTGCGGGTGCAAAGGTAATGCTTTTTTCGGAACTGACAAAACTTTTCCCGACTTTTTTTCAAAAAATCTTTCTTTTCATTGTCACAGCTGCCCTTTCCGTGGTTTCTGCCTTTTCCGTGGTTTCTGTGGTTTCTGTGGTTTCCGTGATTTCTGTGTGACCCATTACAGTCGCGGCGCACCCAACCGATGTGGATGCGCCGCCGTTCTGTTTATAATCATCTTTTACTCAGATTCCGTTCTCCCACGGATTCAGACCAGGGACGATGTCGGGGGGCAGCAGTTCGTCCTCACCGAGCTCGGGGGTGACAATGTCAGTTACCGACCCTGTCAGCACCTGCTCGTTCATGTCCATCTCAGCCGCCTCTATCGCAGGCTTCATATATTCTTTCTTCTTCATAGTCGTTTCGTTTTATTGTTATACTTCAAATTAACCGCAGATTCCACAGATTTCTCAGATTCTAAAGATTTCTCAGACTAATCAGAATAATCTGTATAATCTGCGGAATCTGCGGTTTTTCTTCTCTCTCACTTCACCACGACTTTACGTCCGTCCTTCACGTACACGCCCTTCTTGGTCGGAGCGGCGATTCTGCGACCGTTCAGGTCGTAGACAGCGCCGGCCTTTTCTGTGATTTCCGTGATTTCTGTGTGACTTATTCCGGTGGTCTCGCCATCAATGTTCAGCTGGAACTGGCGGGCCGTGACGGCATCGCCCTTCAGCAGGAAGTAGGCGCGGAAGCCCTTGAAGTCGGCGGGCAGCGAAGCGGGATACTGAAGCTTGTTGCCGCTGGTCAGGAAGAGCACCGACTTGGCGTCGTCGGCCGCAATCTCAGTCTTGCCGAGTGTGGGCACGAAGTCCACGGCGCTGGTCACCGTGGGCACGGCGGTCTTGCTCACCTTCACCTTGCTGAAGGTCGGGTTCGTCAGCGTTTCGCTCGCCTTCACCAGGTAGGGCTTGCCGGCCTCCAGGCTCGTGGCGTCGCCGAAGTTCAGCGTCAGCGTGCCGTTGGCAAACGACGAGCCCGTCAGCTCCTTCGCCGTGATGCCCATCGCGGTAAGCGTCTCGGCATCCACGGCGAACGGCACGGCGAACGTGTTCCACATCCCCGCCTTCAGCGAGCGCGTCAGCGTCACGTCGTACCACTTCCCGTCGGCCCCGTCGAGTGCCTCGCCGTTGACCGTCGTCTCGTCGAGCGTCAGTTTAGCCATGACGACCTTGAGTTTGTACCAGTCGCTGCCGTTGATATAGTTTGCGGTCTCGGCGAGTATTGCGTAGATGGTCGCTTCGCCGACACCCTTGATGGTGACCTCGCCGGTATTGGCGTCAATCGTAGCCACGTCCGTGTTGCTGGATTTGTACGTCAGCGTACCGCCGGCCTTGTTCTCCGGCAAGATGGTGAAGTTCGGGTCGCCGTAGTTCTTGGTGAACCTCCATGGGTCGTAACGCACGCCGTCGGTGGCCTTGTCGATGGTGAACGTCTTGGTGACTGTGCCGGTGTAGAAGTCGCCGATGCCGGTGATGGTCACGGTGGCCGTGCCGGCATTCACGTTATTAGAGTAGGCAACGGTGTAGTCCTTGTCAAGCTCCAGCGTCTTGTCGCCGTCCTTCACGGTGACGTCGGGCTTCTGCTCGCTGCCGTTGTAGGTCAGCGCCTCGATGTTCTGAACCCATGAGGCCTGGATCTGCCTCTTGTAGACGACGGAGACCTTGGCGGCGGCGCGCTCCATCCTGAACGTCCACTGGTTGTCCTTGCCGCTGACGGGCGCGAACACGATCACGCTGTCCATGAAGTCGAACTCTGCGGCTGCAGCCACGCGGCGGCTGGCTGCCACGGCGGCATGCCAGACGCCGGTAGGCGTGCCGGGCACATAGCCCGTCTCGGGCTCAATGATTACGGTCACCACGTCGCCCTCCTTGGCGCTGGTCACGGTGGTCTCGCCCACCTTGAACGTCATCGTTCCGTGTTCGTTCTCCCCTTCGGTCAGGGCGTACGTCGGAACGTCTATAGCGCTCGCGGTCATGGCTGTCATGACCAGCGCGAGCAAACTGAATATCTTTTTCTTCATATCTTGTTTCGTTTAATTGTTATTCTTTCTTGTGGTCGCTTCGCTCAAAATTATAAGAAAATCTATTTCAAAATTATAAGAACTTTATTTTTCTACAATTTTTGGATTTAATTTTATTATAATTTTGAGGTCGAAGACCGACCTGTCATCTCTCTCACTTCACCACGACTTTACGTCCGTCCTTCACGTACACACCCTTCTTCGCGGGCTTAGCCACGCGACGGCCGCTGAGGTCGTAGACGCCGCCGGCCTTTTCTGTGATTTCCGTGATTTCCGTGTGACCTACTCCGGTCGTCTCTCCCTCAAACGTCAGTGTGATGCTGCGGGCGGTGGCTGCCGGGATGGCGAGCCAGGCCTTGTTGGCGGCTACCGGGAGGTCGGTCATCACCCAGACGAACTGCTTGCCGTTGAAGGCGTAGTTGGTCAGGGCCTCGGTGGAGGCGGCGATGGTCGCGGGCTCAAGGGTTCCGGTGAAGCCGGGATAGACTTCCACGTCGTCGGCCTGGTCGTCGGTCGGGATGAGCAGGATGGTCTTGGCCTCGGTCTCGGAGGTGTTCCTAACCAGGATGGCCTTGTTGGCGGGCGCGACGGTCAGCTCGGTGGCCGTGGCCTTGTTGTCGCTGACGTTGGTGATGGTGTAGATCTTGGCGCTGGTCTCCGACTCCTCGAGCGTCAGCTTCTCGTCCTTATAGTAGGTGACGTACTCCTTGGCGGGCACCTCGACCTCGTAGCCGTTGATGAGCAGCATCTCGTAGCTGTAGACGGTGCCGATGTAGGGGCTGGTGGTCTCGTCGGTGGGCACGGCCTTAATCCAGTAGTAGCCGGGCCTGGTGTCTTCGAGGAACTCGGCGAGGGTGATGGGGTTGTCCTGGTCGAAGTCGATGGCGCCTCCCGTGGTTTCCGTGCCCTTGAGCACCTTGATGGTGATGCCCTTGGCGGCGATGATGTCCTGGGCGTCAGTGGCGGCGAGCGGGTCAATCAGCGCGATGGTCGTCGGCTTGAGGAACTCGAACTTGCCGTCGCTCTTCTTCTTCACCACAATCTTCGAGACGCCGCCGGTAGTGGCGGGTGCGGGGATGCCGCTGAAGGCTACGGGGTAGGTAGCGTCCTCCATGTCGCGCACGATGTCGAACGCCACGGTTGCGTCGTAGTCGGGCATGTCGAACGAAGCTTCGGTGAAGTAGGTCTCGCCTTGCTCAGCGTTGGTGTTCACCACAACAGCATTGGGGTCGACAACGTTGAATGTAAGGCAGGCGATGGCACGTGCTTCACTATTCGTCTTACTGCCGGAGTCCCATTGTCCCCAATCGAAATCGTATCTCCATGCATTGCTTGAGTTACCTTCAACGGTCGTCGACGACCAATAGTAGGATCGATCACCCAAACCGAATTGGCTGACCAAGGCGTTAAAGCCACCTGCAGCGGTAGCCACAGCATTCCACTGGTCCTTGGTGGGCATCGCCCATGTAGCGCCAGCGACTGGTGTTGACTGGTTCTTGCCTTCGCAAACTTGTTCAGCAGCTCCCCATTGCATCGATTCACCAGGCTCCTCGGCCAGTGCGAATGCCAGTCCGGTGTTGTTCGCTGCGTCAATGACCATGATCTTGGCCACGGCGGTCTTGCCGGCTGTTTCGGCTTCGGCTTTTGTGGCATAGATGGTGCCGTCGGTACAGATTAACTTGCCAACGTCCTCAGTTGTGCAGGCGATGCCGTCTGCTGCCCATGCGCCCGATGCCGCAATCAGCAGCACGAGCAGTGATAATATCTTTTTAGTCATATTGTTCATATCTTTATGATGTTTATACATTATATATTATATATACATTCGCGAGAGAGGGTTAATCGTTGGCCGGCTTGCCCTTCTTCACCTGGACCTTGCGGAACTTGTAGCCCTGGTTGGCCTTGAGGTTGACGGCGGTGCCTTCGAGGACGCTGTCGACCTTCTCGATCTTGACGGTCTTGCCGTTGTCGAGGTTACGGACGGTCTCGCCGACCTTGATCTCCATGAGGTCGGTCTTGCCGGCGGGGTCGAAGTAGAGGGTGGAGACCTTCTTGTATGCGCCCTTCACCCTGACGCTGCTGGCGGGCATGGAGAAGGTGAAGGTGGCGACGCCCTGCGCGTCGGTCGAGACGTAGGTCAGGGGGACGGTGTTCAGGATGTCAACCTTGGTGGGGCCGGAAATCATGCGGCGCGCGCCGGCGCTTTCCCAGTCGGTGTAGGGCGTGGCTACGGTGACGTTGTCCTTGTCGACCGTCCAGCCCTCGTCGGGCGTCACGGTCATGGTCACCTGCTTGCCCGCGTCGGCCGCGTATGCGCCGTCCACCTTCTTGCCGCCGATGAAGAACTTGATGGTGCCGCTGCCGTGCTCAGCCGCTACTGCGGTGAATGTGTAGTCGAAGGGAGCCTTCTCGATGGTGAATACGACTTGTTGTGTTGCTACAGAACCACCAAAATAGACGGTGCTGGCATTACCAGTCCATACGCCATTGCTCCAGCCGTCGCCCGCTGCGGGTTGATTCATTGAAGCCATTTCAATCTTCGTGATATTGCCAATTGTTGAGGTGAACTGGAAATCGTTTGTTCCCTTATTTCCATAGAAGAGCATCGCACTCATGTTGCTGTAGTAAAGCGTTCTATTTTTATTTAATGGAGCAGTTGGATCGCTACCTTCCAGAACGGTGATAGTGATACCTTCGACGGTTTTGCTCTCTCCAATCGCGAGATTGCCGATGGATTCGAGTTGCGTTGCGCCCCACGTGACGGTAGTGGTCTCGTCGGCCCATGCGCCCGATACTGCTGCTGCGAGCAGCACGAGCAATGATAATATCTTTTTCTTCATAATACTTCAATTTTTCAATTCTACAATTCTTCAATTCTTCTTATCTCACGACCTTCTTGCCGCTCTGGATGTACACGCCCTTCCTGGCGGGCTTGGCCACGCGGCGGCCGCTGAGGTCGTAGACGGGGCCCTCGTCAGCGGGGGAACCGCTGACCGCATCGATGCCCGTTGCGTCGTCGTCGGTGAAGACGAGGCGGATGGTGCGGGCGCCGGGCTGCTGCGGCTGGTGGTCGAACTGGAGCCAGCAGCGGTTCTTGCCGATGGTGCCGGCGTCGAGGACGGGCACGAAGAACTGGCCGCCCGAGAGTGCGTAGTAGTCGGCTGCCAGCATGTCGTCGGCGGTGAACTCCTTGGCCTTGGCGGTGCCCTTGAACTCATCGACGTGTAACACGGTCAGTGCAAGGTTAACGTCGGTGGTGGTGACCTTCAGCTTCGCGGTCACGGGGTCGTCGCCGCTGTTGTAGACGAGCGTCGGGGTGACGGCGGGGATGACGGTGCTGTTGATCGCAGTGACGGTGGCCGTGGTGCGGATGTCGTTGACTTCGCTGATGGTGTAGAAGCCGATGCCGGTGCCCTCAGTGAGCGTGACGTTCTGGTCGGCGTAGAAGGTTGCGAACTTCTTCGGGCCGACGGTCAGCTCGAAGGCCTTGTAGGCTACGTAGTACCTGAATCCGTCGGCGGCAGTGTTCTCGATGTCGACGAACTCCTTGCCGTCGGCCAGGTTGCATACGGAGTTGGAGCCAGAGTATAGCTCGTTGAGGATAGCGGCGGTGAGGTTGATGTCACCGAAGTTATAGCATCCGCCGTCGAAGATGACTTTGACGTTGTCGACATTGCTACGATTGACGACGCCCTTGAGTCCGCCGGCCTGGTCGGCCTGGTTGGTGCTGCTGTCGATGAAGGTGATTTCGTCGCCTTCGTTATTGAGAATGATGCAGCCGCCGGTGCCGAGTGCCAGTCCGTCGATGGTGTGGCCGTTGAAGTCGACGGTGAACTTAACGCCGCCTTGGGTGGTCTTCGTTGCAGCCGGTTCATCCTGGGCTGTGAAGGTCACGTCCCAGTCGAGCTTGATGGTCTCACCGTCCTTCACGTTCTGGATGGCTTCCTTCAGCGTTTCGTAGGCCTGCTTCTCGGCATCGTCAGCGTCAAAGATGGTGGCAGCAGCGTAGATGGGTGTCAGCACGACGTCGCTGGCAGGCATGTCGAGCACCCATTCGTTGGTCTTGCCGGCCACGGGGTCGATGTCGACAATGTTGGGGTCTCTGTAGCCGCCGACGACGAATTTCTTGTAGTTTAAGCTAAATTGTGGAATATCTACATCTTCTATCGCCAATACGATCCATTCAGTACAGGCCTTACCCGCTGCAGAGAGAGGGGTAAATGTACCAAGATCCCCATCAACTATCTGGCCATTCTCACCAATTGCACCAATCTGATCTGTATCGAAGGATTGTCGAGTTGTTGGTTGGGTTGTTTCGTTGTTATAAGTTCTGGTATAGCGCCCAACTTCAAGCGCCAGCTGGTCATCATCGTTAGTGTTATCATTCAGTGTGACGCCGGCTCTGAGGATGTCGCCCACATTGAGAGTGCGCAGGTCGATGCTGCCGCTGTCGTACACCTTGGGCTCGTCCGCCCACGCGCTCGACACTGCGATCAGCAGCACGAGCAGTGATAATATCTTATGTTTCATATTGTTCATTGTTTATATATTATTATATTGTTTCGTTTAACATCACGAGAGAGGGGGTTACTCGGCCTTGATATAGCGCCTATCGGAAGGAGCGGTTGTGGCATTTGAATAGACTGCGCCGGAATTCCAAGTTGTACCATTGTCGCTGAAGTAGAACTTGATGGTATCGGTGCCCGACTGGATGTTGCCATAGATGGCTGAGCCATAAGTTGAATTCTCTGTCACTCCAGAACCGGTGGCCTTCACCTTGCCGCCATAGACAGTAAGGGTTCCATACGTACTAGAAATACCCCACCTACACTTCTGTTCGTTTGTAGCAGTTGCCTCGACCTCGCCATCATAGACTTCAAAATTAGAACTGAAGCCTATTGCGTCTCCGCCATTGTATGAGCCGCCATTGTCATTGCCTATAGCAGTCGCCGTGAGTTTTCCGCCATACATTTTGATATTCCCAGCAGATAATCCCACACTACTTGGGTATCTACCAGTATTTGTTGCAGTAACCTCTACGCCGTGAATCTCGATACCTTCACTACCTTCCTTTGATCCATATATTGCTGCACTAGTATAGTTATGATTTACATTCAGTTTTCCGTCACCTACAGCCTGGCCATAGATATAGAGATTATAACCCTCATCCTCATCATCATCATTATAATAGCCAACAATGCGGCCGTTAATCGTCAGTGTAGCGCCGTCCTGCAGAATCAGGTACGTGTCTTTTTTCAGCGACACATTACCATTGATGGTTACGTCGCCAGCTACGGTGTACCAACCTTGGTTCCAAGTGACATTGCCGGAAGCGTCCTCAACGGCGGTAGGAGTCGTCGCGGCCTGCTTCTTGGTGAACACCACCTTCGAGCCGTCCCACGAAGCCTCGTTGTAATCGTCGGTAGCGAAGGACTCAGCCGAAGCATTGCTCTTCTTCTCGGCTTTCACGCCGATGACCTTGCGCTGGCCGGAGTAGGAGACGGTGACGGTCTGGCCCTTCTTCACGCCGGTGTTGGGGTCGGCGCTCCACTTGTCGGGCTCGGGAGTGCCCTCGGCGAACTCGACGTTGTAGGTGGGTTCGGGCAGGAGGGTGACGGCGACGCAGACGGGGTCGGTGTCGCTATGCTCGGCGTCGCCCTTGAGGTAGTACCACACGTAGACGTCGGTGGCCGTGTCGAAGTTGAAGCCGTCGGCGGTGGGCACGTCCTCGCTCCATGCGGTCTCAGCCAGTGCGATGGCCTGGGCCTGGGTGAAGTTGGCGTCGGTGGTGACGTAGTACATCAGCGTACCGCCTGTGGCAGCGTTGTCAGCCACGGTCACCAGCTCTGCGTCGGTGTTGGCGGCAGCCTCGGTGGCGGCGGTCACGGCGTCAGTGGCGAGCGTGGCCAAGTCGTAGTAGAGCACGCTGACGGTCACGTTGCCGGCAGGCATGCCGCCGTCCATCGTCCACTCGTTGGCCTTGTCGCCCGTACCGCGGGTGAAGGTGACGGCGGTGCCGGCGGGGGCTGGTTCTATGGTGAAGGTAATTGTCCAAGGAGCATCACCATTATCGCTTGTTAAGTATCCACTGAACGGAACACTGGAAGCATTGCCTGTCCACGTCCTGCCACTCCAGCCCTCACCACTGAAGGCATCGTTTTTGATCCAGCCTCCAGTGATAACGATGCTGGTGAAGTTGCCAAGCTCGGTCGTGAACGTGCCGCTTTTATTAGCGTACGCCAGCTGCCATTCACCAGAAGAATACTGGACGATATCACCCGAAAGCGTGACGCCGTCGCGGCTGTTGTTGTTTTCATAGGAGCCGCCGCTGTTCCATGTGACGGTAATCACGTCGTCGGCCCACGCTCCGGTCGTCACGGCTAACAGCGCGACGAGCGTCAGTAATGTTTTCTTTAATTGTTTCATAATCTTATTGTATTTTAATTGTTGTTCTTTTATCTCTTGGTCGCTTCGCTCAAAATTATAGAAAAATTTATTTCAAAATTGTAAGAGTTTCGAGCTTGCATGTCTGGACGATGGGGGTCTGTTGTGACAACAGAGGGCATTTTTTGTCGCCGACGGCCCTCTGTATCGACTACAAAGCGTCATTTTTGTCGCCGACGGCCCTTTGTATCGACTACAAAGCGTCATTTCGTTCCCCATCGTTTCCATCGTTGTTTATACCTTATTATATATTACGCGCGCGAGGGGCGTTAGTCATTCTGGACGCTCCAGCCGCTGGGGATGCCGTCTGTGCCGGTCTTCGACGTCCAGTCGGTACTGGCGTACTTGTAGAACGTGCCGTTTTCGGCAACGCCAATGACCCAGTCTTTGGTGCAGTTGCTGTTTGAGATATCGTAAGCCAGGCAGGTAATGCTGGCGAGGTTCGAGCAGCCTTTGAACATGCTGTTATAGCAATTGCTGGGCAGTATGGTGGAAGGCAGCACGGGTGAAGCGGTCAGGTTGGTGCAGCCCTCGAACATGCTTTGGTAGCAGCCATTTTGCAGCGACTCGGCGGGCAGCAAACCAGCGGGCACAGCGGTCAGGCTGGTGCAGCCGCTGAACATGCCATTGTAACAGTTGGAGAACATCGCAGTGGCGGGCAGCAAACCATCGGGGACAGTGGTCAGGCTGGTGCAGCCTTGGAACATGCTTTGGTAGCAGCTATTTTTCAGCGACGTGACGGGCAGCAAACCAGCGGGCACAGCGGTCAGGCTGATGCAGCCTTGGAACATGCCTTGGTAGCAGCTCACGGCAAGCGTCGTGGCCTTCAGCGCGGGCAAAGTGGTCAGGCTTGTGCAGTCTTTGAACATCTGTTTGTAGCAATTGCTGGCCAGCGTCGTGGCTTTCAGCTCGGCAGGCGCGGCGGTCAGGCTCTCGCAGCCCTCGAACATGCTATAGCAGCTGTAGCCGGCCACCGTCGTGGCAGCGATAGCGGGCGCAGTGGTCAGGCTCTTGCAGCCCTCGAACATCTGGTAATAGCACTGCTGTTTCAGCACCGTGGCTTTCAGCTCGGCGGGGACGGCGGTCAGGGCCTCGCAGCCTTGGAACATCTGTTTGTAGCAATAGTCGGCCAGCGCTGTGGCATCGAGTTTGGGTGCAGCGGTCAGGCTGGTGCAGCCGCTGAACATGCCTTGGTAGCAGTAGTTGGCCAGCGTCTCGACAGGCAGCAAATCAGCGGGGACGGTGGTCAGGCCGGAGCAGTTCTTGAACATGCTGTCGTAGCAGTAGTTGGCCAGCGTCGTGCCTTTCAGCAAAGTAGCGGGGATGGCGGTCAGGCCGGAGCAGCCGCTGAACATCAGCTGGTAGCAGTACTGGGCCATCGTCGTGACAGGCAGCAAATCCTCGGGCAGGGCGGTCAGGCCGGTGCAGCCGCTGAACATATCACTGTAGCATTGTTTTTGCAGCGCCTCGACGGGCAGCTTGGCGGGCACGGCGGTCAGGCTCTTGCAGTTCTTGAACATGCTCCAGTAGCAGCCTTCGCCCAGCTTCGTGGCCTTCAGTTCGGGCATAGAGGTCAGGCTGGTGCAGCCGCTGAACATCTCTTGGTAGCAGTAGTTGGCCAGCTCCGGGGCGGGCAGCTCGGCGGGGCCGGCGGTCAGGCTGGTGCAGTCTTGGAACATCTGCTTGTAGCAGTATCTGCTCAGCGTCGTGGCGGGCAGCAGCAGGCCGCTGGCGTCGGTCAGCGTCGTGTTGCCATCGAACAGGCCTTGGAAAGTACTAGTCGCCGACGACTCGGTGGCGGTGGCGAAACCTTCCTCATCCACCAGGCTCATGATGTTGCCATAGACCATGACCGTGGCCGTGCCGCCGGCAATCTTGGTGAGGTAATAGCTGGTGATGTTGGTGCCGTCTCCGTAGAACGCCACCTTGTCGCCCACGCTGAGGCTTCCCGATGCGGGAATGGTGACGTCATCGGTGCTGGTAATGGCCGTCTTATCGCCGCCGTTCACCGAGTACTTCATGCCGCTCTTTGGCTTCACGATCTTAATCGTTCCGGCCGTGGTGGCCATCATCGTCAGCGGCGTCCCCGGCGTCACCGGCTCCTCAGCCGGCTCGGCGTCGGTGGTGGCGGTGATGCTCTTCACCTTCAGGCGGCCGTTGTACTTCAGCGTCACCTTCTCGCCGCCCGTCAGGCCGCCGATGGGCAGCGTGCCGAACTCGCCGGTGCCCACCTTCGCCGTCCACTTGGCGGCATCGTCCGTGCCGTCAGCCAAAGCAACGTAGTTGGGGGAAGCGACGGTGACGTCGAAGACCGTCGAATATGCTCCAAGCGTCAAAGTGACCTTGGTCGTGCCGGCAGCCTTAAACGTGACCGGCGTGCTCACGTCGTTGAGCGTTCCAATCTCGACGACGTCGGGGTTGCTGGAGGTGATACCCTTTATACCACCCATCATGGTGAAGATGCTGGTAGAACCGCCCGTAACGGTCTCGAACAATTCGCCAATCGTCGTCGCGTAGGGCAGCGCCTGCTCCATCGACTTCGTCTGTTTGCCCACAGTGGCCGAAATCAAGGACTTGGGGGTGGGGGGGACGATGGTGCCGTAAACGTCAATCTTGGCAAGTCTAGGACTCGTTGCTGTTCCACTAAACCAATTATCACTGCTAAGAGACCTCTTGTTTGTATTGTTACTTGAATAGCAGACGAAGGGAGCGTCGTTGTCTTCGAGAGGATAAATATAACCAGAATTATTCAAACTATAGTACACAACCTTCGTGATGTTGAGGTTAGAACCCTCTTCCTTCTCTATCGTAGCAGAGAGAAGGTCCTCACCTGAAGGCACCCAGTAGTACCCAAAAGTAACATGGTCTAAACTATAGTTGGTGCCCGTCAGCTTAACAAGGCCGCTTTCGGAAAAGACAGGGCCATTGCTGTCGAACGTAATCGTTACGAGCGGCGTCTCGTCCGCCCACGCGCCCGTCGCCGCCATCATCAGCAGCACGAGCAGAGTTAGTAATCTGTTTCTTTTCATAACTTTAAGTATTTAAATTGTTAATAATAATATGTTATTTATTCTCTTGTTGCTTCTTGTATCTGAGACAAAACGGATAAAGACCCTCCCCTGCCCATTCCCGAGCAAGCTCGCCTACCCGTAGCCTTTCCCTGTTGAGGGAGGGAGATACAAAACCGCCGGGCCATCTCTCGATGTCTCGGCGGATATTTAGGGGGGGGAATGTGTGCGGCGGGCGGAGTCAGCCTTTCTTTACGGCTTCAGTGAAGTCCGACCATTCCTCTACGCGGTAGCCGCGGATGTCGCGGACAGACTTGCGGAACCAATCAATCTCCTTCAAGGCATTGACAGCGTTGAAGAGGTTTAGCAGATTGTCGGCATTGGTCATGTAGGTGCTTCCCTGTACCCAGTAGAAACCATGCTTGACCAGCGTGCGCTTAATCTCGTAGTACGCGCCGTGGTAGGGTTCGCCGTAGTGCTCCTGCAAGTCGGCAATGGTCATGTCGAAACTCAGTGCGTACATAGGCTACATGGCGGGCTTGAAAAGGTAAGCTTTCTCGAAGTAAATCTCTCCGTCGGCAGTCTTGGCCGAAATAACCGTTCCCACGAAGGGGTTTGCCTCCACGTCAATCACAGTGCCCGATGTCCAGTCGCTCTTGTGCGTCACCTCAGGCGAAATCAGTACGTTGTCTCCTAATCTTGCTTCCATAATCGTCGTTGTTTAGAGTTTTACGGTGCAAAGATACGAACTTTCCTTGAATAAACAAGGAATTCCCCCAGAAAAAATATCCGTTTGTCTCAGTATGTCAAGGATCGCTTTTGATTATCTCTATCAGGCCTGGGTGCCCAGGGAGGTCCTGGGGTACTTGTACCTGAGGTTCTCCTTGATGAGCCTCACCAGTACGCGGTTCTTCAACCGTATCGCGCGCCGCTGCCAGAGGCATACGGCTCCGAGCACCACCACCATGACGAGCAGGATGGCGGTCAGCAGATTGAACTCAATACCGGTTGTTATCATATATCGTTTTTTTATTGTTCTTAGTCCCTTGGTTCGTCCCTGAATATATATTGGATATAGTTCTATTGTGTCGGTGCAAAAATAAGGGAAAAAATGCGTTTTTGCAATAGCTCAGACAACTTTACATGTCCTCACAGACAACTTTACATGTCCGAGTAACGCATTTTAAACATCGGATAACGCATTTTAAACATCGGGCAACGAATTGTGACATCCGTTGCCCGACTTTCACAGATGTCTCATGGCCGAAATGAGACATATAGAAAAGGTTCAGTCCGAAAAGTTGGGGTTAATCGTTGGAAGAGGGGACGGTATCGCGGCGGAAGTCGGTGGGCCGGATGCCGAAATACTTGAAGAAACAGTTGCTGAAGTAGCTGCTGCTGCCGAAACCGCTGTCGGCGGCTATCTGGGTAATGCTGCGCCCGGGCTGTTCGGCAAGCAGACGGGCGGCATGGTCGAGGCGGAGCTGCTGGATGTAGTCGGTGACACTTTCGTACGCGCTGCCCTTGGAGAAGGCAGCACCGACGCGAGCCTTCGACAACTGGAAACGCTCTATGATAGCATCGCGCCCGAAATTGGGGTCGAGGTAGAGGTGCTCGCGCTCGATGACGTCGTTGACGTACTGGAACAGCTGCTCGTCGGTCATCGCGTTCAGGTCGTCGGTGTCGGCGGCAGGCGTCGGCGTCAGCGCCCGCTTCTCGTCCCGGTACTTCTCCTTATATTTGATGGCCTGGGTGATCTGGGCGACAAGCGAGCGGTTCTTGCGGCTGATGATGCGGTTCTTGCGGATGATGACGACGGCCAGGACCACGAGGCCGAGCATGACGGCGAGGACGCTGAACAGCAGGTAGCGCTGGCGGGTGTTCTCGGCCTGCTGCTGCATGATGGTCTGCTCCTGTTCCTT
>Ga0310690_10007954_pt1 | contig 13554 bp, 15 predicted proteins | sample AusTroGonzalo_MG_2_FD_207661 | JGI IMG/M metagenome (GOLD analysis project Ga0310690, IMG submission 207661) | Bovine rumen microbial communities from tropical cattle in Woodstock, Queensland, Australia - Gonzalo_04 (v2) (version 2) | ecosystem: Host-associated > Mammals > Digestive system >... | reverse complement strand
ATACTTTGCACTTGTAATGCTAATTGTATAATCGTCTGCATTAGGAAAAGCAATCCACATACGGCAAGTACCATAAAATGAGTCAGACCAAACACCATAAACAGTATGTTCACCCGTTGCGATTTTGTCCATTTTGCCACTAATAGCGGTTGTATTACTGTCAATAGCCGTTTTGACATCAACACCACTACTATACTCAATATCGCTTGCGGTCGGGTTTAGGTTGGGTGCGTCTGTTATGACATAGTGGGTGTTTGGTGCAAGGTCGCCTGATAATGCTAATGCGTTATATTCGGCTTGTGTTAGGGCGACTGTCGTGGGTTGTGCTACCCAGTCCGAGCCGTCATAGCGTAATGAGTCGCCTGTAGTCTTGCCGGTTGTGTCTACATCCGTAAGATCGTCAAGCTCGCCAACTGTTGAAAGCTCACCTGTATAAAGCTCTGTTGTAACGCCGTCTATAGTAATTTCGCCTACTTTATTACCTGTGTTTTGTGTCGGCGTAAAGCTTACATCTGTGCTCTCGCTTGCGAGCTCATCAATCGCGCCTTGCACATTTTCAGAGCTCAGCCCGCTAATAGTGTTACTATAGCTCAAGCCAGTAGCATTTAAAGGCACTTGAGCTAAAACCTCATCAATAGCGCCTTGTGCGTCAGTAGCGCTCAAGCCTGTAATAGTATTATCATAAGCCACTTGTGAGGCTGTGAGGCTGTCGAAAGCGTTATCTATTTGAGTTTTAGTGTAATAATTTGATAAGGCTGTTGAGTCGGCTTTATTGTCAAGCGCTTGTTTAATGCCGGCGCTTGTCACTGTATAGGGCGCGTCGTGCTCAGCCGTCGGCACTGAGTCAAAGCTTACGCTTGTGCCGTCATAAAGATCCTCAAGCGCAACCTCTACGCAAGCATTTACTTGCTCTTGAAGATTATCAAGAGCGCTACCGCTCGGGATGCCGTTAGCTGTCGGATCTAACTCAACAGACATATTAAAATTAAGCGAGCCTATATCTTTAGAGCCGTTAATAATTCTAATTTCACATATATTTTGACCGACAACGGCACACATTTGCTCAGTAGTAACAATGTCAACATAATTACTCTCTGTGTTTTCAAGCTGTGTTGTCACTAAAGTATTATCAGGTTTTCTAACTGATAAACTAACACTGTCAGAGCTTGAAAGTGTATAAGGGTTTACGCCGTCAAAAAGCTCAGCTCTAATAACACGCCCCTTGTCATACTGTGACGCGTGACAAGTCGGGTTTACACCTTGCGGGATGAGATTTAATTTTATTATTTCCACTTTAAGCCCTCCTTTATAACCAGCGAGAATATTTATTTATTTTTACCTGTGACACAGCGCCGGAAATGGTAAAAGTATTAGCCCCTATATTAAGCCTGATTTTATCATAATTGCCACTTACGAGCCTATTTAAAAAAGTGCCGTCTAAGCCGTAAGCATTCATTTGCTCGCAATCTATAATAATTGTTGTTGTAACATCTCCAAGCGCCAGAGCAAGCACCTGAGAGCCGTTTAAAGTAACAATAATATTGCCCGAGCCTGTCAAACTGATAACAGGCTTAGCAAAATAATTGCCCGCGTTGGTGATATTAAAGCTTGTGGGGCTCTCAGAGATGTTAAAAACTTGCTCAACCTCTTGCGCGCTAAATTTAAAGGGTTGACAGTGTATGTTTATCTCGGCTGTCTTAAATCTCAGCAAGCGCTCAAAGTCAATTTGCTCATAAATCGTAAAGTTATAAACTTTATCAGGCTCATTAGAAAAAATAATAGAGCCCTCTTGATTGAAAAAGCTTATAACCGCGTCAATATTGTAATCTTTTGTCAGAGCAATCTTTAACGGCTTATCAACAGCGCCAAAACCTAAAGGCGTGATAATATCGCCGTCTTTTCCGTCAATCTCCTCTTGCAAAACTCTCACAGGTGGCTTACTTATGGGCGGTAAGTCTGTTACTAATAACCCTGTTACCGCCTGAGAGCTTACGCCGTTGATAATTACATAAGGTCTTATATTCATTTACAGCCCCCTTTAAGTATAAATTGCGTCGCTTACTGTCTTTTTTACAAACTTGCCAACTTTTTGATCGTCAAGCTCGACATTAACGCCGGTTAAAGCCTCCTTAAAGGCGTTTACCATTGTGTAATAATCAAGCCCGCCTGTCTTAGTTAAAGATCCTGAGTCGGATGATAAAGCCAGCTTGTTAAAATCAGGTAAAGAGTCTTGCATATCCTCGTTAACCGCTTTCATTTCAGACTCAAAACCGAGCCCCAAGCCGTCAGCGAGATATTTACCAACTTGTTTAGTAACTTTTGACGGCGACGCAATACCGAAAACGCCTTTGATAGAGTTAATAATAGCGTTACCCATACCGGCAATTTTATCTTTAACCCATTGTAACTTATCGTTTAAGCCGTTCCATAAGCCCTCAATAGTATCACGCCCTATAGATACGATTTTTGAGGGTAAATCTTTAAAGAAATTGAGCACATTTGTAAGCAAAGTTTTAACCTTGTTTTTAAGGTTAGTGCCAAATTCGCGCCCTTTATTAAATAAATTATCTCTTGCCGTGATAATCTTGCTTTTTAGGTTATTTACCCAAGTTGTAAAAGACTCTTTAATCTTGCCAAAGAGATCAACCACAAAGCCCGCAACCTGACCGCTAAAGCGCACAATACCAGCAACCAAATTGCCCGCCAGATTTTCAATTATGTGCCACAAATTAGGCAAGCTTGCTATAATCGCCTCGCAAATTTTCATAATTACAAAAATTGTGCTTTGTATTAACATCTCGATATTCTCGGGCTTTGTCAAAAAGTCGGCAAGCTCGGCAATAACTTGAAATACAGCCGGCAAAAGAATAGGCAAAAGCTCGGCGAATTTATTAGTTAAATCAACTACCAAAGCTAAAATACCGCTTAACAACTCGCTTACATTACCCTCCTCAGACAGCCAAGCGCACAAGTCGGTTAACATTGTTGAGACAGCCCCAAACAAAATGTTTATGAGGCTCGGTAACTGAGCGCCAAGCGCTGTTAATACTGTCTCAATACCGCTAATAATGACCGGCAAGCCGTTCTCTAAAAGGGGTGGTATCATAGCTATTAAATTTGGCAAAATTGTATTTAAAATCGTGTCGGCTGTCGTCGCTATGCCCTCCGAGATTTGCTCAAAGCCCTCTTGCATATCTCCACCGCTAAAAATAGTAGTTAAGCCGTCAACTACAGTTTGCACGCTCGGTAAAAATTGCATAACAAGATTTGTTTTAACACCTGTTAAAGCGGTTTTCATATCTGTTATTGAGTCTTGCATAGCCTCGCCAGCTTGTACCATATCGTCAGACATTACACCGCCCAAGTCGTTAACGCGCTTTTTCATTTCGTCAACATCCGACGCGCTAAGCTGTAAAAGTGATCCTAACTCAGTAGCGCCCTTACCCAAAAGCTGTGAGGCTAAATAGCTTTTGTGCTCAGCGTCGTCAATACCTTGCAAGCCGGTAATAACTTTATTAAAAATCTCCTCTTTATTAAGGTTTTCCAAATCATCCGCGCTTATGCCTAACTCCGCGAAAGCGTCAGAGCCGTTTTCTATTGCTTTAGTCAGCGTCATAAAAGAGCCCTTAAAGCCCTCAATATCAGCGCCCGAGCGCTCAAAAACATAAGCCCACTCTTGATATGCTTGCGCGCTTATGCCTAATTTATCGCTGTTTTTTCCGATAGAGTCAGCCAGCGCCGTTACTTCGTTTACAGCCTCAATACTTGCGTTTACAATCTCTTGCAAGCCGTTTTTAATGCCGTCTATTGCGCCCCTGAGCGCGTCGCTTGCAAGGTTAGCAAGAGCGCCTTTTAAGACAGTAAAACCGCCGTTTGCGCTTTTCTCGGCTTTATCTCCAGCGTCTTTAACTTCGTCGCCAAGCTCTTTTGACTCTTTAGCGCTGTCTGTCTCGGAGTCCGTAAGACTCTTGAGGCTCTTTGTTGTGTTGTTGTAATCAGTTTGAGCCTTGTTAATCTCTGTGCGCGCCTTGCTTAAAGCTTGCTCTTGATCGTCAATAGCTTTAGAGCTCTTTTCATAATCTTGCGTTAAGCCTGAGACATAACCAGCTTGTAACTTATACTCGGCGCTTGTTTTTCCGCTCTCTTTTTCAATCTTTTCAAGCTCTTTTACAGCGCCCTCAAGCTCAGTTTTTAAGGCTTGATGTTTTTGCTTGTTTTGCTCAGCTTGCTCAGACATTGTTTTATAGTTGTCTTTAAGCAAGTCAACCTTTTTAGCCTGAGCCTCAAGCTTTTTAGTTAGTGCCTCGCTTTGAGCTGTAAGCGCCTCTTGTGATTTATCATTTTTATCATATTGCGACGCTACTACTTTAAGCTCACTATCTACCTCTTTAAGATCCTGAGTAATAGACTTTAAGGCTTTTCTATAATCACTCTCGCCGGTAAGTTTTACGCTACCACCAAAACCAGCCACCGCAAGCACCCCCTTATTATTTTAACCACTCCTCAGACTCCTCAGCCTCTTGCCTTAAATTAGCGTAAGTCTTACGAGATAGAGTAAGCAAAAGCTCAGTATCAAAAGTGTCTTTATATGCTTGATAGAGCTCTTTAAATTGTTTATATGTTAGTCGCCCGCTCTCTTTATGCGTTAAGTTTAAACGCGTTCTACATATAAAATATATCCACGAAAATGAAAACGGCTCGGCGGGCTCAAGCTCATCCTCATCTTCGTGTATTATGCGTTTGGGCGGTTGTCCTCTACCTGTGACGACTCAACCACAAGCGCGTTAATATCCTCTGTTATATCCTCTATGCCTACCTCTGAAAGCATACGCCCCACCTGTCTATGCGTAAGTAAAGGCTCTTTTGTATTGTTATCTTCGTTGTTTATCTCAATGCCCTCGTTAAGCATAGCGGTTAAACCAAAAATGAGCGCCTTAATATTTACCTCACCGGCTTTGCCGTCAGTAAGCGCGCCCCACTCGTCAAGAGTCTTATACTCATCCTGTATAATTTCCATTACATTAAGATTAAAAACAATTTTATAATCTTTGCCTTTATAACTAATCTTTTTGCTAACTTCTCGCATATAATCAACCTCCGAAAAATAAAATAAACCCCGCCCGCTCACCAAGAGCAAGCGGGGTATAATCTCAGCTTAATCTTTAATTAAGTCTCATCAACATAAACCGCAAAGAAAGTAGTGTCGTTTGTCGGGTAATATGTAGCGCCTCCGTCAAACTCCTTAGCACTTGCTGTAGAGCTAAGAGCCCAGCCCGAAAAGACTTTATTGCTCGGGGCTGTCAAGCCTGAGCCTGTGTCAAGTGTTACTGAGTCGCCTACATCTACAGTTTGAGCGTTAATTGTGCCTGTGCCTCCGTTTGCGTCGTAGTTAACTCTAAAAGTAGAGCCTGTTACGGCGAAAGTACCGAGAATAAAAGCCAAAGCCTCCGCCTTTGTTGTAAAAGTCTTTGCCTCACTCCACTTGCCGTTTGCAAGCGCGCTTACTTGACCCTCAATAGTAGGGGTAGCAAACTCAACAGACTCACCGCGAGTATTTGTGTCACTTGAGGGCTCAGAAAACTTTACTTTGTAAAGGATCTCAACTTTGTAAAGCTTAACATTGTTAACGAGCTTAACAATGATACGCGCCAGAGCTACATAAGGCGCTACATCATTGATATTGCGCTCAACTAAGCCCTCAGCGTCTATAGCGTGTCCGAGCACATCCGCAAAAGTCGCCTCTCTGTCGTCGTCAACGCCAAGCGAGACAGTGCCACTCTGAAAGCTTGTATCACTTTCGGCTAAAGCGTCGTCAGCGTAGAGAGTCGCGCTGTTGTTAGAAATTGATACATTACAGCTAACAGCCTTACCAAACGATTTAGCGCCGTCAAATGTAGGCGTGCCGTCGGGTGACTCTGTAAGCTTTGAATACCAAAGATTATTAAGTCCTATCTTTGCCATATCTTATAACCTCCTATAGTTATTTTTTATGAGTCAGCTAATACGAGCTCAGAGAGATCATAAACAAGAGTAAACTCAAGATCGCCCTCATAACATTTAGTAAGAAATACTTGCTTGTCTTTATTGGTAACCTTGAAAACTCCGTCCATATCCTCATCAAGTGGCACAAGTCCGCTACTTACTGAGGGGCGCATACCAACAACGATATTATCAATAGCCTCGTTTACCTTAGTAAACTTAATAGCCATAAAATAGCCCTCGCCCCATACATCAACTAATGAGCCAGTTGTGAGCTTGTGGAGTGTGCCGGTAATCTTACCGCCTGAAATTGTAAGCCCTGTTTGCATATCGCTTACAAGAGTTCCCCAATACTTTTTTGACGCGCTCGGGCTTGCAAGTGTTACATTACTTGAGCCAAGAGCAATACCGCCCGCAATCTTATCTAAAAGCTCGTCTGTTGTGTCGTTTTCGTTAATGTCAGTGACATTATAGATTTTTGCAATCTTTGACAATGATTGTACTACTGTCATATAATTAAACCTCCTCTGTAAATTGTATAGGCTTTGCAAATGCAAAAGTTTTGTGGTAATAGCCTGTGTCTACATCCAAAAAGTCGGCGCTGTCTCTGTTAGGTTGCCAAGTCCAGCCGTTAGCTTTAAGCTTTTTCTTAACCTCGTTTGCTATGTTTGAGTAATTGCCTTTACTGTATATATCAAAGTCGTAAACAGCTACAACGCCCTCGATATTATCATCCGCGCTGTAACTGTTCGTTGTATCACTTTGCGAATAGACAATATAAGCGTTGTTGTGTCCGTCATAAAACAAGTAGCTAACAGGTATTAAGATGTTATCAACCTTAAACCCTGTAAATAATGTTTCAATTTCCGCATTAAATAACATTTGTTAGCCCTCTAACTTCTTTATATACTCGTCTTGCACTTTAAGCATAGCTTGCTCAATTTGTGACTTATTAAAGCTTGCTCTAAAAAACGGCTGTTTAGGATATTTAGCACCAGAGCGCCCATACTCAAAAAGGTTAGCCACAAGGGGCGCGGGTGTTACTTGCTTGTGTCGGTTTACAAAGTAACCGGCTATACATACTTGACAGTTAATGCCGTCGTCGGAGGGTGTTTTGTAAACCCTCGTAACTTTAATATTATTGTCAATAACCTTTTTTAGATCCTTAGGCATTTTAGCGTCAACATTCTTTTTAGCGACCTCAGCGCCAGCTTTGCACATCTCGCCTAACATCTCCTCAGTATTTAACTCAAGAGCTTTAAACATATTTATTAAATCTGTAGGCAAACCGCCAACAAAGTTAGCCACTGTCAAAACCTCGCTTTAATGTGTAACCTCTTTAGCCTGTATTTCTAAAAGTATGTCAGCCTCATCAACATTATTTAAATATAAGATCTCATAACGCTTACCCTTAAAAATGATAATATCATCACGCGTTAACTGTGTTACAGGGTAACGAATTATAAAATTAGTTGTGGCTTTTTCAAAGTCTGAGCCGTTAGCAATCAAAGTAAAGCCTTTTGTCGTTTTTACTTTTGCATACGGCGCTATTAACTCTGTTAAAGTCGCAACCTTAAAGCCTTGCGCGTCAGTTGTGATCGTCTCGCGCTTAATGCTTATTTTATGACAAAATTCCCCAGCGTTATAAACAAGTCTCATAATAAGTTTACCGAGTGCAAGCCTAAAATAGCCTCAACAACTTTATTAGTATTATTTGTGTCAACATAGTAAGCGCGTGTGTCATACATATCTTGACAAAGTACCAAAACAGCAATAGTTAAATCAATACAGTTATCAGCCTGTAAAAGTTCTAAGCCGGTGTATTTTAAAACATACTCTTTTGACGCTTTTAAGATTGTAGGTATAAGGCGTGTATCATCCTCAGAAAGCTCAGAGAGTCGGAGATAATCAGCCACATCATTTATAGTTAATTCGCTTATGCGTTTCTCTGTTGGTGTCGGCATAATTAACCCCCTCTTTTAGCTCTTGCTTTGTTTGTGTTAGCTTTGGCGGGCTTGTCGTTTTCGACAGCCACAACAAACCCGCCTTTTATAAGCTTTTCGGCTAAATCGTTGTCAAGATCCTTTTGCTCACCTGTCCGCATAGAGACAGAGCAAATAAATGACATCAAAGCCTTACAAAGCATATAGCTAACCCCCTAAACTTAAAAACTCAATTAAGAAATCTTGAGTACGGCAATCTTTTGATTGTCGGTTGTCTTAGCGTCAAATTCTACCCAGCCAATAACGCCTACACAGTGCTCATCAGCAAAGCGCTCTCTCAAGACTTTAACATTCATTTCCTCACTAAACTTAGTAGCGAGTCCTGACATATCACCGTAATAAATAGCCTTAGCGTTGCTTGCTACATCAGGCATATTATCAGAGACATAAACAGGCTTACCGAGCAAAGTCTTGCCAAAAGGCGCGCTAATATCATCATTCAAGAGATACATACCAATGTCATTTTTGAGGAGTCTCAAAGCGTCTCTTGTAGCGGGTGACATTACCCAGATTGCATTTGCTTGATAAACATCCTTTACCATACCTTGCATTTCAATAAGAGAGTCGGCTGTAATAGCGTCAACTGTCTTAATGTTTGTCGCGTCGCCAAGTCCAGTAATAGAGCCACCGCCAAAGCCAAGCAAGTTCTTTTCGATAAAGCGCGCAATATCGTAAGCCATACGCTTAACGACAAAGCCAACAATATCAAAATCAACATTATTGATAAGTGACTCAGAGATCTTAGTAAGAGCGCCGGCAAGATAACCGCTAAGCTCAATAGTTGTAAAGTTGCCTGTAGAGCTTGCGAGAGCGCTAAACTCAGTAGCAAATGCAACATTGATTTGTGTAGAGCTGTCAGCCGGATAATAAGGAATGTCAAGCTTACCCTTTACATTGTACTTTTCAGACCTTTCAAGAATAGGGCAAATGTCGTAAACGAGCTCAATAATCTTCTTAGCGATTGTCTTAGGGATGATTGCGCCGTTATTAGCGGGCTTGAGTTCGCCGTCTCTCTCGTGAGTAACTACACCGCGAATATAATTCTCAAAAGCTCTAATCTCAAGAGCCTCAGAGTCGGAGACATTACCAGCGATAGAGCGCTCATCATTAGCACCGCAAGCGCTTTCCTGTCTTGCCTCAGCGCTTGCCTCGTCAAGATCCTTAGCAACGCCTAAAAACTCCTTAATAGCCTTTACATCGTCGCGAATTTCGGCAAGCTCTTGCGCCTCGTCGGGTGTGAGCTCTCTCTTTTCAGCCTCAGCCGTGTTTACAATAGACTCGGCGCGGGTGATAAGATCGTTCATTTGCTCTGTCTTAGCCTTTACATTCTTAAACATAATCTTAAAACCTCCTTTTAAAATTTTTTATACCGAGTCTCGCATAGTTTTTAACTCGGCGACTATGTTTATATACTTAGAGTTGTCAAAACTCTTAGTATCATTTGTAGGGGGCTCGGGTTTTACATCCGCGCCCTGTGTCTCGTCGGCTCTTATCTCCTCAAGAGCCTCATTTGTGGCTTGCTCAACTTGCTCAGCTTTTTCGATAAGCTCTGTCTCAATAGAGTCGGGCAAATTTTCAGAGCCTATTAAAACCTCTTTGCCGTCGTCTCTCACATTTACTAAAGTGCCATTATAAGCGGGCTCTTTTTCTCTGTTAAGCAAGCTTACCTCGTATAAGTCCAAATCTTTTACCATTCTAAACGGCAAGCCTGTCTCGTTATCTTGTAAAACATCAACAGCCCTATCAGCAAAGCCAAAAGACCAGCCCACTAAATCGCCGTTTCTTGCGTCTTTAATTACTTGAGGATCGGTAATAACAGCGCGAGCGTGTAAGCCTATGTTATCCTCAGTTAACTCAAGCTCGCCCGAGCCTGTACCGCCTAAGTCGCGCTCGGGGTTGTGATTGAGTAAAATTCTTACATTGTCGTTGCGCTGTAGAGCTCTACCAAAAGCACCGGCGCAAATCTTTTCAATAAATTGCCCAAAGCGACTAAACAGGGGCTTTGAGGCGCGTTCTACAGCGTTAACATAGCCCTCGATTTTTACGCTGTCAGCTCTTACTTGTATTTTCATTATTATTAACCTCCGATAAATCATCAAGAGTCATTTGCTCGCCAGCTTTGGCGCGCTCTGTGCCGTTGAGATCGTCAATAAAAGACTCCTCCTCAATCTGTTTTACATCCTGAGTGTTAGTATTAGGCGTGTAATATGTATGGGTGTTAACATCATACAAGACAGCGCCTAAGCCTAAATCTATTACATCCCCGCCCTCAATCTCGTTCATATTTTCCATACGCCTACGCTCGTTTATAGTTGTCATTTGGCACTCTTTTGACATCCTGTAAACCTCATAGCGCTCTTTTATGCTTGCCCTTATAATCTCTTTTACATCAAGCTCAAAGAAATACTTGCCCTTTTCTTTTTCTAAAAGCAAGTCTCTATTAAGAGCCGTCTCAAAAGCCTTAATAACAGGATAAATAGCAAATTTAAAAGTGTCGTTAAAGTCGGCGCTTATATGAAAAATATCGTCAATTTGATCCTTGAGGGTTTTAATGCTTTCATTTAATTGCATTTCAACGGATGTATTAGCGCTCTCTTTAAAGTCTAAGCCGTTGTTAAGCACTACGACAGACTCAGTATTATTAGCGTAAAGGTTGCGCCAAGCCTGTTTAAGCGCGTCAATCTCCGTTTGTCCTAACTTTTTCTCAGACTTTAAAAAGCCTCGCTTATTTCCGCCAGTCTTAACAAGTCCTAATTGATATAATTGAGTTTGATAAGCCGTTTCAAGCGCTGTGCTCAGCTCATCCACAATAGATACACCAAAAGCGCCGTTTTTGGTATTACGCAAAAGCTTAATAAACTCATAAGGCTTGTATGTCTTAGAGCCTACATAAACAATGTAATCTTTATAAATGGGTTGAAAGTTATAATTTACAACAACATATTCATTTTCGATATAATAAAGCCCTGTGACCTCATTACGCTTTTTTTGGATGTAGATATAACCGCCAGAGCTCAAAAAATAATCAGCTATAAAAGCCTTTTTCATTTGAAAAGCGTCTAAAGTATCGCCGGTGTCACAGTTTAACAAGTTAACTCGGCTGTCGTTTGTGATCTCCTCGACTTTTCCGCCCTTGCGCTTATAAAGCTTTACAGGCATTGAGGCTATACTATTACAGATAAAGTCAATATTTGACTCTACAGCCGGTATAGTTAACACTTGCTCTCTTGTGATTTGTCCGCCCCTAATGAGCGTAGTTAATAACACATCTTGCGGGGTGTCGTCTCTTACACTCTCGGGCTGTGTATCTCTCTTTTTAAATATATTGGTAAAAGCCACTGTAACCACCTCGCGCGCTTTCAAGTGATTATTATTCGGTTTTCAGTTGTTTTCATTTAAAAGATTATATTAAATGACTTGAATTGTAAACCCCTCAGAGCCTAAAAAGTAATCTTGCTGTAATAAATAACAAGCGTTAATAGTTGAGACAACCATATCAATTTTACCTTGCGATTTTTTCTTATTTACATATAGGTTTTTGTTAGTGTCATAAGTGCAACGGCTATTTAAAAAGTTTATCTCATAAAGCGGGTTGCTCATATATTCAAAGTCACCGCTCAAGATCTTCTCTTTTAACAGCTTTGTCGGAGGGTGTAAAACTGAGCTGTGCTGTCTAACCTCGACACAATTAAAGCCGGCGCTTTCTAATTTTTGAGCTGTGCTTAATGCGTTCCACCTGTCGTATGCTATAGCCTGTATTTGTACGCCTAACTTATCCTCAAGACTCAATATAAACTCCTCGACAACTGAGTAATCAATAACCCTATTACCACAAGCAATTACTTTGCCTGTTTTTAAGAGCTCTCTGTAATTTACGCGCTCGCTTGCCGTTTTCTCGTCTATTCTATCCTCAGGAATAAAGGCGTAAGAGTCAGCTAAGATTTTATTATCCTCATCCACAGCTAAAATGCTTACGCTTGTATTATCGCCAGACTCCGAGAGATCCAAACCGAGATAAACGACGCGCCCCGCCCACTCAATATTTGCAACCTTGCAAGATTGCACCGCGCTAACATCTATAAAAGTTTCAGTGCCTTGCCCTGAGTAAATAATATTACAATGCTTTGTAACAAAGTTTTCTCGGGCGCTCTCTTGAGCAATCGCCTTGTTACGCTTTTTTATTAAGTCTTGCCAAATCTCAGGTATTTCTAAGCTCACAGGGTTTGCCTGTTTTAAGATTAAATCATCCGTTTGCCAGTTCTTTGTATTATCCGGCTCAAAGAGTAAGCAAAAATAAGTCTCGTCTTTAACAGTGCCGTCTAAAACCTTTTTACAGTATGCAACTTCACTTTCAAGCGGGTTGTCTAATGTCGGATATTTAGTAGAGATAATAAAGCCCAGCTTGTTTAATATGTTTAATTGTCCTGACCTCATAGCCTCAATAGCGTAAGAGTTAGGCAAAGCGCCTACCTCATCCGCGCAAAACACGCTCGGCAATTTGCCGTCAAGTGTGCTATTTGAATAGTTAAGCGGTGTGTATTTATTCTCAAGAGTATTAAATAAAATGTAATCTCTCAGGATCTTAAAGCGGGGCTTGTCTTTATACTTATAAACAAGCGGGCTCGTTTTAAGTATGCTTGCAATAGCCTCTCTAATTTCACGGCTTAAAGCGCCGTCAGGCGCAACGCTGTAAAACTGAGAAAAGCGGGGCTCTGTAATAAAGAGAATAATAAACAGGGTTGCTATAGTAAATGTTTTAAAGTTTTTTCGGCATATCTCAAGTAATACTGTCTCATAGCGTCTTTTGTCGGGGTTGTCTCTATATACAACAGCTAAGCTCGCTGTATAGACTAACCACTGATAACCGGCGCTACAATCATAGAGCGTTGAGCCAGCTCTCAAACCTTTAGGCATTATTAAAAGCTTTAAAAGCCCCTCGATTTGCTCAATCTTGTTAACGCTTACCTCGTATTTTTTAGATTTGCCCTCGCATAGCCTCATAAACTCGCGCATTTGTAGCCTAACATAGTGAGGCGTGCTTTTGAGTTTAATATTATCCTTACAATACTTGTAAGCTTTGCAATCAATAGCCCGCATTACTTACCGCCGTTAATGATTTTAAGTAAAGGATCGTCGTTTTCGCTGTCAGCCTCGTTAAAGCTCTTAACCAGCTTTGCAATAGCGCCAACTGTGTTAACTCTTGCATTTGAGGTTGCGTTATAAGTAGCAATTAACTTATTAGGGCTCACATTTGGCTTACCCTTTATGTATGTTTTCTCTGTAGTCAGCTCGTCGCCGTCTATTTCAGACCTCAAGCGCTTTAATAGTTTCGTTTGATAAGCGAAATCATCCAATAACTCCTCAAAGAGAAGATTATCAAGTAAACCCTTGCGCTTTGCCTCAAGTTTTAGCTTTTCAACCTTGTCAATTAAAGGATCTTTGTCAACTTTTGGGGTAGTTTTGCGAGTCCTTACAACCTTTTTAACAGGTTTTACAGCCTTTTTAGTTGTTTTTGTCGTCTTTTCCATAATATCCAAAGTAATTTCAAACCTTTAAGCCGTGTATGTGTATT
>Ga0310690_10007953_pt1 | contig 13554 bp, 15 predicted proteins | sample AusTroGonzalo_MG_2_FD_207661 | JGI IMG/M metagenome (GOLD analysis project Ga0310690, IMG submission 207661) | Bovine rumen microbial communities from tropical cattle in Woodstock, Queensland, Australia - Gonzalo_04 (v2) (version 2) | ecosystem: Host-associated > Mammals > Digestive system >... | reverse complement strand
GAACTTATGTTTATTGATCCCCGCCCTTGGGTAAAAAGAAAACCTTCTCCTGATTTTGATTGGGGAATTGTATTGAAAGAATCCAATAAAGTGGTAGGCATGATTGCGGTATTTGATATCCAGAATGCCAGAATGGGTGATATTGCATACAGAGTTAATCCCGAGTACTGGAATATGGGAATTACTACAGAAGCTTTAAAGGAAGTGGTACGGTTTATATTTGAGAACACGGAAATAGACCGATTGAATGGGCGTGCGGATGTAAGAAACATTGCCTCAAATAAGGTTATGGAAAAATGTGGTTTTATAAAGGAAGGAACCGTTCGCCAAGGGAAAATGGTTTCTGTTTATTGTGATTATAATATTTATGGTATGCTTAGAGATGATTATGTGGGCTTGCAAGGTATAAATAGTCAGGTAAATTCCAATTTGTAGAGGTGAATAACTTGTGAATTTATCCGATACGAAACTGAAAGAATTACAGCCTTCTCAGTTTTATATATCCGCAAAGAAGCTTGAGGATATTGAAAGATGGATCAATCCATCCGATTTCTCTAACTTTGAGCCGATCCCTGTAAAGCAACTGGATGGCAAACTTGTTATGACGGACGGACATACCAGAGCTGTAGCCGCAATTAAAGCCGGGCTGGATCACGTTCCGTTGGTGTGGGATAAGGACGAGTTGGATTGGGATATGTATCGGGCATGCGTAAACGCCTGCCAGGAACAGTCTGTTTTATCACCAGAGGATCTGCTGATGCGTATTGTTTCCGAAGAGGACTATAAAGAAAAATGGGATAAATGGTGCGATGCTATGCAGGCAGAGATTATAAGAAACAGAAAGTGACAAATTCCCATTTGTTGGGATGTCTCCAAATCGGGATTTTATGGAGTTTTTTAGTAATCCGGATTGGACGAACAAGAGGAAAAGGGTGGGGAGTTCACACAACTTCGTTGATCCTGCAGGTTGATCTATGATAAGATTATGATGCAGAAGCTGTCATTCAGGATTCGGGGGGCAATTCATCTGAAAAATGAAAACACCCGAACACCCGAACACCAGAACACCCGACGGAGGAGCAAAAAACTGAAAATATGAAAACACCTGAACACTAGAACACACGAACACACGAACACACGACGGAGAAACAACGCAAAAGAAAAGAGTGATTTCTCACAGGAGAGAATGAAGATCATGAACGATAAGGCAGAAAACATCCATCAGATTCCGGCATCGATTGCTGCTATTCTTGGCAGGCAGACCGGGAAAATGGACGGACTTGGAAAGTCCGGCGCTCAGGTTATGCTTTTTGAGGATTACGTGCTGAAAATCCGGCCCGCGGATGATTGGGAAACGATCGACGTACAGATTCTGCAGTGGTTTGAAGGAAAAGCGCCCGTTCCGCGGGTGGCCGCCCATGAAGTGTGGAACGATCGGGACTGGTTGTTGATGACGCGCATTCAGGGAACGGAACTGTGCAAGCCTGATGTAATGAACAATCCCATCCTGCTGCTCGACTGCATGGCTGAAGCGCTGCATACATTGTGGTCGATTCCCGTGACGGACTGTCCTTTTGAGAAGACGGTGTCAGATAACCTTTCTCATGCGGAAGCGGCGATCCTGTCCGGACGCTTTGATCCTTCCGACTGCGAACCGGAGACATTCGGCCCGGGGGGATTCGAAAATCCGAAGGAGCTTTTATCATGGCTGAAAAGCCACCAGCCACCGGAGGATCGCGTGGTAACCCATGGGGATTTTTGTTTACCGAATCTCTTCACCGATGGAAAGAGGTTTACAGGATTTATTGATGTAGGCCATGCCGGCGCCGGCGACCGCTGGATGGATCTGGCCCTGGGATGGCGGAGCCTGAAACACAACAGCGATGGGCATTATGGGAAAACGTATCCGAATATCAACCCGGACGATCTGTTCCGAGCGGCCGGGGTTCCGAAAGACGAAGAAAAACTTCGGTACTACATTCTGCTGGACGAATTGAACTGAGGATGGAGAGGGGGGGCGATACCGGCGATGAGAGAGCTGTTTCAAATGGACAGGAAAAACTATCATCCGGAAGGGAAAGTGTATGAGAGGCCGTCGGCGAGGGCTGTCATCCTGAAGGATGGGAAAGTGCTGCTCAATTATATATCCAAGTTCGATTGCTACGAGTTTCCGGGCGGGGGAATCGAGGCCGGAGAAACGCCGGAACGCGCAGTGCAGCGTGAGGTGGCGGAGGAGACAGGACGGATTGTGGTTCCGGAATCTGTCAGTGAATTCGGAATGGTTATCAGAAGACAGCAGGACAGTAATGACCCGGACGGGATATTCGAACAGAAGAATTACTATTTTTTCTGCGATGTTACGGATGAAATTGTTCCGAGAAAACCAGACGAGCATGAGATTCTGGAGGGGGCGCAGCCGGTTTGGGTTGAATCGCTGGCAATTCCGATTTATCGGAATCAAAAAGCCTTTGAACGGCTCGGCGAACCGTTTATCCAGCGGGAAATGCGCGTGATGGACATGGCGGATAAAGAACTTCGGAAGCAGAGCTGGGAAAGGACGGAGGAAGCGGCCATCCGGTCGTTGGGAGACGCGGACTACAGGGGAATGCTTTCGTTTGTGGAGCATACGCTGGAGGAGATTCAGACCGAAGGCGAGAACGGAGTTGGGGTGCACAAGCTGGAGTTTGGATACACGCGCTATGAACACACAAAGCGCGTGCTTGGCTGGGCGAAGCGTCTTTACGATGCCACCCCGGATAAAACAGGGCTTCGATATGAGGAGCTGATGATTGCAACGATCTTCCATGATGTAGGCAGGGCGGTTTCTGTGCAAACGGGCGAAGATCATGCGAAGGCAGGGGCACCGATTACAAGGGACTGGCTGCTGTCAAACGGATATGATCCCGCGCGGGCGGAGTATATTGCGGGCCTTGTCGGTTCGCATTCTGAGAAATGGCGGATGCATGACCCGGACATAGACCGTAACCTCCTGATGCTGATGGAAGCGGACCTTCTGGATGACATGGGGCTGCTTGGCATTGTGATGGACACGATGATCGTCAGAGCCAGGAAAACGGACGCAACATTCTACGATTGCTATAACCATTACGAGTGCTACACCCATCCGATGCAGCACGATTGTCCGGTGGTGACGAAGGAAGCAAAGGCATTCTGGGACATCAAGACGGAGAGCACGGATCGCTTTGTGGAGCAGTACAGAAGGGACATTCTCCTTGGCGGGGAGAACTATATCGGATACAGGTAAATGAAACCTGTCTTCATTATGCAGAGACGTACAAAGGTGAAGGCGGTCGAGGGTCCTCAGCGGTTGCTGAACGAACGATAAGAAATATCGGGAAAGGAAAAAAGGATGGCAGATTACATTCACGATCTGAGGAAGATCATCGGACCTCGGAAAATTATTCTGAACTGTGCCGGCGCATTGATCATCAGAGATGATCAGATTCTGTTTCAGCGCCGAACCGACAATGGTAAGTGGGGGTTGATCGGCGGACTGCTGGAAATGAATGAAACGTATGAGCAGGCAGCCCTTCGGGAAATCCGGGAAGAAACGGGCCTGGAAGTCAAGCTGGACAGTTTCCTTGGGATCTTTCACAACCACCATATGGTCTGGAACAACGGTGACGCGGCGCATGTACTATCCGCCATGTTTACAGCCAGCATTGTCAGCGGAGAGCCAAGAATTGATGAAGAATCCTATGAGCTTCGGTTCTTCGGAAAGGATGAGCTGCCGGAACTGTTTGCGGAAGATCATATTGCGGCACTGGATGCTTATTTCCGAGGCGTGCGGTTTCCGCTGCTGCAGGAAAACAAACTGAGATAAAACTTGTAAGATTTTTTGATGGAGAAACAAAAACTACGGAACAATCGGAATTGTGTCGAACAAGCACTGCAGAAGAAACGGAGGTGCTGTATATGCTGAAAAAGATATTTGCTGTCCTTCTTGTTCTTGTGCTCCTGCCAGCCGGGGCCTTTGCATGCACGGCCATCTACGTCGGATCGGAGCTGACGGCGGATGGAAGTACCATTTTTGCACGCGTGGAGGAATATTCTCCCGCTGAAGTCTGGCCGAAGCTTTTTGAGGTGATCCCGGAAGGCGCCCACATGACCGGAGAAGAATATACGGGCTGTTATGGATTCACCTGGACATTCACCCATGACAGCTTTGGCTACACGGCGTTCCGTGATAATAATCTTCAGGGCGTCTGTCCGGACTGCGAAGGAACACATGCCCATACGCCCTATCAGTCGGCCGGGACGAACAGCAAGGGCGTAAGCGTTACGGCAACAGAAACACTTAAAGCAAACAGGGCGATCATTGCGGTGGATCCGTTCAACACCGAATCCGGGATCGAAGAAGCTGAGATTCCCACCATTCTGCTGAGCGAAGCGTCCACAGCCCGAGAGGCCATGATGCTCCTGATCTCGATTTATGAAACTGCCGGGGCCTATGACGGCGCGGGGGTGATCGTTGGAGATGCCGATGAGGTTTGGTATATTGAGAACCTGAGCGGCAAGCAGTATATCGCGGTCAGGCTGAACCCGGATCTGGCGTTTGTTTGCCCTAACATTTCCGCAATCGGGCTTGTAAATCTGAATGATACGGAGAATGTGGCTGCGTCCGACGGATTGATTGAAACCGCTGTCAAAGCAGGAACGTTTGTCGGTAACGCGGAAGCGGGTTTGATTGACTATGCTGCCTCTTATGACGCTGCTCCGGATTCGACGTATCAGCGGCTGGCCGCAGGCCTGAATTACCTGGCCGGAGACAGTACGTACCCTGTGAATCTGACGCGATCGGGGATTGACGGAAGCGCATACAGGATTTCCAACGTGAATTCGGAAGGAAAGACTGTCCCCCCATATACCAATATTCGGTTGAAAGGAAAGCTGAGCGTAAGAGAAGTGATGGCGTTCTTTCAACAGGAGCCGATCAGCGAGCACAGGAGTCTCGAGACGCATATCTTCCAGATCAGCGATCATACGAAGCAGGGTACGGTGGAATGGATCTCGATGGCAGATAACCGGAACAGTGTTTTTGTACCCTATTACCCGATGACGACATCTGAAGTATATCCATATTTCCATACTGAGCTCCCCATGCCTGAGTATACAGAAGAAAAACCTGCTGAGGGCCTGTACTACGGGACGAAATTCGGGAACTGGGGTCTCTATCCGGAGGGCTGGCGGGATTCATGGTATTGGGTATTTACCATGCTGGAGCATATCGCCAGAGAGGATGAAGCGGCAGCGGCTCATATCCGGGAAAAAATGGATGCGCTGCAGGATGAAATCTGTGCATCCGGGGAGATGGGGAACCAGGCTGCGGAGAAATGCTGGAACGCTGCATTGGACCTTTTATCCGACTATGGAAGATAAAACCAAACTTTGACAGAAAACTGTGTTTACTCCGCTGACAAGGAAGAAAGATATCATTATATAAGGAAGGAAATGAAACATGAAGCAATGCGACACGGATCAGGTGATCATTCATGTTTACGTCCGGCCCATAGATGTCCAAAGCTATCCGGCGGGATTAGCTCATAGTGTTCATATCGCCTGTGAAACCGAGGGAGCAGAATGGAAACCTTTCAACAAAAATTACGGAATCCTGTTTGCAGAGGGACTGATTGCCGGCAACAATACCATCATTCCCATGGGCGTCCGAAATCCGCGTATTTTCCGTATGGACGACGGGCTCATCGGGATTTGCGGTGAGCGTATCCATGAAAACGGGGAAGAGGATGAGACGAGCAGAGGGCAGGTCCTCCTCTGGAAAACCCTGGATCTGATCCACTTTGAATCTAAAGGACTGGTTGATGGAAAAGCTGTAATACCAGACAATCCGTCCGATTGCCTGATTCTGGAAAGGCGTCTTGCGGAAGAAGCAATGTTATATTGGAGTCCGATCGTCCATACCGGAACCGTGGTCCCCGGAACGGTCCATATACGATCAGCGCAGGAGCTGAAGGAGGTTCCCGCGATCCTTGAGTACAGCGACGGTTCGGTTCGACAAAAAAGGATTTGCTGGGAATCCGAATCCATTTGTTTCAATCAGCCGGGTGCATACGTCGCGCGGGGAACAATCGAGCAGCAGCATTTCAGGTTTCCCCTGGCGGAAGGATATGGAGATCCGGTTGTCTTCCCCTGGGAGGGAAAATGGTATTACATTTCCACCAATGACAATCTGAATGATATCGGCCTGTACCTGCGTGAAGCGCTGACGGTTGAAGCGCTTTTTGCGAAGGGCGCGGAAGAGCACCTGATTCTTCCGTTCAGTCCAGAACGTGGATTTGAGCAGACATTTTGGGCGCCTGAGTTTCATGTGATTGGCGGGGAGCTGTATATCCTGTTCGCCGTCAGTGGGCACGCCTGGGGACCCCAGTGTCATATGATGAAAAAGAAACCCGATGGCAGGATGACCGAGGCGGACGGATGGGAACGCCCTGTCCGTGTTGTTCGCAAGGACGGAAAGCCGCTGGCGACAGACGCCATCACGCTGGATATGACTTTCCTTCGGGCGGAGAAGGATTCCTATGTGATCTGGTCCTATCGGGAACATATCGGAACAAGCCTTGATTCCGGCTCCATGCTGTATATTGCCACCATTGACGAGCGGAAACCGTGGCAGTTGACAAGCGATCCGGTATTGCTGACCCGGCCGCTGTACGGATGGGAGAATGTGGAAGGAACCATCAACAATGAAGGGCCAAACGCTTTCATAAACGATGGGACCATCTATTTAACCTATTCAGGCGGCTCAGCCAACCGCTATACCTATGCGCTGGGGCTGCTGACAGCGAATGTGGAAAGTGATTTGATGGATCTTCGCTCATGGACAAAGAGCATCACGCCGGTCCTGACCTTTTATTCTGTGGACGGAGAATATGGACCGGGACACAATTCCTTTTTCACGAATGAAGAGGGCGAATTGATGATCGCCTATCACGCGGAAAAAGGGCTGAATGAAACGCTTCGCTGCGACGGAATCAGGCGGGTACATTTCCGGAGGGACCGGACACCCTATTTCGGAATGTCCTCTGGGGAAGACCTGGGCAAAGAGACGGTATCTGTGACGGTCATTGTTGAATAACGGCCGATGGCAACCGTTCCGTATAACGCGATGGCAGATATCTGAAAGGGGTCTCCCTTGTCGCCGCGATGATCGCCAAAAAGCGTGGCCAGGATCCAGAACTGGCAGCGATGACGGGACTTTTGCATGACCTGTGGGCATACAAATCCGGCTCCTATGATGACCATGCCCATCTTGGCGCGGATTATGCCCTGAAAGTGCTGGGGAAACTGGAGATCACTTCGGCTGAGGAGACGGAAATCATCTATGACGCCATCTGGCATCATGATGACAAAGCGAGTATTGACAGTCAGTTTGCCGAAGTACTGAAGGATGCGGATGTGATTGATCATTGTATGACTGACCCGACGAAGGAAATCAAGGAAAAAGAGCGTCCGAGATATGAGAAGCTATGTCGGGAATTCAGGATGACGGAGGCTGCGGAATAGCGGAGGGCTTGGAAGAGCCTCACAAAATCAGATGAAGGAGGAGAATCTCAATGGATGCGTTGGAAGCTCTCGTCACAAGAAGAAGCACCCGAAACTACAAGCCTGATCCGGTTGAACAGGAGAAACTTGACAAGATTCTGGAAGCCGGAAGACAGGCTCCGAGCGGTGGGAACAATCAAACCAGCCATTTCTTTGTGATCCGGAACCGGGAAGTGCTGGACAGGCTGATCGAGATGACAGAAAAGGCCTTTGCCGGTATGGAAATCACAGAGGATACCTATGCAAGCATGAAGCATTCTATTGCGGCCTCGAAGAAAGGCGGATATGTCTTCTGCTACAACGCGCCGGTTCTGATCGTTGTCGCCAATCGGAAGAACTATGGGAATAACATTGCGGATTGTGCCTGCGCCATCGAGAACATGATGGTTGCTGCCAATGCGCTGGATCTGGGCAGCTGCTGGATCAATCAGCTGAAATGGCTGAATGAGGAAACAGAGATCGTTGAATATCTGCGTGGCTTCGGTATGAAGGAGGACGAAAGAGTTTACGGAGCCGTAATCATCGGATATCCGGCCACAGATGCCGGTTTGCCGAACCGGAACCTGATGTCTCTCAAGGGGAATGAAGTCACCTGGATTGACTGAAAAAGGAGAAGCAAATCAATGACTGGCAGTATTCGGATCGCGGATACAACCCGGGAAGAACGGGAACAGATCGTAGCAGAATCCATAGGAAACATCTCCGGCCTCTGTGACGGATGCAGCCCCGGGATCATAGAGATGTATCAGGACTATATTGACGGCCGGAAGGAACTCCGCGAAATAAACGCTGAATTCCGAGCCGGCTATGTGTCTGGCGCTCAGGGCCCGGAACATATCAGTTGCCTTGCGGGGGAAGGAGCGACGGAATGAATGATGCCAGTACCGTATCGCAGCTGAAATCACGGGATCAGAAAGATCTGTTGATCAGTCGGTTTACGGAAATGTCAAAGGAGGTCCTGAATGCCCGTCTTACGGGAGTCTATCTGCATGGCTCGGCGGTGATGGGATGCTATCAGCCAAAGAAAAGCGATCTGGACTTCCTGGTTGTGGTGAACACGGAGCTGTCAGATACGGAGAAAAGGAAGTTCATGGACAGGCTGATTGATCTGGATCGTGAGGGCCCGACCAAAGGAATCGAGATGAGTATCGTTACGGAAGACGTTTGCAATCCGTTCGTATATCCTACGCCCTTCCTTCTGCATTATTCCCGGATGCATACCGGATGGTACCGGAAAGATCCGGAGGATTATATCCGGAAGATGAACGGAACAGACAAGGATCTGGCCGCACATTTCACCGTGATCCGAGCCAGAGGCTGCTGTCTGTACGGGCTACCGATTCCGGGGGTATTCGGCGAAGTACCGGAACAGGATTATCTTGATTCCATCTGGAATGATGTTTCCGGCGCGGAAGAAGAGATCATGGATAATCCCATGTACCTGATTCTGAATCTGGCAAGAATACTGGCATACCTGAAGGAAAAGAAGGTCATGTCCAAAAAGGAAGCCGGCGAGTGGGGACTGAAATATCTGCCGGGGCAGTACCATTCATTGATCCGTTCCGCGCTTCAGGAGTATGAGGGCGGGGAAGCGGTTCGGTATGATCGGGAACAGGCAGGAAACTATGCTGCCTATATGTTGGAACAGATCACATTTGAAAGAAACCAGGAGTGTAAATAATCATGGACTACAGCCAAAGAATCTCCGAGAGGCAGTGGAATCTTCCGGACAAGGGTGAACTGGAAAGCCGCCGGGAAGCGACATATATTGACGATATTATTCAGAAAGACCATATCCAGCGGAAACTGCTGGAAAGCCTGGACGGCATTGATACCGTGTTTGACGGCGGCGCCGGGAGCGGACGATTCTCGATTCTTCTGGCGAAACAAGGCTGTCATGTGACGCATTTTGATATTTCTCAACCAATGATTGATAAGGCAAGAGAGGTGGCGGAACAGGAAGGCGTTCTGGATAGGATTACTTTTGTCAAAGGTGCACTGGAAGACCTGAGCGCGTATCTGGATCGGGAATTTGATCTGGTGATCTCTTTTGACGCGCCGATTTCCTATACTTATCCTAATCAGAACAAAGTGATTGGCGAACTGGTTCGGATTGCCAGGAAACGGATCATGATCAGTGTGTCCAGCAGGCTGGGTTCGTTGCCATATCTGGCAAACCCGATCCAGAAGAGTCAGTTTATCCTGGATGAAAATGCTGACGATCCCTTTGTGCAATGGTGCGTTGCAAACCGGGAGCAGGAGATCGGAAGATTCGCGTTTATCAGGCAAAACGCTGAAAAGCTGCTGGCGGATGGCCTGATGGGCGGAGAAGAGGAGATCGCTCAGTATGAACAAGGCGGCGCACCATGGTGTATTACCTACACGTTTATGCCGGATGAACTGGAGAGAATCCTGTCCGAATTTGGAGTGAAGAATATTCGGCTCTCAGGACCGGGCGCATACGGAAGGACGATTCCCCGGGAGATCCTGACGAAGATTATGAAGAATCCGGAGCAGAAGAAAGATTTCCTGGATTTCTGTTATCGATATGATTCCAACCCGTATGTCTGTGGGATGGGAAAGGATAATCTGCTGGCTACAGGAGAAATATGATTTCATAACGGAGTGAGAAGATGAGTAACTACCGCATTATTGACAAAGAAACGTATTATCGAAAGGGCGTCTTCCGTCATTTTTCGGAGGACTGCAAATGCTCCACCTCCATAACGGCACGGGTGGATGTGACAGAACTGGCAGAATGGTCGAAAAAGACCGGGACGAAGTTCTATATCAACTTCCTCTATCTCCTGACAAAGGTGCTCAATTCCCGGGATGATTACAGAATGGGATATCTGTGGCAGACAGATGAACTGATCTGCTACGATCAGATCAATCCGACACAGTACGTATTCCATGAAGATACGGAAACCTGTACGCCGGTTTATACGACGTACATGGAAGACTACGCATTATTCTATCGGAACGCGCTGGAAGATGTTGAAAAAGCAAAGCAGACTCGTGAATACAGGCTGGATATGATCAATCATCCGAACTGGTTTGACGCATCCTTTATTCCGTGGCTGTCCTACGATTCCCTGAATATCGAATTGCCAGACGGATACCTGTTTTTTGCCCCGATTGTCAACTGGGGAAAATACAGGGAGGAGAACGGCCGTCTGATGATGCCCGTCAGCGTCCGGCTGAATCACGCAATCGCGGATGGATACCTTGTCGCCAAAGTGTTCCTGTTACTTGAAAAAGAAATCTCTGCTTTCTGCAAGTATTGACGCCGGGAAGACCAGACGATCAGCGCAATAGACGGCTGAATACAGAATACGGAAAAGAGAGCATCACCATGGAAGAGAACAATGACAAGGAAACGCAGGAAGATCCAGAACCCCTCACGGACGAGGAATTCGCCCGGCTCCAGAAGAAGCAGAAACGAGACAGCTGGATCTTCACGGAGATTATCGATTTCATCCTGAAGTTTTTCCAGTAATCAGGGAAAATGAACGTCCGGGCGCGGAACAGACGAATCCGGCAGGCCGGAAGAAAACAATCAGAAAAGGAGTTATAACAGATATGACAGCCATTCCGTTTTTCAAAGCCGAAAAGATCGCAGACCAGAGCTGGATGATCAGAAATGCATTTGTGGATCAGTCTTATGCGATATGCTATCTCATTGAAGGCAGAGATTATGCCCTCCTGATTGATTCAATCATCGGGCTGGGGAATCTGAAAGCATTCTGTGAGACGCTGACGGACAAACCCATCAAGCTTGTCAATACGCACGCTCATTCCGATCATGTCGGAGGCAATTTCCATTTTAACGAGTGCTGGATTCATCATCGGGATATCGGATTTTTCCAGGATTGTATTGGCATAAAAAAAGAGCAGCTTTTTGAAATGGCAAAACAGACAGCCCTGCCGGAATACCGGGATCAGATCAAACTGGATGACAATTTTGCGGACTGGAATCCTATGAAGGTTTTTCCACTGTACGACGGGGATGTTTTTGATCTGGGAGATCGAACCATTGAAGTCGTTGAGGTGGGGGGACATACCGCCGGATCCATTGTTCTGATTGATCACAAGACCCGGATCGCCTATACCGGAGACGCCTGTAACGGAAATACACTCCTGGAATTTTCCAATTCACTCCCGATTATTTCCTATATGAGAAATTTGCTGCACCTGAAAGAGCATCAGCAGGAATTTGATCAGATGTACGGCGGACATGAGATTTTTGATGCTTCCCTGGTGGATGAAGCAATCGAAACAGTGGCGAAAGTCATTGCCGGCACAGATGACCGGTGCGAAAGGACAGGAATCATGGGCGGACCGGTATTCTATGCAGCGGAGAAGGTGAAGGACGGTTACGAACGCGTGGACGGGAAACATTTTAATATGAGTTATATTCCCTCAAAAGTGGTATGTAATGAGGAAACCGGGCATTTTATTGTACTGCAACAAGACGGAGCTGCCGACAAAACAGGGCGAGAAGATGAGTAACTACCGCATTGTTGACAAAGGAATGTATTATCGTAACCGCAGGGCGACGGGACTGTGAAACAATGATATATTGATACGGAGGGATTATCATGGACAAAAACTGGTCTGAGATGAACAAAGAGATGCAGGCGCTGCTTTCAAAAGAAGCAACGTTCAGGGAGGGGGTCCGCAAACTGCTGGAACTCAGGGAAAACCTGTTTGAACAGGTTGCTCAGATTGTACACACCTTCCCGAAAGAGGCGTTTTACCAGATGCCGTTTGCGGGAGCGGACGGCTATCACAGCAAGACGCTGGCGTATTCGATCTGGCATGTCTTCCGGATCGAAGACATCGTTGCGCATGAAATGATTGCGGGAGACCGGCAGATCCTTTTCGCCCGGGGCTTTGATAAAACGATTTGCTCCCCGATCATTACGACGGGTAATGAACTGTCCGGAGATGAAATCGCAACGTTTTCAAAAAAACTGGATGTGAAGGAACTGTACCGGTACGCTCAGGAAGTAAAAATGTCCTCCGAGCAGATCCTGAAACAGCTGACGTATGCTGATCTGAAACGCAGATTCGGGGAAGAAATGATCTCGAAGCTGCAAAGCACCGGCTGCGTCAGCGAGGATGAAAACGCGAACTGGCTGATCCCCTACTGGTGCGAAAAGGATATCCGGGGGCTGATCAAAATGCCTTTCAGCCGGCACTGGATCATGCATATTGAAGCCATGCGGCGCATCAAGAACAGGTTGTGCAAAACAGCCCGAAAAGGGATCGATCCGGTCGCTTACTGCGGTCTGTCCTGCAATCACTGTTTCCTGGGCGAATGGTGCGGTTCCTGCAGATCAATCTATAATACCTGTTCCGTCGCCACAGTCTCCCCGGACGGAATATGTCCCAATGTGAAGTGCTGTAAAGAGAAAGGGATCGACGGCTGCTATGAATGCGACAGCCTGGAATCCTGTGAAGAAGGATTCTATATCCCGTCAAACGACGGCGCAAACGCGGCAAAGGCCCAGGCGCTGTACATCCGGAAGTACGGAAAGAAGGAATTCCTGAAAGTGCATGACCGGCTGCATCAGAAGTACGATTTTTCCAAAGCTCAGGAGATCCTGGGACAGGATTACCGTGAAGGATTCAGGATTCTGCAAGAAAACTGATCATAAGCAATCAACATCGGGAACAGGAGGAACATATGGATAACGAGGAACACATGAAACGGTGCTATGAACTGGCAATCAGTGCAGGAAAGAGGGGTTATGACACCTTTGGCGCAGTGCTCGTCCATGATGGAGAAATACTGGAGGAAGCTGAGAATACAGCTGACTGGGAGAAAGGTTTTTTCGGCCATGCCGAATTCAACCTGGTTCACAAATGCGCGAACCGGTATCCGGATACTGTTCTGAAGGAGTCCGTGCTGTATACCAGCTGCGCACCCTGTGAACGATGCCTTTGCGCGATTGCGTCCCTGGGCGT
>Ga0310690_10007952_pt1 | contig 13555 bp, 12 predicted proteins | sample AusTroGonzalo_MG_2_FD_207661 | JGI IMG/M metagenome (GOLD analysis project Ga0310690, IMG submission 207661) | Bovine rumen microbial communities from tropical cattle in Woodstock, Queensland, Australia - Gonzalo_04 (v2) (version 2) | ecosystem: Host-associated > Mammals > Digestive system >... | reverse complement strand
ACAACAACCGCCAAGACAATACCCGTAATCGTTCCGATAAACCCGTTTCGCGAACGCTCCAAATCGCGCTTGCGTTGCTCAATGTCATCTTGCATCTCCTGCGCAACTTTTTGTCTGAATTCGCTCAAATATTCATTTTCTTTCGGATTGTTCAGCAATTCTTTCATTTTTTCGGCCCCTTTTTCCTGATTTAATGCCAAGATACACGCTAAAACTTTACAATCATTTAATTTTCTTTGTTGAGTTTGAAAAAAAAATTGAATAAACTGCATCTTATGAAAATTGCAACATTTAACATCAATTCCATCAATGCGCGGCTTGAACTTTTAGTCAGCTGGCTGCACACAGTCTCGCCCGATGTCGTTTTGTTGCAAGAAATTAAAACGACTGCCGACAATTTTCCGTTTTTAGAACTTCAAATGGCCGGTTATCACGCAGAACTTGTCGGGCAAAAAAGCTATAACGGCGTTGCTGTTTTATCAAAAGAAAAAACAAAGGTTGTGTGCACCGCTTTGCAGGGTTTTGACAGTTCGCAGGCAAGATATTTGGAAGTTGAGCTTTCCTCGAACATGTCGTTTGCTTCGGTTTATATGCCAAACGGCAACCCGAAAACAAGCGACAAATTCAAAGACAAACTCTCGTTTATGAGCGCCTTTAACAAACACGCAAAAAAACTTCTCCTTGAAAAGGAATATGTTGTTTTGGGCGGTGATTTTAATGTCATCTTACAAGATAATGATGTTTATCAGCCCGAACTTTTCAAAAACAATGCCCTAACCGACGAGTCCGCAAGAAAACATTTAACCGCACTCACTTATATGGGCTTTTATGACGCATATCGAATGCTACACACCGATTCGGGTTACACATTTTGGGACTACACCGCCCGTGCGTTTGAGTCAGATTTCGGCATGCGCATTGACTACCTCTTTTTGTCGCCGAAAATGGCAGACTTGTTGCAAGAATGCTTTGTCGATAAATCTTTGCGATCGGGCGCAAAACCTTCCGATCATACGCCCCTTGTCGCTTTGTTTGATGTGTGAGGCCGCAAAATGAAACGTTTACTGACCATCTTGTTTTTTGCTCTCATTCCTTTGAAAACTTTTGCCGAAACCGAGGTCATTCGTGAGGTTTTTAATCGCTTAAATCAAGATTACCTTGAAGATGTTCAAAATGAAGAAATTGCCCTCAAAGGCCTTGAATCTTTAAGCAAGATTGATTCAAAAATTGCGGTCAAAAAAGTCGGCAGCCAGTTTGTTTTGTTCCAAAACCAAAAAGTCGCCGAAACATTTGATTTGCCGGAAAGCACTCAAGACAAAGAGGCGTGGATTGCCTTAAGCAAAAACATCATAAACCGCGCAACAAGTTTTTCCGAAAGGTTAGATGTGCTCGACTTTGAACTTCCCGACAGGTTTGCACAAGCCGTTTTTGAAAATCTTGACGGCTATTCACATTATTTCAGCGCCTTTGAAGATGAAACAGAAAAACCTTTCAAAATCCGGCGGCAGTTTGCCGCCCGCATCATTGACGACGTGATGCTCATCAAAATTTTATCGTTTCAAAAAGGTGTTGCCGAGCGCGTGAAAAACACCATAAGCGAATGTTCAAAATGCAGCGCCTTGATTTTGGATTTACGTGCAAACGGGGGCGGTTTTTTAAGCGAAGCCATCGAAATTGCCAATCTTTTTTTAGATGAAGGCATCATCACATACACATCAAGCGCTCAAAACGACACACCGCATTATTTTACGGCCACTTCCGGCGACATTTTCGCTAGCAGACCGATTGTTTTAATTTCCGACGGCAAAACCGCATCTGCGGCAGAAGTTTTAATCGCCGCTTTAACCGAACAAGATCGTGCCGTTTTAATCGGCACACGAACACACGGCAAGGGCACCGTCCAAAATGTAACAAAAATGCCAAGCGACCGCGCCATTTCCGTTACAACCTCTTTGTTTTACACACCGTCCGGACAAACAATCGAAAAGCGCGGCTTAACACCCCTTATTTGCACCGGTGCGAACAACAGTTGTGAACCTGCCGATCGTTTCGGTAAAGAAGAGGACATTGAGGCAGCCTTGCGTTATTTAAAAGAAGAATAAACAAAACGAACCGACCGACATTCATCAATCGGAAAGTGCGGCACGTTTCTTTTTGTCTTGAACCGACACAACGATTTTCTTTTGCGTTGTATCATAAGAAAGCGTTGCCAAACCTTTTCGAAAGGCTAGTGCGTCTTTGCCGAAAAGCTCATATCGCCAACCTTTCAAGATGAGATTATCTTTGTCGTTGCCGCAAGCCAAATCTCTGATTTCCTGCTCGGAGGCGACCACATTTTCCACAACACCATTTTGTTCGCATTTAATTTTCAAAAGCAATTTCAAAACCTCAACCAAGGCACTTGCGCTCGGCGGACAATGCACTTTTTTTTCACGGTCTATTTTTTTAAGCTCGCCGGTCATCGGCATTTTTTTTGCCCTGTCTAAAACCTCTAAAATTTCGGATGCAAACTTTCCCTTCACAAAATCGGCACGAATGTTGCGCACAAGCTTAAGCTCTGCCAAATTTTTAGGCAAACTTGAGGCTAGCGCAACTAAAAGCTCGTCTTTAGCAATTGTTCTTTTCGGAACATTATATCTCATCGCGCGCCGTTCGCGCCAAGCCGCCAATTCTTTTAACGCCGCCAAAAAAAGTCCGCTGTGCGCCGAATGCTTAATTTTTTGCCACGCATTTTCAGGATCAATCTGATAACAGCGTTCATCTAATAGTTCCTCTGTTTCTTCAATAATCCAATTTGTGCGATTGTGCGTTTGAAGATAGTTTTTCAAAAATTCATAGCACGGAATCAAAAACGTCACATCACGAAGCGCATATTGAAGCTGTTTTTCTTCCAAAGGCCTGATCGACCAATCGGTTAAACGGCTTGATTTATCGAGCTCTGTTTTTGTAATGCTTTCAACCAAACTGTCATAACTGACAGAGCGCCCGAATCCACAAACGGACGCCGCAATCTGTGTGTCAAAAACAGGCGTCGGAACTTTTTTTGAAAGCTGATAAAAAATTTCAATATCCTGCTTACCGGCGTGAAACACTTTTAAAACATTTGAATTTGTTAAAACATCAAAAAACGGCTCCAAATCAAGCCCTTTTGAAAGCGGATCAATAATTGCCGCCCCGTCTTTGAAAGCAACTTGAATGAGGCACAGTTTCGGAAAATAAGTTTTTTCGCGCACAAATTCCGTATCTATGGTAATGTATTCTTGCGCCTGAAGTTCTCGGCATAAATCCTGAAGCGAAATGTTGTCTTCTACCAAACGCATTGTTTTTCCGTTCATATCTTAAAAAATTAACCTGTATCCGCCGCTTTCAGTCGAAATCAGCTGCCGGCATGCTTTACCCTGCTCAACTTTCTGCCGAAGCCTGTAGATGTGCGTTTCAATCGTATGTGTTGATGTTTCGGCGTTATACCCCCAAACATGGGTTAAAAAATCGGTTTTTGTGGTTGTTTTGTTTTTTTGCTTGTAAAGGTATGAAAGCATTGAAACTTCCCGCTCGGTTAATTTAACCTTTTGACCGGTTTTAAGATTTTTAATTTCTTTTTCCAAAATCGATAAAGCATAACCGTTAAAAGTCAGCACACCGGCCTCCGAATTGATAATTAAATTCAGCGCCGAGCGAAGCATATCCAAAAAAGCATGCAAAGCAACCGGCTTAAAAACAAATTTCAAAAAAGGCGATTCGGGCAGCTTTTTATCACCCTTACCGAGCAAAACGAAAATCGGCGTGCGTTCAAACTTTTCTTTAATTTCAGCAAGTTTTGGCGTGTTGCCGTCCAAAATCACAATATCCGGCTTAAGCGTTTCATCGCAGGTATAATTTTCAATCAAAGTTGAAATTTGCTCGGCCAAATCTTTTTTAAACGCCGCATTTTTGGAAATGATAACAACATTAACCATGCCCCCTCCTTAATGATAGTGGCGAATAATTGAGCTTAAAACACCCTGAACCTTAACTCTGTTCAAGGCAATTTTTTTTGTTTCATAATTTTTGTTGCAAGGCATAAGCCAAGCCTCATTTTCTTTTTTGTAAAATTTTTTCAAAGTCGCGTTTTCGTCGTCAACCAGCGCCACCACAATCGAACCATTTTCGGCCGTATCTGCCTTTTTGATGATGGCAACATCGCCGTCCAAAATGCCGGCTTCAATCATCGAATCGCCCTCAATTTTCAAACCGTAAAACTGGCCTTTGGAAACCATCTCGAAGGGCACCGCAATGGTTTGACTTTCGTCCGCGATAGCTTCAATCGGCGTGCCTGCCGCAATTTTACCGTAAAGCGGAATAAGCGCCGCCGAATTTTTGAGTGCAATTTCGCGCTTTCTTTCTTCTTCCAAAATCGCCTTAGGCTTAAATTTCGGAAGCCGAATAACCTCAAGTGCGCGCGCCTTGTGCGGCAATTTTTTGATAAACTCGCGTTCTTCCAAAGCGTTAATCAGCGAATGAATGCCCGATTTTGATTTCAAACCGATGGCATCTTTCATTTCATCAAAAGACGGGCAACACCCTGTTTCTTTGGTCATTTTATTGATAAACATCAAAAGTTTATATTGTTTTTCGGTCAGCATTTTCAGGCCCTCTTGATTTGTGTTTGATGTTCTACTTTAGTTCTTTTTTACACTTCTTGTCAAGTGCTATTTCAATCTGTTAATTGTTTCAACAATTCTGGCATATGCACCAAACACCGTGCTTTCGTCACGGCCTTCCACTTTAACTTTCAAAACAGGTTCTGTTCCCGATTTCCGAACAATCACCGAGCCCTCATTTTTAATTTTTTCTTCTATTAAGGCAACAACCTCTGCCAACTGCGGCGCGTCTGCAACATCTGACAGTTTTTCAAAACTTTCAAAACGAATGTTGCCGGCTTTAGATGGATATTTTTCAAAAAGCGGAAAAATGTCGCTTGCCTCGCGCCCGTCCTCAATCAAAGCTAAACAAAAAACAATTGCCGCAATCAAACCGTCGCCCGTTCGTGCGTAATCAAGCAAAACGATGTGCCCCGATTCCTCGCCGCCGAAACTTGCCGCCGTTTGACGCATTTTTTCAATCACATAACGTTCGCCAACCGGTGTGCGATAAAAATCAAGCCCCAAGGAGTGTAAATATTTTTCAAGTCCCATGTTCGACCAAACGGTTGCCACAACCGCGTTGTTTTTCAGCTTTTTTGCAATGCTTAAATAGGTTGCAAGAAATGCAATAATCTGATCGCCCTCAATGCGGTTTCCTTTGTTGTCAATCACCACAAGCCTATCGCCGTCGCCATCGACGGCTATCCCCGCATCAGCGTGGCTGCCAATAACAACCTGAGATAAAAAATCGGTGTGCTGTGAACCGCAATTTTCGTTAATGTTATACCCGTCGGGCTTATCGGCAAGCGTTATGATACCGGCACCCAATTCTTTGAAAACCTGCGGCATAATTTTTGAAAAAGCCCCGTTTGCGCAATCAACAACAATACGAAGCCCTTTGAGTGCACCACCGGATGGTGCGATTTGTAAAATGCCGTCAGTATAGTTTAAAACCGATTTCTTATCTTTATACACGCGACCAACTGCCTCGCTTGAGGATGTAAATTTCCTGTCAGATATCAGCATGGCCTCAATTTTTGCCGTGCGCTCGTCCGAAAACTTGTTTCCTAAAGCGCCGATAAGCTTGATTCCATTGTCAAAATACGAGTTATGCGACGCCGTAATCATCACACCCATATCAACTTTTAAGTCTTGAATTTGAGAAGTCATCAGAGGTGTCGGCACCACTCCCATTTTCACGACATCAACACCCATCGACGTAAACCCCGCTGTTAAGGCCGCCTCCAGCATATAACTTGAAACTCGGGTGTCTTTGCCGATGGCCACACGCTTGGCCGAAACGCAAACATCGCTTGAAAGAACCTGCGCTAACCGAAAACACAACTCCGCCGTCATCGGAAAAACGTTTGCAACGCCTCTGATACCGTCAGTTCCAAAAAGTTGACATGCCATGGCTTTCCTCCTTTTATCAAAGCAATTTTTTAAAATACTAAAATAAAAGAGAGTCTTTTTCAAGGACTCTCTTTTTGTTTTGCTCGTCTTTTATATTAGAAAACGTAACGAATACCGCCGTAAACTTCCTGTGCAGAAGCGTCAGAATTGTGCGGATTGTTGAAATCATAATAACGATAACCAAGATCAACATTGAAACGATTTGTAACTTTCAAAGACAAACCGCCGCCCAAAGACCACGTGAATTTACGCGTTTTCCAGCTTTGATTCATAAAGCCTGCTGCTAAATCACGATCATAGAACGTGACTCTTGAAATACCGATACCGGCACCGATATACGGCGTCCACCAATTATATGGCAACACATCATAGTATGCATTGAGCATGAACGAATATGTCTTTAAGAATCTCTCTTCATCAGAAACTTTCGTGTCTGTCGCATATTTACGCCAAACATACTCAAGCTCTGCTCTTAAATATTCCCAGCGATAACCTAAAGCGCCCGCAAGCATCAGACGATTTTTATCCAAGTCGCCCTGAATTTTTTTGATATCGTGTTGCACAACACCACCGCGAAGAGCCGCATAAATACCGTCGCATTCCGCATTTGCTTTGCCGGCAAAAGCCGCAAACACGGCAATCAAAGAAGTTGTCAGTAACAATTTTTTCATGAATTTAAACTCCTCCTAAAAAATTAAATTCAGGCTTATTGTGGGTTGAAATTACTTAAAATATCTTTAACAAAGCAAAACTTTTAAAAAAGATTGCTTTTTGATTTCAGATTGTGTAGTGTGATTTTCGGGTGGCCGGATGGCCGCGCGGCGGAAGGGAAAATCCGTTTGCGAGGAAAGTCCGGGCTTCATGGAAACGAGATACCGGATAACTTCCGGCCGGAGCGATCCGAGGGAAAGCGCCACAGAAAATTACCGCCGAAGCATGTTCTTCGGTAAGGTTGAAAAGGCGAGGTAAGAGCTCACCGTCGTCATAGCAATATGGCGGGCACTAGGCAAGCCCTATCTGATGTAAGACCAAATGAGGTGTATCGGGAATTTCCCGACGGGGCGTTTCCACCCTGTCCAAAGGTAGGTCGCACGAGCAAACCGGCAACGGTTTGCCAAGATGAATGGCCATCGAGGCTATCTTTGCTTTTGCAAAGCAATGGCTTTGAACAGAACCCGGCTTACAGGCCACCAGTTTTATTTTTTGGAGATAAAAAAAAGAAAATGAAACAAAAAACACTTCTCAAACCGCTTGAAATAAAAGGCATCGGGCTTCACAGCGGCAAACAGACCACCGTCAAAATCAAACCGGCAGATGAAAACACCGGCATATTGTTTGAAAAAGACGGTGTGCGCATTGAAGCTTTGTATCAAAATGTAACAGACACACAAAACTGCACACTGCTTGAAAAAGACGGTGTTCAAATTTCAACAATCGAACATTTGATGGCAACCTTACATGTTTTGGGCATTGACAATGCTTTAATTGAATGTTCTGACACGGAACTGCCCATTTTAGACGGCAGTGCCAAGGCAATTTTAACCTGTTTTGAAAATTCGCACCTTCAAACGCAAAATGCACCGAAGCGTTTTTTGAAAGTCATTAAGTCTGTTCGCTTTGAAGACGACAAAGGCAATTTTATCGAACTCTGCCCTCCAAAAAATGAAAATTTGCATATATATTTCAAAATAGAATTCCCCTCAAAAATCGTCGGCACACAGATTTTTGACGGCGACATCACGAAAGACATTTTTACCACAAAAATTGCGCCTTGCCGCACTTTTTGCGAAAAATATCAGATTGACTATCTGCGCACACTCGGCTTGATTAAAGGCGGAAGTCTCAAAAATGCTGTTGTTTTGGATGGCGAAAAAATCTTAAACGAAGGCGGTTTTCGCCTTCAAGATGAGTGTGTCGGCCACAAAGTGCTTGACCTCGTGGGTGATTTATACACGTCGGGTTATGCCCTGCTTGCCGACGTCAAGGCTTATAAAACGGGGCATTACCACAACAATATGGTTTTAAGAAACCTTTTTGAAACAACAGATAACTACAAAATTTTGTAAAAAGGAAAGAAAAATGAAAAGAGTTTTGATTGTTTTATGCTTATCGCTTGGTGTTATGCTTGGCGGCTGCGCCTCAAAAAAAGAGGACACAAGCTTAATGTCGCCCGAGCTGTTATACACCAAAGGCTACCGCCGCTTAATAAAACACAAATACAAACAGGCGGCCGAATATTTTGAAAGAATCGAAATCGAACACCCTTATTCAAAATGGGCGGTTAAAGCAAAATTGATGGGTGCTTATGCACACTACAAAAAAGAAAGCTATGATGATGCGGTCATGAGTTTGGAGCGTTTCATCAAATTCCACCCCGGCAATGAAAACATCGCATATGCCTATTATTTGAGGGGCATCTGCTATTATGACCAAATCAGCACTTCGGATAAAGACCAATCAAACACGCAAAAAGCGCAAGACGCTTTGGGTGCGGTTACCGCACTTTTCCCAAACACAGAATATGCCAAAGATGCCTTACAAAAACTCAACTTAACTTATGAATACCAAGCCGGACAAGAAATGGAAATCGGCCGTTATTATTTAAACAACGGCAGTTATTTGTCAGCCTTAAACCGCTTCCAAACGGTGGTTGAAAAATATCAGACAACCCCACACATTGAAGAAGCGCTTTACCGCGAGGTTGAAATATACACGTTGCTTGGCTTAAACCGCGAAGCCAAAAAGGCAGCCAAAGTGTTAAATTTGAACTATCCTGACAGTTCGTGGAACAAAAAGGCGCAAAAACTGATTAAATAAGAAAAATGTTATCGCGCCTTCTCATTTCAAATGTTGTCTTAATCGAAAAGCTTGAGCTTGATTTTTCAAGCGGGCTCACGATTTTTTCGGGAGAAACAGGCGCGGGAAAATCCATTTTGCTTGAAAGTTTGGGCTTTATCTTGGGTGCACGCGCCGAAGTCGGCATGATACGGCAAAACGCCGAAAAAATGAGCGTAACCGGCGTTTTTGACATTTCAAACAGACAAAGCCCCGTCTTCAACATTTTGCGCGAAAATGAAATTTTGCTTGAAAAAGATGAAGACATCATCATCAAGCGCAGCCTCGATAAAAGCGGCAAAGGCAAGATTTTAATCAACGACACACCTGTCAGCTTAAAGCTTTTAAGGCAAATTTGCATCAATCTTGTTGAAATTCACGGCCAGTTTGACAGTCAAGGCCTGCTCGATTCTTCAACCCACATTGATGTTTTGGATTGCTTCGGCGCTTATCAAAACGAACTATCAACAGTTAAAAACAATTTTAATGCCTTAAAAGACATTGAAAAAAGGCTGAGTGCTGCGCTTTTCTTAAATGCGCAAAGCGCGCAAGAAGAACAAACGCTTTTGCACTACAAAACAGAGCTTGAAAACATCAATGCGCAAAAAGGTGAAGAAGAAACCTTAAGCTACAAACGCACCGAAGCGATGAATGCCGAAAAGCTGGTTGAAAATTTCAACGCGGCATACGGTGCACTTGAAGGGCAAGGCCTAGCGGCAAACATCAGACACGCCCTTTCGGCACTTGATAAAATCAACCGCATCACAAACAACAAATATCAAGGTATTTCCGAAACTTTAGACGGCGCACTTGTCGAGCTTGATGAGGCAACCGCGCAAATTGAAAAAGCCTCATCGGAAATTTCATTAAACGCGGCTGAAACCGACGCCATTGAAGAACGGCTTTTTGCCTTAAAAGCGCTTGCACGCAAACACGCCTGCAGCGTTGATGATTTGCCCGATGTTTTAAGTGCCATCAATCAAAAGCTTTCATCAATTGAACAAAACGGCGACGAAATAATCCGCCTTCAAAAAGAAATGGTTTGCGCCAAAGAAGCATATCTTCAAAGTGCGATGACTTTGCGCCAAAAAAGACTGGCTGCGGCCAAACTTCTTGAAACAAGCGTTCAAGGCGAGCTTTCGTTTTTAAGGCTCGACAAAGCCCGCTTTCGTGTGCGCATTGAACCGTTGGATGAAGCGCACTTTGGCGAAAAGGGAACCGACAGTGTTGTCTTTGAAATTTCAACCAATGCCGGTCAGCCGTTTGGCGCATTAAACAAAATTGCTTCGGGCGGCGAACTTGCGCGCTTTATGCTTGCCCTAAAGGTTCATCTGGCGCAAAATACGGGCGTTGGAACGCTCATTTTTGACGAGATAGACAGCGGTGTCGGCGGCAGCGCGGCCGAAGCTGTCGGCAATCGTTTATCAAAACTTTCCAAAACCGTTCAGGTGATGGCCGTAACACATTCGCCGCAAGTTGCAGCCTTTAGCGACACACATTTTAAGGTCAGCAAACAAACCGTCAATCAAACAACCATAACCGAAGTTCAAAAACTCTCTCAACTTGAAAAGAAAGAAGAAATTGCGCGTATGATTTCGGGTGAAAAAATTTCAAACGAGGCACGCGCCGCCGCAGACATATTGATCAAACCTGCTTCTTAAATCCTTATGGCTTGATAGTGATTTGTTCAACGTTGGTTGCAAGCCCCGTTGCCTCATCTGTTTCAAACAAAACGGCACAAAGTGTCCCTGCCCCTTTTGAAGGAACAAGCCTTTCAGGCGGATATTTCCGGCAAAGACGCGCAATCGGCGCCGCCTCTTCAAAACCCAAAACCGAATCATAATCACCGCACATACCGACATCTGTCATATACGCCGTTCCTTTTTTCAAAATTGAGGCATCAGCGGTCGGAACATGTGTATGTGTGCCGAAAACAGCGGAAACGCGACCGTCAAAATAATGCGCAAATGAAATTTTTTCAGACGTTGCCTCGGCGTGAATATCAACCATAATCGCGTCGACACCGGCTTTAAGCTGATAGGTTTTAAGCACATTTTCAAGTGCCTTAACCGGACAATCGAGTGCTTCCATAAAACGCGTCCCATCACTTGAGCAACAAGCAGTTTTTTACCATTTAAAAGTTCGAAAACGCTAAAACCGAAACCGGCCGTGCCTTCAGGATAATTCAGCGGCCGAACAATGCGTTTGTTTTCGCCCAAAAAAGGAATAATCTCCTGTTGGTCAAAAACGTGATTTCCGGTTGTAATCACATCAGAGCCCGCATCAAAAAGGTCGCGACAAATACCGGGCGTCAAACCAAAACCGTGCGCGGCGTTTTCGGCATTAACAACAACCACATCAATTTTGCGCGCTTGGCGAAGCTCCTTAATGTTTTTGACAACCGCTTCACGCCCCGGACGGCCGACCACATCGCCACAATATAAAACTCTCATGCTTAAAACCTTTCTTTTTTCAAAAATTACCTTTAGCACTCTGGCAAATACTTGTCAAGAGAGCAAAAAGCTTTTGATTCTTTTTGATTTTAGCTTGTGCAAACAAAAAAAAAGAGATAAGACAATGAAAGCAAAAGAAACAGGAAAAATAAATGGCAGATTTATTTGAAACAAATTTAGCCCCAAAAGAACAATACAGCGCACAAGACATTGATGTTTTAGAGGGGTTAGAGCCGGTGCGTTATCGCCCCGGAATGTATATCGGCGGAACAGACGAAACGGCACTTCATCATTTGGTTGCCGAAATTTTGGACAACTCGATGGACGAAGCGGTGGCAGGTTTTGCAAACCACATTGATGTTTTTGTGCACGAAGGCAATTCAATCACAATTTCCGACAACGGGCGTGGCATTCCGGTTGACAAACACCCGAAATATCCCGATAAATCTGCTTTAGAAGTCATTTTAACAACACTTCACTCGGGCGGAAAATTCACCAATTCGGTTTATAAGGTTTCCGGCGGGCTTCACGGCGTCGGGCTGTCGGTTGTCAACGCCCTCTCATCAGAACTCATCGTTGAAGTTGCGCGCGACAAAAAACTTTACCGTCAAACATATTCCAAAGGCAAACCCATCACACCTTTACAATTTGTTTCAAACGTATCAAACAGGCGCGGCACGTCAATCACATTCACACCGGATGTTGAAATTTTCGGTGCTTCGTCAAAGTTCAACGCCGCCCGTGTTTATCGTATGGCGCGTTCAAAAGCCTTTTTGTTTAAGGGTGTTAAAATCAACTGGGGGTGTGATGAGGCGGCCAAAGGCGATGACGAAACTTTGCCGCTTGAAGCACAGCTTCATTATCCAAACGGTTTGAAAGATTTTTTAAATTTTCAAATCGGAAGCCGCACCACAATCAACCGCAAAATGTTTTCCGGCGAGCAAGATTTTGCAGGCGCTGAGGGACGTGTTGAATGGGCCATCACGTGGCCTTTAGATGAAAACGGGTTTACATATTCTTATTGCAACACGGTCATAACGCCTTTCGGCGGCACGCACGAGCAGGGTTTCAAATCGGCACTTTTAAAAAGCCTAAAAGAATATGCCGACATGGCCGGCGTCAAAAAGGCCGCAACAGTTACGGCCGAAGACTTTTTATCCGACAGCGCCCTCATGCTTTCGGTGTTCATCACCGATCCTCAATTTCAAGGCCAAACAAAAGACAAGCTCACCTCAAGCAAAGCCGTGCGCTTGGTTGAAACAGCCGTTAAAGATGCCTTTGACCACTATCTTTCAACCGATCCGGAAAATGCGGCCGCTTTGCTTGAATATGTCGTTGCCAAAGCCGAACTTCGAAAAAAACGCAAGGAAGAAAAGGTGCAGCTTCGCAAAACCCCGACCAAAAAGTTGAGGCTCCCCGGAAAATTGGCAGATTGTTCAAAGGCGGCGGCCGAAGACACCGAAATTTTCATTGTTGAGGGTGATTCTGCAGGCGGCTCGGCCAAACAAGGGCGCGACCGCGTTACACAAGCAATTTTGCCTTTAAGGGGAAAAATCTTAAATGTCGCAAGTGCAAGTTTGGAAAAAATCACACAAAATCAAGAAATTAAAGATTTAATCGAGGCTTTGGGGTGCGGCATTAAAGATGACTACAAGCAAGAAAATCTGCGTTATGAACGTGTGATTATTATGACCGATGCCGATGTTGACGGCGCGCACATCACATCGCTTTTAATGACGTTTTTCTATTCTCATATGCCAAAACTGATTGAAGAAGGGCATTTGTTCATCGCAACGCCGCCTCTTTATAAAATCGTTCTCGGCGGCAAAAACTATTACGCGCTTGATGATGAGCAAAAAGACAAAATCTTAAAGCGCTTTGCAAAAGCAAACTCAAAACCGGATATCAGCCGCTTTAAGGGCTTGGGCGAAATGAGCGCCCAGCAGCTTAAAGAAACGACGATGGATAAAAACAACCGCGTGCTGCTCAAAGTAACGCTTCCCTCAACAAACACCGAAGAGGGTAAAGAAGAAGCTTTTGCAACCAGAAGACAGGTCGAACGCCTGATGGGCAAAAATCCGGAACTTCGTTTTCAGTTCATCATCGAACACGCCAAATTTGCCGAAAATTTGGACATATAGCTTTCCAAAACGGAAGAAACATAAAAAAAACCCTCGGAAAAACCGAGGGATAAGCTACTCGCCACTCATTTCTTCAAACTGAAGACGGAAA
>Ga0310690_10007951_pt1 | contig 13555 bp, 10 predicted proteins | sample AusTroGonzalo_MG_2_FD_207661 | JGI IMG/M metagenome (GOLD analysis project Ga0310690, IMG submission 207661) | Bovine rumen microbial communities from tropical cattle in Woodstock, Queensland, Australia - Gonzalo_04 (v2) (version 2) | ecosystem: Host-associated > Mammals > Digestive system >... | reverse complement strand
GTAAATTAGAATCTGCCATAATCTTAAATAGTTTTTATGTTAATACTGTTTTTTCCTTTTACTTTTTTACCTTTTTACTTTTTGATAGTAACTTTGTGCGTCGTACCTTCCACATGTTCTACGGAAAGAACGTTGTAGCCTTGTTCCTTGGCGTTACGCGGAACGTTGTCGAGAGGTTCGCCTTCGGCGAGAAGTACTTCAAGAATGTCGCCCTCATTGAGTTTCGACAGTTCAATCTTCGTCTTCACGAAAGTCATCGGACAATGTTCTTTCGTAATGTCTAAAACTTTTGTTGCCATAATGTTGTCGGTTTAATTATCAATTATCAATTGTCCATTATCCATTAGATAAACAAGGTTTGTCCACCCTCGGAGAGATTCAGGAACGATGCCACGCCAAGCACATCCTTCACTTCGGGAATGAAGTCTTCCTTCTTCAAACCCAGCACATGCATCGCCATCTCACAGGCATAGAAATTGATGCCCAGTGCCTTTGCGGCCTCTACCAGTTCTTCGAGTGTAGCCACATTGTTCTTTTTCATCAAGGAACGGAAGATTTTCGGTCCGGCACCTAAAAAATTAAATCGTGTGGTAGGCGTTACTTTCAAACCGCCCATCATGAATCCGAAGATTTTGGTGAGCCAGTTACCACCTGTAAAACTACGTCCTTGTTTCTGTTTGATAGCATCCAATCCCCAGAACGTGAAAAAGATATTCACTTCATATCCTACGGCTGCTGCACCCGTACCGAGTGTGAATACTGCCGTCAACTTGTCGAAATCGCCACTGAAGGCGATGATGCTCAGTTTCTTCGTCTCTGCCATATTATCTATAAACTATAACCTTTAAACTTTAACTTATAAGTGCCTGTTGGATATCTTCTGCAAGATCCTCTACGGCTTCCAATCCTACGGAGAGTCGGATGGTTGTCTGTCGCACGTCCATCTGTTCCAACTGACGATCCGTAAAGAATCCGAAAATAGTGGAAGCAGGATGGATGGCAAGCGTGCGGTTGTCGAAGAGATTGGTGGCACGATGGATGACGCGCAGACGGTTTAAGAAGCGGAAGCACTCCTCCTTCGACGACAGATCGATAGTCAGCATCGCACCAGAAGTTGGTCCAAACTGCTTTTGGGCTAGTTTGTAATAGGGATTATCCTTCAGACCGATGTAGTTGACGCTACGAATCTCTTGAAAGTCACGCAAGGTTTCTGCCAACTGCAAGGCATTGTCTGCCTGACGATGATAGCGGGCATCAAGGGTCTCCAGTCCAAGGGTATGCAGTCGAGCCGTCTCTGGTGGCATATACGCACCAAGGTTATACAGCAAGTCGACTTTGATGCGCTGGTTGAATTGTGGGAACGTACCGTAATCAACAATAAGACCACCCAATGACGTTCCGCCACCCGAGATATATTTCGTACTGGATACCACCTCAATATCGACACCCAGATCCTTCAAACGAGTCTCTGTAAACGGTATTACCGTTGAATCGGCAATCAAGGGAACACCTTTACGATGGGCTATCTCAGACAATGCCTGCAAGTCGGCAACCTCCAACTGGGGATTGGTAACGATCTCCAAGAACACACAACAGGTATCGGCATCAATGGCATCTTCTACTGCCTGAAGATCAGTGAGGTCACGCAAACGAGGTTTTACCCCAAAACGCAGAAGCGTATTACTGATAAGTGCCAACGTATTGCCGAACAGATGACGTGAAGAAACAATGTTCTTACCTTGAAAAGCCACTGCCAACAACACATTACTGATAGCAGCCATTCCAGAGTTATAGGCTGTCACATGAGCCGCCTCCGTCAGTTGGCGTACACGCTGCTCCAGATTCGTTACCGTAGGATTTGTCACACGCGCATAGTTGGGAGCCTTGATCTTTCCCGTGAAAGCGTCTGCCATCTCCTGTGCATCCTGAAACTCGTAGGCTACATTATTATATATGGGTACCGCCAGTGAGCCATAGGCGTCTGGACGTACGAAAGGGGTATTTATTGCAATGGTCTGTTTCTTCATCTTCGTCTTATGAATTATCCGCTGCAAAGGTACGGAGTTTGGAAATATCCTCCAAAAAACTTATAATAATCAGAAATATCCGCTAAGAAATCGCTAGCAGAAGAATTTTAATCTAAAACAAGGGTGGTAAATACTTCCTAAAAGAAAAATATTCCAAGAAGCAATAAAAATATTCCTTCGTATCGCAATGATATAGAGGATTTTTTGTATCTTCGCAGCAAATTTGATAAAGAACATAATGAGTAATATAATATACCAAAAACTGACAGAGGATAAAATCGACACGTTTATCCAGATGCGTATCAATCAACTTCTTGAAGAGGGAGCAACAAGAGATGTTGATCTTGCACCTGCATTGAAGGACTATTATATAAGACACATGGCTGATGGTACATTTGTATCATGGATTGCTATGGATGGTGATAAGATAGTGGGAACCAGTGGCATGTCTTTTGTGGAGAAACCACCCTATTATGGCTGCCCCAGCGGAAGGATTGGTTTGCTGTCGAGCATGTTTACGGTTCCTGATTACAGACGTAAGGGAATAGCAAAAGCGTTGCTTTCAAGAGTAATCGAGGAGGCCCGGATGTATGGATGTGGTACTGTTCAGATCACCGCATCAGATATGGGTGTTCTACTATATACGGATTATGGTTTCGTCAAGAATAAGAATTTTATGCAATATCGTATTAAATAAACTTACCATGGAACCTTTCGCTTATGGATTACGCCTAACGAATAATTTCCATATTATCAGCAAAACTGATAAGAAAAATTTATGTTTCTAAAGGGACCTTACCCATTGCAATAAGCGTGAGTGAACTAGATGAGTTTATGCCTTATTACATGAAAGGGGGTAAGAAATGAGCAACATAACATGGCAGGGTTAAACAGAAAGTCAAAAAAAGAACTTACCACCTACTATTCAAAACTCATCAGCCTACTCACAGACGAGCGTTCAGAGTGGATCAAAACATTATAATACTTCCTACATAAAGTTTTTAAAAGTGTTGTTACTTTTGTTACTTTGCAAAACTTATTGATAATCAACGGATTATCGGTAACAAAATAGTAACAAAAGTAACAAAACTGACCGAAATTACAAAGAAATAATACAAAAATCCTTGCTTTTCCCTTTATTTTTTTGTAACTTTGCGTTCCTTTTGAAAGATATTAATTAACCACTTAAAAATTGTCAGCTATGCAAGAAAAAAAAGTAGTTTTCAGGGAGACAACAGGTATTTTCAGATATGTACAATGATTGTTATTAACTTTTCCCTGCAATAACACGGGACTTTCATGTAGTCCCACCCCATGGGACAAAGTGTCCCACCCTATGGAACAAGTAGTCCCACCCTATGGAACTATGAGTTATACCCTATGGAATAATTACAAAACACATATAAAGATGAAACTGACACTTATTAGAACAGACAAACAAAACAAACAATTTATCAAATTGGTATCCGTAGAAGATCTTTTGGAAAAAGTAAAGGAAGACAACAAAACGGAGGATGTGGAGGCATTGCGCTCTTTTGTACACTATGCCGAATCATGGAGCAGTTTTGACAAGATGCACAAACTGCCAGTAGTCTATCCTTCAGCAGAGATGAAGGTCTCGGATGACGGCACTCTATTGCCTCAACGATTCAACGGGCTTTTCACACTGACACTCTCGCCATTGAGAGATGAAGAAGAGGTGGAAGACGTGAAGCGCATGGCAGCAGTCTTACCTTGTACGATGCTCACCTTGTTAGGAAGTAGTGGGCGAAGCCTGAAAATCATGGTGAAAGCCTGTCGTCCTGACGGTTCTTTACCACAGACGGAAGAAGAGATGGAGGCATTCTGTCAACAGGCATATCCCATTCTCTGCCAACTGTATGAGCCATTGGTAAGGATGGCAAAAACAGGGGATACCTTGCAAATAACCCCAGCAGTGCGTGGAAAAGGGCAACGGCTGTTGATGACAGGTTTCCGCATGACGGTGGACCAGCATCCGTATTACAATGCCGATGCGGTGCCTTTGCATATCCCTGATGGTATTTCCGCTACCGAAAAAAATGAGACACTTCCTTCCGACACTCAAGAAACAACCTCTTCCGCAGTCAGCCAAAACACCCGTGAACTCATTGCTCTACTGGAAAAACACTATGCTTTCCGCATGAATACTGTGATGGGCTATGTCGAATACCGTTCCAAGGAAAATTGGTACCAGGGATGGCGACCTGTGGATGAACGAGTGGAAAACGGTTTGGCAATGGAAGCGCGATTGGCAGGACTGAATGTATGGGACAAGGATGTCAAACGTTATCTTCGGTCCGACATGGTGCGTGCATATAATCCTATTAAAGAATACCTTTGGGGACTCTATAAAAAGTGGGATGGATACGACTATATCGGTGACCTTGCCAAAAGAGTACCCAACAATAATCCGCATTGGGAAGAGTGGTTTCGTACTTGGTTCTTAGGGATGGTAGCACAATGGTTGGGCAAAAATCGGCGTTATGGTAATTCGATGGTACCTTTGCTCATTTCCAAACAAGGCTATAACAAGTCTACCTTCTGTAAATCCCTGATTCCTGTAGAACTGCAATGGGGATACAACGATAGTCTCGTCCTTTCAGAACGTAAGTCCGTATTGCAGGCGATGAGTCAATTCCTACTCATCAACCTCGATGAATTCAATCAGATTTCACCGAGAGTGCAAGAGGGTTTCCTGAAAAACCTGATTCAACAGGCTTCCGTGAAAGTGAAACGCCCCTACGGCAAACATGTGGAAGAGTTCCAGCGACTCGCCTCCTTCATAGCCACTGCGAATATGACAGATATCCTATCGGATCCTACAGGTAACCGTCGTTTCATCGGTATCGAACTCACTGGTCCCATTGATCTGTCGCGCCCCATCAATCATCATCAACTCTATGCACAAGCATTGGAACTGATTGATCAGAATGAGCCATACTGGCTCGATGAGCAACAGACAAAGGAACTAATGATATCCAATTACCAATTCCAATTGCATTCTCCTGAGGAGATGTTTTTCTATGAGTGCTTTGCTATCGCAGAGCATGAAGGAGATGGGGAGTATATGACAACTGCAGCTATTTTTTCTGCTATTAAGAAGAAAGCCGGTGCTGCTATTGCTCATGGAAACATCCGCAATTTGGGTCGTTTTCTCACAAATATTGAGAATTTAAAGCGAAAACGTACACATTTTGGTACGGAATATCTCGTTATTCCCCTCTAAAACCTCTTATTTTGTTACTTTTGTTACTATTTTGTTACCTACAATCGACTGATTATCAATAGGTTTTGCAAAGTAACAAAAGTAACAACACTTTTAAAAACTTTATGTAGGATTCTGATTATAGGTTAGAAGTCCTTTCTCACTCCGATATCCTTGCGGTATTCGTCGTTGATGATGCGGCTTGCCCTGCGTCCGTCGAAGCGGGTCGGGGCGTTGATGAACTCGGGGACATTGAAGGAGAAGAAACGCTCACGATAGAAACGGCGAGGGTTGCGCTGGGGCAGCATGAATGCCTTGGTGACATTCCCCCTGGCATCGACATGGCAGAAATAGGGACGCGTGAAGAGACCGTCGTCGCGGCGGGAACTGAGCACGAGCCAGCGCGAACTGGTACTCCAGTTGTGGAACGACTCCGTGTCCTTGGAGTTCGCCTCAGTCATGGGGCGGCTCTCTCCCGTAGAGAGGTCCAGCAGCCAGAGGTCTGCCTCGTGATGCCAGATACTGAACTGCCCGTAGTCGGAGAGCGTATAGCAGAGGAAACGCCCGTCGTAGGAAGGACGTGGGAAGGACAGCGACTTGTGCTGTGCCGCGGCATCGACAACGGTTTCTATCTGGTTGCCGAAGCTACCCGTTTGGGGATCGAAATCGATGCGGTAGAGACTGTAGCGGATAGAGTCGAGTTGATGACTGTCCTCGGGAAGGGCACGGGCGGCACAGAAATAGAGCGAGCGCCCGTCCGCGGAGAAGACAGGATAGGTCTCGTAGACGGAGTCCTGCTTGAGCAGGGGCGACAGCAGCAACTCGTTTTTCCCGACATCATAGACCTGAAGGTCGGAGGCTTCATCGAAGACCTCCACGCGGTTGTGTCCCGCACTGTGGAACAACTGTCTCGTGGTGTTCGTGGAATAGGCAATATAACGACCCGAAGGATGCCAGTAGGGATAGACACAGAGACCGAGTGTCTGACCGGTCTTGGTATTGTAGGCAGTAAGGGGACCGCCGTCATGGCGCAGCAGCGTGGCACCGTGCGGGCCGCGGATGTGCAGGCTCATATCGGCAGGGTTGCCGCGGTTGAAACTATGGCAGTTGACGCAGCCCTCGAACTGTGTATTCTCAATCAAGGCACGCTCATCGAACGAGGACAGGTCACGTTCGTAGATGCCCATCTTGCTCCATACCTCGTAGCCCGGCTCAATCAGGCGATAGCAGATACCGTAGTCGATACTGTCGGGGCTGACGTAGACGGAAAAGGGACTGTAGGTATGCCATCCGTCGTCATACTTCGCCGAAACGGTCACGCTGAGCGAGTCGCCTCGGTTCTGACCGAGCAGTGTGTGCCAGTCATCAAGATCGAAATCGATAGATTCCCTGCCCTGGCTGTGCAGGATGTTCCCGTGGCGATCTGTAACAATCGCATCAATACACAATGCCTTCTCATCAGCCATACAGAAATCAAGCGGAGCGATGTTCACGGGTACGGTAACACCGAGATAGTCAGGATAGATCTGAGGCTGAGCTGCTTCCTGCTTTGCATCGCTGACGGTTTCAGTACAGGCAGCGAAGAAAAGCAAAAGGGTAAGAAGGTAAAAAGGTAAAATAATATTCTGTTTCATTCCTAACTCTTAATTCTTAATTCCTAACTCCTAACTCTCGTAAAAGTCTGGCATAGCCCTCTCGGTCGTTCGTCAGTATATAGTATGCCCTCAGGTATTCAAGGGCGAGGCGGTTGTCCGTATTGCTGAAGAAGAGGCTCTCGAGCATCTCGGGAGTCACATGGTCGCTGAAGTAGAAGTCCTGATGATAGGCATACTGGCGCAGGCGTCCGTATTCGGGATGCCTGGCTATCGCCTCCTCATTCCCCAACAGCGGCAGCGTCTCGTTCGCCCATTCGCTGTAGAAGAGGGTTTTCCGCAGAGCCGTGAGATACTTTCGTGCCACTTCGTAACTGCCGATAATCAGGTTGGTCTGTGCCAGTCGCTTGTAGCACCTGCCGCTCTTCTGGAAGTCCAGGATTGCCTCCTGTGCCTCGAAGACCGTCCGCTGGGCGACATATACCATACCCAACTGATAGAAAGCCTCGGCAGTGGGCATGGGGCTCGTCGCATCCTCCTTGACATCCGGCAGGAGTCCCAAGATACCATTCTGGTTGTATTCGAACAGATGGTCGGCAAGCATGCCGTGCATCGCCAGGGCAAGGTTCTGTACCGTCACTCCAATCTGGTTGTTGGGCTTCTCCGTGTTGACGGTCTCAAGGATGCGGTTCCACTGCTGGTGGGTTGCCATGAAGTCGTACTGCATCACCTTCTCTGCCTTGAAATTGGCGTTCTTCCAGACGAGGACCCCCATGACAATAGCGACAAGCGCAAACGAAGTAAGAGGCAAGAGGTATGAGGTATGAGGTGAGCGATAAAAACGATGCAAAAGACGGACTACGAGTGGGAGGAGGATGGCGGACAGCCATGCGGCATAGAGCAGCGTGGGAAAGACAGTCGGATAACGATAGTAATGGCTACCACCGAAGGCTATCCAATAGAGTGTCACAAAGGCAATGATCATCGCGACATATCGCTTCCATCCTTTGGGTATCAGGAGACAGCCCCATATAGCGAGTAGTGTCAGTAAGACAGCCCATACACCGCCCATTAGTGCATTCTCGTCGAGCAGGAAGAGCCAGAGCAGGAACGAAGGCACAAAGCTCAGACCGTATGCGAATTGAAAGTTGAAAGTTGAAAGTTGAAAGTTGAACAGCCGTAGCGTCAGAAGTTGCACTGCCATGAGCAGAAATGCGATAATCACCGCCCCCACCCAGGCAAAAAGGAAGAACTGTGTCGAGAAGCGTCCCAACAGGTCGGCAACGCCGCCTGGTAACCTAACGATCTCCCATACGTAGGTGCTGTCGAAAAGAAACAACTGGTACTGCTCCTGATAGTGCAGGTGGTGCGGGTACGCCAGTCCGAAGAAGAGAAGGACCGCCGTACCGAAGAGAACCGTGCACAAATATTCAACTTTCAACTTTCTAATCGTATCTTTAGCACGCTTATACCTTTAGGTATAAGAACTTTCAATTTTCAACTTTCATCTTTCTTACTTATCAAATACCCTGCTGAACTCTTCGACACTGATTTTGACGGGCTCGACCATGAACTCCGGACGGTTGTAACTCTTCAAAAGAGTAACATGCAGTTCGGGGTCTTCCTGTGGCATGAGGAACGCCTTCTCTACTTTTCCATTGTTGAAATAAGCAAAATAGACACGACTATAGTTGTCGTCGTCACGGCGGCTGGCAAGCATAATCCAGTGCCCGTTGCTCGACCAACTTGGATAACTGTCGGAATAACCCTTGCTGTTCACCTTCGAGAGATCCAGAGGCGCGGCAGTCTCCCAAGTAAGGGGAGTGCCGGTATATTTGTCCAGCGGGATGCAGACGATGTCGCCATCATGGTGTCGGCTATGGAAACAGCCATACTGCCCTATGGCAAACAACAGATAGCGTCCGTCGGGGCTGATGCGCGGCAGCGTGACACTCTTATCGTCCGATGCAGCATCATAGACGAGTTCTTCCTCACCGAATTTATGCGTCGCCAAGTCGAACGAACGACGGACGAGGTTGTACTGTATCTTCGGATAGGTTGTTCTGATATCCTTGTCTTGCATCTCCTCAGGAAGCGGAACGGACTTGCCGTAATAGAGGTATTTGCCGTCGGGCGACCAAGTAGGATAAATCTCCAAAAGGGTGGAGTCAGCACTGACGACGCTCACCGAATCGGTTTCCACGTCATAGAGGATCATGTCGCTGGCAAGGTCGTAAACCTCGATCTTGTTAGGATTCAACGTATGGAATCCCTGGCGTGTCTTGTTGGTCGAGAACGCCACCAGTTTGGCGGTCGGGTGCCATGCGGGATAGACGCCACCGGAGATAGTATAATCACGCTTCATGTTGACCCTCGACACCTTGCCGTCGTTCACGATGACCGTGCCAGCATTGGCAAGGCGCACGTGGAAGAGCATGTTGTCTGTCTTGTAGTTCTGGTAACTATGGCAGTTGATGCACTGACCTATCCTGTTGTTGTTCATGGTAATCTCATTGTTGAATATCTGAGACTCCTTGAACGTGGTAAGGTTGCGCTGGGCAATTTCCATGAAGGTCCATGCGACATACGAGGGCTCTATGAGTCGATACGACACATATTCGTCAATGGGCTCCTTCGCCACATGTATCTCAAACGGCTTAAACGACAGCCAACCGTCACCCTTCCTGCCCCAGACCTCTACTTTGATACTTTTGCCCTTCGAGGCATCGAGCATCGTGCGCCATTCCTCTTCAGAAATCTGCACCTTCACACCATCACCGTAGGTCTGCTGTCTGTCATCGGGCGTGGTAAAACGTGCCACGCACGCTTCGTACTCGCCAGCGGGGAGCATGAAGTTGAGCGGCGCGATGTTGCAAGGCACGGTGACGTCGCAGTAGTCGGGGAAGATGGCTGGCAGGCACCCTGCATCCTTACTGGATGAGGGCACGTTGGGGTGATTCGCACACGATGCCAGCAGTACGGTTGCCGCCAGCAATATAATGTAGGAGTGGATATGTCTTTTCATTGTTTTCTTATGATTGAACTTCATGACCAATAACGCCATCACTTATAATAAAGAACTTTCTTCCGAAGATGTTGTACCACCAGTAGGTGTCTCCGAACTCACCGCGCATCTGCTCGCCGACATCCTTAAGGATCGCGCCGGGTCTCGCTAGTCTCTGCAGGGCATCCCAGAACTCTTTGTAGCGTTCGAAGACGGACTGCTCGACGGGGAGCATCATGCGCTTCTTCTCAGGGGACTTGTCCATGAACAAGATATACGCCTCCTGTGCATGCACGGGAAACTCCTCGTCGAGGTGTGTCTTCACATAATTGCGCAGCGACGGCCAGAAGCGACGTGAGTCGCAGCGCAGCATGGAATAGAACAGTGCCTGTTCCGATGCCGCCTTGCTGACGGAGTCGGACCAGAGGCTGACAGTGTTGACGATATAACTCTCGCTGTTCTCTACGCCGGTGAGTTCATCGGGATACGCCTTCTCAAGTTCCCTGACCTTTTCCGTGACAGGGGCTGGTTGCCAGTCGCCGCAGAACGGAAGGCGATGCAGCAGCGTCGTGTAGCGTTCCACCAGTTTCTTGTCCCCTACGGCAAGGGCACAACGGGCGAGCATTTTCAGGTAGAAGGGCGAGAAGCCTGCCTGTATGGCATTCTCGAAGTTCAGGCGGATGGCTTCGTTCATCATGCCGTAGTTATAGTACACCAACGGTGAGGCAATGTCCAACAGGGTAACGTGGAGCGAGTCGGGGTTGTTGATATTGACAGCATCGTTGCCTAACTTGAACGAACGGTCGAGCAGTCTGCCCTCGTTCATCAAGGCGAGGTTCTTGAGGAACACCATCGTACTGGTCGGCTTCCTGTTCTCCTCCGCCATCTGGAGAACCTCTTTCCAGTTATCGTCCTCGGCACAACGCACCATGCGCATCTCATCAATGTAGTTACGGTCGTAGTACATGAGCGACCAGGTGAAGGCGATGCTGGCAACGGCACACAGCACGGGGGTGAATTGAGAATTGAAAGTTCTTATACCTAAAGGTATAAGCGTGCTAAAGATACGATTAGAAAGTTGAAAGTTGAAAGTTCTTTGACCTTCGTCCTTTGACCTTTGACCTTTATTAGACAGAAGCCAGCCGCACAGCGCTATGAGCACGGATACAGCACCGAGTACCCAGAACGGGACGGACATCTGCTTGCTGCTGTCGATTGGCGTGACAAAGCGGGGCAGACCTGCCAGTACGACATCATCGAGTCTCAGGTTCGAATAGAGCAACGAACGCCAGATGCTGGCGGTAAAGAGGAGCAGGACGACACCGATCAGTTCACGCCAAGTGGGCTTCTCTGTCAATACCAAGCACAGAACGAAAAGCAGGGAAAACCATCCTAATACCGGATAGACACAGAAGCCTATCAGATACCAGACAAGGTGCCATCTGCGCGGGGTGCAACGGGCTACCCACAGGAGCAGCAGCATGGCGAGATAACCCACGGACTGTGAGAACCAGTAGCCCCTGATGGTGGATACATAGATCCAATAACCCTGGTCGACCACTGATGTGAGCAGGCAGGCTACGGGCAGGAGCATCAACGCTGATGCTCCTGCCTGTAGCCGAAATGCTCTGACCCCCACCAGAAAGACGAGTGCCCAGATAACTGCCAGCACAACTGTACCGACGGCGGGACGGCAGAAGAGTTGCGTGAGCCACGCCCCCACATACTGCATCAGGCCGAAGGGCTTCGACAGGAGGGTGTGGAAGAAGGGTGCCCCAGAGAGGAACTCGGAGCGGTCGTGTGCCGTATAGAACACCTCCTGGTTGATGTACAGGATGTAGACTGCAAACAACAGGAAAGCCAGCAGGCTTCCATAGAGGACGATAGCGGATACTTTGCTTTTATTGTTCATTTTTATTGTTATAAAAGGCTGACTCAATCAAATGAGTCAGCCTATTTTAATTATCTTGTGCTCTACTCCATTCAAATAAATATTGTATAAAGCACTTGCATCAATCTTTATTTAAGAAGATTAGCTACAGGTCTGATAGAGAATCCATAAGTGGCACTCATGTTATTGTAGACACCTATAGTATTATACTGGCCTTGCTGGAATATCAACACGCTGGGCATGTTTTCTTTGCTGCTATAATCTCCTTGTGAGCCAGCATTCTGCGCTGCCATTGAGGGATAGGAGTAAGTACCGATAATCTCTCCACTTGCATAATAGCCGGCATTTCCTTTACCATACTGCTTGTCACCATAACGGTAACCTGCAGCGGGCAGGAAAATACTATTAGTATTTCCTTCTTGTCGGCTGGTTACTTTATAGCCGTTACCTACAAACTCCCAATCGCAATAGTTCATCAGCTCTGCCAATTGAGCTGTTGTCGGCATTTTCCAACCGTTGCCCCAATTGGCTGTAGCAGCATCATATTTGGCATCAAAAGTGATATTATATGCAGGAACGAAGGTCAGGTTCCCATTCTTCTTCGGATCCGTGATATCCTTGATAGAGTTTCCGATAGTACCTCCAGTGTAATCCTTATACATCACCTTGCCAAATATATCTTTTACCTCAGCATAATTATTAGCATTCCAAGAGAATTGATACTTGACTGGTGTGATAACGATCTCGTCAATAGTGACTGAAGTTACCTTTTCGAACTTATACTGATCCCAAGTTTGTTTGTCAGGTACTCTAACATCTCCATACTCAGAACCATCCAAATTCAAGATGACCGTCCAAGAACCATCATTTACAAGTGTGGCCTCAAGCATACCTTTTCCTGTAGCAGACTTTTTGGCATCTTCCAATTTAGCCTTTAGGAAGTCAGTAATTGCCTCCTGTATCTCATCAGGATCGGTTAAAGACGATGTATCAATAAGTTTAGACTGAGAGATTTGGGCAATATTTGTCGTGTCACAAATTTGGCCATCGTCGCGCGTCTCGTGTGAGAATGCATTAAACAACTCTGCCATAGACGTTGCCTCAGTAACATTGGTATATGTCGAACCATGGTCTGCATCAATCTTTTTTCCGGTAATATCTCCCCAAATGAAGAGAATACCATTGTCAGACTCTGAAGATGCTCCAACATTCTTATTAGCCCACAGAGTACCACTGGGGAGTCCCAAGTCTACAGCCTGACCGGCATTACTGATATTGCCGGTTTGTGCTGCATATTGGGTGTCCACAGTATTTTCGCTGATCTCCTCACTACAAGCCACGAACAGGCTTGATGTAACAAGTGCGGTAATTGCGAGCTTAGTTAAATTCATTAATTTTTTCATTATAACGTATGTTTAAATATTATACATATAAGAACTTATTATTCCTCATAGTAAACACTCTTGAGCAGCATAGAGCCACTATACAGCATGAGGTCGAGGTCACGGCCTTCTCCACCCTTGGCGCACTCATCAGCCATTGTCTGGGTAATCGGAAGTTCGTTCACACCATCAATCCACTTAACATGGTCGTAATAGGTGTTACTCCACCAACCGTTCATGACCTTCAGGTCAAAGTCAGGTGTCACGTCTGATACGTCAAAGAGCAAGGTCTTGAGACCAAAGTAAACATCATCAGGAATGGTGGGCAGGTGTGCACCCTCAGTAGAACTGAAACGCATGGCTGCAGCATCCCATGCACCTGGTGTGAATGGCGGTTGCGGCTCTTCACTTGGATCTCTGTTAGGATCACCAT
>Ga0310690_10007949_pt1 | contig 13556 bp, 11 predicted proteins | sample AusTroGonzalo_MG_2_FD_207661 | JGI IMG/M metagenome (GOLD analysis project Ga0310690, IMG submission 207661) | Bovine rumen microbial communities from tropical cattle in Woodstock, Queensland, Australia - Gonzalo_04 (v2) (version 2) | ecosystem: Host-associated > Mammals > Digestive system >... | reverse complement strand
TTGTCATCGGGTATATGGTGTTTTATTTTAAAAAAAAGACCAATAATTAAGGGAGAAGTTTTTATGCGTTTTTGTGCTATTTTACTTTTGAGCGTTTGCGGTATTGCTTTAACAGCAGAGGCTCAAGAAAAAAACAATTCAAAAGATTTGTCGATCAGTATTTATAACAATGATTTGGCGCTTGTGAGGGATGTTCGATCAATTGATTTTAAGCAAGGCTTAAATGATTTGGCTTTTGAAGGAGTTGCTTCTCAATTAAAGCCGGAAAGTGTTTTGATTATGGGGGAGAGAATCAATGTTTTAGAACAAAACTATGATTATGCTTTGCTTACACCTTATAATATTGCCGAGAAATCTATCGGAAAGGTTGTGAAAACGGTGCGTATTAATCCCTCAAACGGTGCGCAGATTTTTGATGAAGCAAAGCTTATCAGCTATCAAAACGGGCAGCCGGTGCTTGCTTTCGATTATGGCATAGAAACAAATTTTAATGGTCAGTTGGTTTTTGAGAAACTTCCTGAAGGCTTAAGACAAAAACCGACTTTGGCGGCTAAAATTTCAAGTTTGCAGTCAGAATTAAAAGATGTGATGCTCGCTTATTTAACCAAAGGTATTTCATGGAAGGCAAACTATGTTGCGGGTGTTAAAGATGATAATAATCTTGATTTAACCGGATGGGTGACCATTACAAACAATTCCGGTGTCAATTATGAAGATGCCAAAGTTCAGTTGATTGCCGGTGATGTTAATGAGGTTCAGGTTTCCAGAACGATGGCTCGCGGTGCTGTTATGTTAAAAGCTATGGCTTTTGATTCCATGAATGTTGCGGCAGAAACCTCTTTGCCGGAACAAGAAAGTTTTAGTGCTTATCAGCTTTATACATTGCCTAATCGCACTTCAATTGCAGATAATCAGACTAAACAACTTGCGCTTATTGAACAAAATGATGTTGTTTACCAAAAAGAAGGGCGTTTAAGATCATCTCTTTATTTTAATGGTGATTATGCGTCTCATTTTGAAAAAATGCACCCTGCTGTTTATTACATCTTAGAAAACAACAAGGAATCGAATTTGGGATTGCCTTTACCGCAAGGTGTGATACGTTTTTATGAAAAAGATTCAAAAGATAATTTACAGTTTATCGGTGAAAATTCAATTGCTCAAACCGCTAAAGGTGAAAAGCTTGAATTAGAGCTTGGTAAAATGTTTGATATTTTTGTTGACGGTAAGGTTGAAAAAGTTCGCAAAGTTGATGAAAAAGTGATTAAAGATGCGCAGGGTAAGTGTCCGCGTTATCAAATCACACGAGCTTATGACGCGGAAGTGTCGTTTCATAATGGCGGTACACAGAATGCGGAAGTTTTATTTAAGCAATATTTGAAGCCGAAAACCAAAGTTCTAAACGAGAGCATTAAAGGAGACTTTTCGGATAAAGATAAAGACGAATATCAATGGAAAATTCTTTTGAGTGCAGATGAAGAAAAGGTTTTGACTTTTACCGCACAAACAACAGAAGAAGAAACACGGTGTCATTAAATTAAAGCCCCAAACGGGGCTTTAATTTTGAAGTTTAGATCATATTTAGAGTATATGGTCAAAGTTTGTGATAAAATGCAGCAAGGATATGTTTATGAATACGCTGCGCCACAAGGTAAGCATTTCGCGCCTGATTTTACGCCGGAATTAACCCCAAAGGAAATGCTTGATCTTGGTGTTTTTGAAGGGCATTATTTAACCGATTGCCGCGCTGAATTTCCTTTTTCTTGGTTTGAAGGAGCCAAACTTTCACCTGACAGGGCTTGTGATGATTGCAACTTTTTTAAGCAAAAATCTCGTATGAGCTTACAAGAATGGCAAAAGCGCGGTTGGATTTTAGAGCCTGATCCGCGCGGTTGGTTTCAGTGGTATTGCAGATATTATATGGGACGGCGTATTGATGATGTGGATACCATACAAATCAAGCGTTGGAAAGCTTTTAAAAGGCATAAAGCGCAAGTTTATCAAAACTGTGCGCTTTACGATTTAGATTGCAGGTCAAAACAAAGACAAGCTTTGCTTCAATGGGCATATAATCCGTTTTTTTAAGATTTCTTTTTTAACAGATGATATTGTGTGAAGGCAATAATCACAAGATAAGGTAAAAAGAGTTCCGAGCTTTCTTCTAAAAGCGACCAAATATCAATAAAAGAACGGGGAAGACGGTCTAGCTCATGCGTGTGGCGCCAATGAGAAGGAAATCGGTCTGCAAACTTTGCAAACACCAAAACAGAGCAAAACGTTGCAATTGACCATGTTATGGTATTGAGCTTGAAAAATGAAACAACCAAATGTTTGGCATATTTGAAGGCTAGGTAGGCAAGTGCGCCGAAAATAACGAGCAATACGGCTCCGTAAAGTATTTTTTCGGATATCGGGTTTTGGGGATTAAAGAAAAAGCGTGACTTGAAAGGGGTCGAGTCTGTTGATGTTAAGTGATGTTGAATACCGGCTTCACGCAAAAGAGCTGCAACCCCTAAAAGAAAAAAGATGATCCATGAAAGCATTTTACCTTTGAAATCTTTCACAAATAAAAGCATTGTGATGAGCATTAAAGCGTAACCTGTGTAGGTCAAAATATCGATAATTTGACCATCGGTCGTGATTTCGAATTTTTGTTCGGGAAAGAATGTGAGCACAATGGCAAGGAGTAATCCCCATAAGATACCATAAAAGAGAGGGGAAAAGAACGGCGACAGAAAAGCTTTTTTCATTTTTTTAGTCCTTTAAGAATTTTCATTTGGTGTTTGTATAACAGATTTTGATAAAAATGAAAGCTTAAAAATTATTTTTGTTGAAAAAATAGGAGAAAACACTTGCGAAAAATGGGGTTTTCGGGCATTTTATAGGGCATGAAAAAGGTGCTTTTGAAATGCAAGTAAAAGATGAAGGTTATATCATTAAGATATTGAAACACGGTGAAAATTCTTTAATTCTCACGGTGCTTTCGCTTGCCCATGGAAAAATGACCGGTTTTGTTAAAAGTGCTGTTACAAAAAAGAAACTCGGTGTTTATCAGCTCGGCAATAAAATCTCATTTAATGCCTATGCCAGACTTGAAGAAAACATGCCTCAGTTTCGAGGTGTTGAGCTTTTAGAATCTCATGTGGTTCACTTCTTGAGTGATGAGAAAAAGCTTGCCGTTTTAAGCGCTTTTTGCGAGCTTTTTAATATTTCAATACCCGAAAATGAACCTTTAGAGGGAATGATTCGTTTAATCTCACAGTTTATGGACAATTTAGGTGATGAAATGTGGCTTCGAAATTATGCTTCTTTAGAGTTCAGATTGCTTTACTTTTTAGGTGTTGGGCTTGATTTGGGTTCATGTGCGGCGACGGGGACAATAGAAAACCTTGCCTTTGTTTCGCCGAAAAGCGGACGTGCTGTTTGTTTTGAAGCTGGTTTGCCGTATAAAGATAAGCTCTTTAAATATCCGCATTTTGTTATTGATAAAAATGTTATTCCGACTTATGAAGATGTGCTTGATTTGCTCAAATTAAATGAGTTTTTCCTCAGAAAAAACTTTTTTGATGCGCATGGCTTGCAATTTCCGTTAAGCCGTGCTAATTTGCTTGAAAAATTGGTCTAATGAAAGAACAAAATGTCTGAATCAGAGTTGAAAATCAAAGATGTTGCCTTAAAAGAAGAGCTTAGCAAACGCTATCTTTCATATGCCATGTCGACCATTGTTTCGCGTTCGCTTCCTGATGTGAGAGATGGTTTAAAGCCTGTTCATAGAAGGCTTTTGTTTGCCATGCGTCAGCTCCATTTGGACCCCAAAACCGGCTATAAGAAATGTGCACGTGTGGTTGGTGATGTGATCGGTAAATATCATCCGCATGGAGATTCCGGTGTTTATGGGGCTATGGTGCGTTTGGCACAAGACTTTTCGGTCAGATATCCGCTTGTCGACGGGCAAGGGAATTTCGGTAATATTGACGGAGATGGGGCGGCTGCCATGCGTTACACGGAGGCAAGATTAACCGATTTTGCCATGGCTTTGATGGAAGGTCTTTCAGATGATGCCGTTGATTTTGTGGATACTTATGACGGGGAAGAACAAGAGCCTGCCGTGATGCCGGCCGCTGTGCCGAATTTGCTTTGTAACGGGGCAACCGGTATTGCCGTTGGTATGGCAACAAACATTCCGACACACAATTTGAGCGAAGTTTGTGATGCGCTTTTGTATTTGGTGGATCATAAAGAAGCCGCAGATGAAGCCTTGGTTTCTCGCCTAAAAGGGCCTGATTTTCCAACTGGCGGCGTTATTGTTGACAGTTTTGACAGTATTGTGAACACCTATAAGCAAGGCAAAGGCAGTTTCCGTATTCGTGCCAAATGGGAAAAGGAAGATTTAGGGCACGGCTTATATCAGATTGTGGTCACCGAAATTCCTTATGGTGTTGTCAAATCAAAGCTTATTGAGCGCATCGCCGAACTCTTAAATGAAAAGAAGTTACCGCTTTTGGCTGATGTGAGAGATGAATCGGCAGAGGATATCCGCATCATCTTAGAGCCGAAAGCACGCACGGTTGATGCGGATATGCTTATGGCACTTTTATTCAGAGAAACGGAGCTTGAATCTAAGTTTAACATGAACATGAATGTGCTTGATTCTGACGGTGTACCTCGTGTGATGAGCATTGGCGAGGTGCTAAGAGAATACTTAAATCACAGGCTTATGGTGTTGAAGCGACGCACCAATCACAGACTTTCAAAGATTGTTGCACGTTTGGAGATATTGTCCGGTTATTTGACGGCTTACCTTCATTTAGATGAGATTATTCGTATTATCAGAGAAGAGGATGATGCCAAAGCCGTTATGATGAAAAAGTTCAAATTGACGGATAATCAGGCTGAGGCCATTTTGAACATGAAGCTCAAGAGCTTGCGTAAATTGGAAGAAAGCGAAATTAAAGCCGAATATGATACCTTGTCTGGTGAGAAAAAAGATTTAGAAGCTATTTTATCAGATGAGGCAAAGCAATGGGCAAAGCTTTCTGAAGAAATTAAGGCGACCAAAGAGCGCTTTGGCAAAAAAACGGCACTCGGGCGCCGTCGCACAGAGTTTGCATTTGCGCCGACTGATGTTGAAATCAGTATAGAGGCATTGGTTGAAAAAGAACCGATTACGGTTATATTGTCTCAAAAAGGTTGGATCAGGGCCATGAAAGGCTATGTGAACTTAACAGATGAATTTAAGTTCAAAGAAGATGATGCCCTTCTTAAAGCCATTCACGCTCAAACGACCGATAAGATTATTTTACTTGATACGTCAGGCAAGTTCTTTACATTACAGGCAAGCGATATTCCGTCGGGGAGGGGCTTCGGTCAACCGCTTCGTTTGATGATTGATTTGGCAAACAATGATAATATATCAGAGATGTTTGTTTTTGAACCGAAGGTAAGTTACGTTTTGGCATCAAACACAGGGCATGGCTTTGTGGTGGATGAAAATCATATCATTGCGCAAACGCGAACAGGTCGCAAGATTATGAATTTGGCAGATGGTGAAAAAGCGGTCTTTTGTAGAAAGATTACGGGCGATATGGCAGCTATTGTCGGTGAAAACCGAAAATTGTTGATTTTTAAGGTGGAAGAAATTCCGACCATGGCAAGAGGACGCGGTGTAACGCTGCAAAAATATAAAGACGGAAATATGACGGATATTCAAATTTTTGATTCAAATGTCGGTTTTTCCTATAATCGTTCAGGCGGTGTTGCAGTTGAAAAAGATCTTTTAACGTGGCTCGGACATCGTGCGCAGGCAGGAAAGCTCGTTCCGTTCGGTTTTCCGAAAACAAATACATTTTTTAAGGAGTGAAGATGAAAAAGATATTGTTGGCTTTTTTGCTGTATGCACCTTTTGCACACGCTCAAACAGCGGCAGATTTGAATAAAATTGAAAATTATTTGAACAGCTTTTCAACCATGGAAGCTTCTTTTGTGCAGATGGCATCAAACGGGGCGACTTCAGAGGGGAAGCTTTATATTTCAAAACCTTCAAAAATCAGGATGGAATATGGTGCGCCGACCGATGTTTTAATTGTGGGTAACGGTGATGAAATTATTTTTCATGATAAAGAATTAGATCAGATCACAAATATTGATTATGATGATATACCGGGAACAAAAATTTTAACCGATACAATAACCATTGATAATAAGTCATTGAAAGTTATAGATTTTTATAAAGATGCCGGTTCAACAACCATCACGCTTGAATTTACAAAATCTAAAGATATGGGGCCGATTACGCTTATTTTTAATAATAATCCTTTTGAGCTCAAGCAATGGAAGATTGTTGATCCGCAGAGCGTTGAGATAACACTCTCACTTTATGATATGACAACGGATAAACCTTTGGACGAAAATCTGTTTTCATATAAAGTCAAATCTCGCAAGAATTCCAAGAGAAGAAAATAATTAATTTTTTCGTTTTTGTCAAAATAATTGTTGACAAAAATATTTTTTTGTGTTATAACCCTGACAGTTCATTTTGTTGAAAGGGTTTTGAAATGGCTTATAAAAAGGTTGAAACTTTACCTAACGGACACCATGAAGTTAAGATTTATGATCTTCCTGTGGTTTCTTTCAGTACGGAGGGCGAGGCGCGCTATGGTGAGGATTATGAGTTGATTCGTGTTTATCAAACAAATCCTGATGGCTTAAAAGAAGGAGAAGAGAGGGAGTACTATTGGCGCCCTGGTTTATTATCACATGCTCACAAAATGTTATTAACAACGTCGTGGAAAAATGGGCAAAAAGATGGTTTATTGAAAATATCATGTGCCGATTATGAAGAACAACCATGTGCTATGAAACTTTATAAAGAAGGAAAGTGCCTTAAAACATAAGTTGAAGTTTATTGGGGAATTAATGACATTATAAATGTATATGAAGGTGAGTATATAGAATACTCTTGGTGGGATATTTTTGATCCTTCTTTGTCCAGAATTAGAAAAAGAGGTTTTTATAAAGATGGTTATAAGGAGGGTGTGTGGAAATTTTATGCTAAAGACGGGACTTTACTTAATAAAAGGTATTATCATAAGGGCAAGGATTGGACTGAGCAATATGCCATTTTAAAGAAAGTTGCGGCTGACCATATTGAAGAAAAAGGTATCGGTTCGCGTAGAATGACTAAAAGAGAAAAAAGAGTTGCCATCAGACGTGCTCAAAAAGAATTGTTATTGTGATATTTCAAAGGTTTTAAGCTAAAAAATGCCTCATCTTTCAGATGTGGCATTTTTTTATTTGAAAAAATCTTTTTTAGTCTTCTTGTCATTTTAATTCAAGCGATTACTTCATAAGCATCTTTTAATGTTGATGGAGAAATCAATGGAAGAACAAAATAAAATCGGGCTTATACCGGCAACGTTTATGGTTGCCGGTAATATGATGGGTTCCGGGGTGTTTATGTTGCCGGCTAATTTAGCCGGTATCGGTTCAATTGCTATTTTGGGTTGGATTATTACAACCGTCGGCGCTGTGGCGTTGGCTCTTGTTTTTTCAAAGCTGACACAGATTTATCCGGCGGCCGGCGGTCCTTATGCCTATTCTAAGAAAGCCTTCGGAGACTATATGGGATATCAGACAAACTTGGTTTATTGGATTGCAAATGTGGTTGGTAATGTGGCTTTGGCTGTAGCCGGTCTTGGTTACTTAACGCCGTTTTTTCCTGTTTTGAAAGATCCGCTTGTGATGGCCTTGGCGCAAATCGCGGTGATATGGTTTTTCACATATGCCAATATTTTAGGTCCGAATGTGGTGGCTAAAATTCAAAGCATGACGACCATTTTTGCCCTTATACCGATTGTAGGGGTCGCTCTTCTCGGGTGGTTTTGGTTTAGTGGTGAAACATATATGCAGGGCTGGAACGTGACCGGAAAATCTGATATGACCGCCATCGGTATGACGCTTAATTTTACGCTTTGGGCTTTTATCGGTGTTGAAAGTGCTTCCGTTTCAACGGCTGTTGTGAAAAACCCGACCAGAAATGTGCCGATTGCAACGGTGACAGGTGTGATTATTGCCGCTGTTTGTTATATTTTAAGTTCAAGCGCGATTATGGGCATTATCCCAAACAAAGAACTGATTTCATCTTCAGCACCTTTTTCGCAGGCTGTTGCCATTGCTTTGGGGCCGAAAGCCGGTGATATTGTGGCTATATGCGCTGCCATCGGTTGTTTAGGGTCGCTCGGCGGTTGGACACTTCTTGTGGGACAAACGGCGCAAGCTGCCGCCAATGACGGTTTGTTTGGAAGGATGTTTGCCTGTGAAACGAAAAAAGGTGTTCCTGCAACCGGACTTGCTATTGTTGCCGTTATTATGACAATACAAGTTTTAGGCACAATGAGCCCGACAGCTTCGGAGCAATTCGGGAAAGTGGCGTCAATTGCCGTTATTTTAACGCTATTGCCTTACATCTATTCCGCTGTTTCAATTAAGATTATCGGGCGTGAAAAGCTCAATGCGCATCAGGGCATTTTTTACACCGTTGTCGGCTTAATTGCGGCGTTTTATTCCATGGCGGCCATGATTGGCTCTGATTCTGGGCAGACGCGTTGGGCTTTAATGTTTGTGATTTTTACCATCATTTTATATGAACTCAGCGTTAATCGTCAGCTTGAAATGGAAGGTAAAAACCAAAAAATTACTTGCGTTGTACCGTCTTGGGTGCGTCATTTGACGCTTCTTGTGACTATTGCGGCACTTATTTTAACTTTTTGGATTTCTTTTAAGGACGAACACAACTTAAAACAACATATCAAAGGCCATTTTCCGGCCGTTACTCAGTCAGAAACATTAGGATAAGGAGAGAAATATGATAGACGTTAAAAATCCGTTTGAGGTGAAAATATTATTAAGTTATGACCATATTGATGAAGATACGGCAACGGCACGGGCCGTGCGTATCTTGAAAAAAGATTTACAAATTGAAGGCTCTAAAGTTATTGTGGCTGAACATTTGGAAGATGCTAAAGCTATTTTTAATTCAGATCCGTCAATACAAGCCGTGATGCTTGGGGTGGAATGTACGCATTGTCAAAATACCTATCAGGTTGTTGAAGATATTCGAAAATTAAACAAGCGTGTGCCGATTTTTTTAATGTCAAGCAGAAACTTTGCCTCGGATATTCCAACACATATTTTAGAACAAGTCAGTGATTTTATTTGGATTTTGGAAGATACGCTTGATTTTATCAGCGGACGTGTTCAAGCGGCCATCAGGCGCTATCGAAAATCTATTTTGCCACCGATGTTCAAAGCGCTTGCAAAGTTTGCCAAAGTTCATGAATATTCATGGCATACCCCCGGCCACACCGGAGGGACAGCCTTTTTAAAAACTGCAGCGGGTAGGGACTTTTTTAACTTTTTCGGTGAACAGGTTTTCAGATCTGATTTATCAATTTCCGTTGGCGAACTCGGCTCCATGCTTGACCATTCAGGACCGATTGGTGAGAGTGAAAAATATATGGCGGAGGTTTTTAACTCAACAAGAAGTTACCACATTACAAACGGCACATCAACTTCAAACCGCGTGGTTTTGATGGCAAGCTTGACAAGAGGTGATATCTGTTTGTGTGATCGAAATTGCCATAAATCTGTTGAGCACGCTATGACTTTGACCGGTGCCATTCCGACATATTTGGTGCCGACACGCAATCAATATGGTATTATCGGGCCGATTTTGCCTGAGAACTTGACATCAAGCGCCATTAAAGAGGCCATTAAAAATAATAAGCTAGTTAAAGAACATATTGATCGTACGCCCAAACACGCTATTATTACAAACTCAACATATGACGGGCTGTGCTACCAAACAACATGGGTGAAAGATTTGTTAAAAGAAAGTGTTGATCGCATCCATTTTGATGAGGCTTGGTATGGCTACGCACACTTCAACCCGATTTATCATGATCGGTATGCCATGACGTTTAATCCGGCAAATTATGATCAAAATGAGCCGACTATTTTTGCAACGCAATCAACGCATAAGCTTTTAGCGGCATTTTCACAGGCTTCGATGATTCATATTTTAGACGGCAGAAACGCCATTTCACACGAGCGTTTCAATGAAAGCCTGATGATGCATTCTTCAACATCGCCGTTTTATGCGATTATCGCTTCAAATGATATATCAAGTGCGATGATGGATGCGCATGGCAAAGATTTGACTGACGGGGCAATCAGAGAGGCTATTTATTTTAGAAAAACGGTGGCACGTATCAATGATGAAATGCAAAAAGCGGGTACGTGGTTCTTTAATGTTTGGCAGCCGGATAGTGTCACTAATCCGAAAACAGGAGAGAAAGTACCGTTTTTTGAAGCGGATGATGAGCTTTTGGCAACCAATCCTGATTGCTGGGTGTTGCATCCGGAAGATACCTGGCATGGTTTTAAGGGTATGGAAGAAAGCTATGCCATGCTTGATCCGATTAAGGTTTCGGTGACAACACCGGGCGTGATGCCGGACAGCAGCTTGGCTGATTGGGGTATTCCCGCAACATTGCTTACGGCTTATCTTGACAGTAAAGGTATTGTTGTTGAAAAAACAACAGATTTTACCTGTTTGTTCTTGTTCTCATTCGGTGTTACGAAAGGCAAGTGGGGGACTTTGCTCAATGCGCTCTTTGAGTTCAAAAAAGCTTATGATCATAATGTTGAGCTTAAATTGGCACTGCCTAAAATTTATGACGCAGATCCAAAGCGTTATGCTAAAATGGGCTTAAAAGATTTAAGTGATGAAATGTTTTCTAAGATGAAAGAACTGCAAACGACCAAAGCTTTGGCGGCCGCTTTTTCAGAGCTTCCCGAGCCGATTGTAACACCGGTTGAAGCCTATGAGAAGCTTGTGAAAAATGAGGTCGAGTCTTTGAGTCTTGATGAAATGGCAGGTCGGACGGTTGCGACCGGTGTTGTGCCGTATCCGCCGGGAATTCCGCTTTTAATGCCGGGTGAAAAAACAGGCGCTACCGATGGTGTATTTTTAAGTTATCTCAAAGCATTAGAGGCTTTTGATAAAGCTTTTCCTGAATTTTCACACGACATCCACGGTGTGGAAGTTAAGGACGGAAAATACCACATCTTGTGCTTGAAAGAATAAATTTAAGCCCCGAATAATCGGGGCTTAAATTTTCTAAAACAGCTAAACTAAACCCTTGCATAAGGACTAAAAAAGTGATAAAATGCCAGTATAAAATCTATACATGAGGCATTTTGATGGGAAATAGTTCAAGTGTTAAGGATCAATCTATTCGAGCAGAAGTTCAAGAACAACTAAAAACTGTTCTGTCTGATCATTTTGAACATATTCATCAGCCGACAGCTGTGTCTTTAGGTTTGCACTTGAAGGATAAAACCGTTGAAGATGTTGTTAATTTATTGCGAGCAAATGGTATTGATGCCGTTCCTTTTTATGACAAACGAGTTCAAGATGATTTAAGCTGCTTTGTTGTGGATGGCACGGGTATTCGTTCTCCTTTTTTTGAAAAAACGGAAGAAACCGTTCAAGCAACAAAAGATATGTTTGAGGTTATGTCTCAAAATGGCATAGAAACAAGCCGAGCTTTACCTATCACAAAGGCAAATTTAGTTTCTGCCTCTGCCAATCACCAAACAGATCGCATTATTGATGTTGCAAAAGGAAGTTCGGAAACTGAAAATTATATATCTTCTGTTCTTAATTATGCTTGTGAGCATATGAGTGAAACCCTTATTCCTGAAGAAAAAAGCGAGACACGGCTTTACCATGGCGGATTAAATGCTGAACCATATGCGATAACATCTTTTCGTAGATATCGTGATTGTGTTTATGGAACAAAATTATTTTCAGAAGCGATAGAATATTCTAAGGGATCAAACAAAGGAAGTTTGACTTTAAAAGAGATTGATGGAAAATCATATGGATTTATCGTTGCGTACAAAAATAATGGGCAGGAATGTTATGATATGGCTGGAGCTGAAAGACCTTTTGCAAGCAGAAAAGAAAGGGGAACAGAAAGCAGATCTGAAAATAGAGCTGATTACGAAACGCCTATTTTAGAAGAAAGAAATCCTGTAGAAGCTGTTTATTTACGCATTGATGATAAAATTTACCAAATTGCCGATGAAAATGGCTATTTTAAAAAGGATGGTATAGATTTTGAAGAATTTGCAAAATTACATAAGCCTTCAAATACGACGGAGCTTAATGATTATATGGTTTGCCGAAACAACAAACAAATTGAAGAGTTCCCAACATTTTCATATCAAAAGCAATCTGATCTATTTCCTTATCAACCAACACATGATATTAAAGGCTATGCTTATCAAGATTGTGTAACAAGAATAACTGAAGTTGATGGCTCAGAAAGTTGTCACATCAAAGATGCTTCTTTAACATCTCTTGAACTTCCCGAAGATATGGCTAAAGTACATTTTACAGGCAACTTTGCTTTACACCATTCTAAAATGCCTCAAAATATGGATGTGTTGGATTTGTCTCAATGTGATGGAATATGCGGCATTTCCGATTGTGATTTATCCAGTGTTCAAAGAATCATTTTTCCGAAAAATTGTGATACAATCTATTTAAGTAATGTTGCATTTGCAGAAAATACGACTCTTGATTTCAGCCAAACAAATTGTTCAAAGTTGGTTTTTGAAAATCAAAATTGGGAGAATGTAGAAAAATTAATCTTAACACAAACACAAAATGATCACCTTTCAGATAGTTGTAAAGATTGTCAGCCACCTGAGCAGGTTATTACATATCTTTCTAAACCCAATCAATATCCTGTCATTGTTGATGAAAAAGAGATTGAGGCTTCTAAAATCTTGGCTTTAAGCGGAAGAAGATTTAATCAATATGGGCAGATACATAGAACAGATAAACCTTATAAAGATAAAAAAACTTATACGATTGAAGAAGGTGCTGAATTGGAATTTGTTTTGGACGAATATAGCAAAACATGTATGGTTAAATGCCAAGATAAATTATATCCTTTATTTGATGAACAAAATGGTTTAGCGCAATTCGTTGATAGCAGGGGAAATTCTATACATTATGATGCCCGTATCCCTGTTAAAGAGGGTGAAGAACCTATCAGAGAAGAAATAGATGGAAAATCTGTTATCAAGTTTGGCAAAAATCATGAATACTCTATTCCTTTTGCAAGTGAAAACGGTGAATATTATAGCCAAATGAAGTATGAAACTGGTGCTTCAATTAATATTCCATTTCCCGGACAGACAGGATTTAAGATAGAAGAAAATGTAGAACAGAATGCAGCATGGATTGCAAGAATTAAAAATGCAATGAAGCAGAAAGTTTAGAAAGATAAGTAAGTAGTAAAAAGCCTCTCGATTGAGAGGCTTTTTTAGTTAAAATGAATAGAGACTTTCTGCGGCTTTTTGGCAGATCGGGAAATAGTAGAAATATGCGCTTGTTAAAGCCAATGCGGCAACAGGCACAAACACTTTTTCAAACGGGAAGTGAGCGTGTCCGCCGTTCTTTTTCTTCATCCATTGGTAAA
>Ga0310690_10007948_pt1 | contig 13558 bp, 11 predicted proteins | sample AusTroGonzalo_MG_2_FD_207661 | JGI IMG/M metagenome (GOLD analysis project Ga0310690, IMG submission 207661) | Bovine rumen microbial communities from tropical cattle in Woodstock, Queensland, Australia - Gonzalo_04 (v2) (version 2) | ecosystem: Host-associated > Mammals > Digestive system >... | reverse complement strand
TGCGTCTAACGTCTCGGATAATGACTTGACAGCGGTTTTCTCGTAATAGGTATGCGACAGCCTGAGATAACGGATTACGTCCCTGAGATCGACGTGGTCCAGCACTTCCTGGGATGGAGCATAGTCATCCGACAGGTACACGTTGCAAATCAAGAGGAACGTCGCCGTATTCACGCCGGCTTGGGAACAAACCTCGTCAACTGTCTCATCTCCAAAACCGAAGGAGAGGCCGACCCTTTCCAACACACCGGAAAGAGAGAAATCCCGGTTCATCAAGTCTGCCATCTTCATTCCGGGGGTCAGAATTTCCCCATTTGTAGTCATAGGCCGTTCGTTTTTTCGGTGCAAAAATAGGAATTATCCACATTCTGTTCAATCCCTATTTGTAGGTAATTTGACCGAAAATCCATCTTCGGGCTCCGGAATATTTCCCCCTCATTTGGGGATTGTGGAAAAAACGGTTCAGGGATAACTTTGCGCCGAGAAAAAAAAGCAACTATGAAGCGTAGTATTTCGGTTATGATCGGAGTTGCCCTGTCTCTTGCGCCGGCAGCCGCACAAGACAACGCCCCCCAGCGTCTTACCATCGGCGGTTATGGTGAAATCGCGTTAACGCACAACTTCTATAGCGATAATGTTTACCGGTATTCTTCCGCCGCCGCCCACAAAGGAGAACAGCATGGCCGCTTTGATGTTCCGCATGCCGTGATTTATCTTGGATACGATTTCGGGAAAGGCTGGTCCATGCAGACCGAAATCGAATTCGAGCACGGAGGAGCCGGAAGTGCCGTGGAAAAAGAATTCGAAGAGGCCGGAGAATGGGAAACGGAAACGGAAAAAGGCGGCGAAGTGGCCTTGGAGCAGTTCTGGATCCAGAAGAGCATCTGCCCGGAATTCAATATCCGGATGGGGCACATCATCGTTCCCGTGGGGGCGCTCAACAATGCCCATGAACCGCTGAACTACTTCACGGTATACCGGCCGGAGGGCGAATATACGATTCTCCCCTCCACCTGGCACGACACGGGCGTCAGCCTTTGGGGGCGCACCGCCCATTGGGGATATGAAGCCATGGTGATCGCCGGACTCGACGCCTATATGTTCAATACGGAGAACTTCGTCAAATATGGATCCGGTTCTCCTTTCGAGTTCAAGGCTGCCAACCAGTTGGGTTTTGCCGGACGCATCGACAACCATTCGATAAAAGACCTGAGGCTGTCGGTAAGCGGTTTCTATGGACGCACCTTCAACAATACCTATCCTTACGAGGTGATTCCGGAGAGTTCCCGCTATTACGGGGTTGTAGGCCGCACGGCAATCGGTTCCTTTGATTTCGCTTATCAGGGCCGCCGTTTCATCGCCCGTGGAAACGTCGATTACGGGTATGTGGGGGATGCGGCTACCATCAGCAATATGAAGCGGAACCGCAGCGCCAATAATGCTCCCTATAAGAAATCAGCCGTCGGGAAAGGTGCTTTTGCCGCGGGTGGCGAAGCCGGATATGACATCCTTTCCTGCTTCCATCCCAAGGATGCCGGGAAGCAGCTGTTCCTTTTCGGCCGGTATGAATATTACAATTCCTACATTCCCGATGCGGGGGAGGAAGCCGCCGACTGGACGGCCAAGCACCGTATCGCCGTGGGATTCAATTACTTCCCGATTCCGCAGATTGCCGTGAAGGCGGAGTATTCCCACCGCTTCCTGAAGGCGGGGTACAATTCTGAACCGTCCGTCAGCATCGGCATCTGCTATATTGCGTTCTTCCATCGTTAATCTGTTAAAAAATATAGACCATGAAAAAGATTCGTAGCATTCTTCTGATTGCGGCCTGCGTGATGGCCGCCGCTTGTGAAAAGAATCCCGCCGTTTTAGAAAACGAACAGGATAAAGAGCTGAAAGCCGCTGTCGAACAGTATGTTCCCGGCGTGATTTACAAGATTTACGGCAATCTTGCCGATGCTTCCGAGCAACTTTACGACCAGCTCGCAGTCATGAAGACGGCTGAAAGCTATACCCAGGCGCAGATCGACCAGGTTTGCACCACCTTCCTAGAGGCACGCAAATGGTGGGAACAGAGCGAGGCTTTCCTCTACGGAGCCGCCACGTCCTATGGCATCGACCCGCACATCGACTCCTGGCCGCTGGACAAGGACAAACTCGCAAAGAGTCTCTCCAATGCCGAAACCATTGCCGACTTGGACGAGGAAGGTGCCGGTGCTGTCGATGAGGTCGGAGCCGCCTCCCTTGGTTTCCACGGCATCGAATTCATTTTCTTCCGGGACGGAAAGAACCGTACTGCCGCCGCCTTGAACGGGAAAGAGGACGATGAGGCTTTCGCCGGACGCAACGTTACGGGAAAGAGCGAGATCATTTTTGCGACCGCCGTGGCAGAAGACCTCCGCAATTACTGCTTCGAACTTCAGGCTGCCTGGGATCCTTCCTGCCCCGCTTCCAGGAAAGAGATGGTGGAGGACGAACTGGAATTGAACACCACCATGGACAGCGGCCTCACCTATGGCGAGAATCTCCTGCAGACCGGCAACGCCGGAAGCACGTACCGCAACTGGCAAGAAGCTGCAGCCTCCATCCTGGTGGCGGGATGCTCCAACATCTGCAACGAGGTGGCTAATACCAAGATCGGCACCGCCCATTATGTGAGCAGTTCGGACTATAACCCCGACTACATAGAGTCTCCCTATTCCAAGAAATCCTATCAGGACTTCAAGGACAATATCCTCTCCATCCAATACAGTCTCTACGGTGCCCAGGGCGCTGCATCTGCCAACAAAGCTTCCATTGCAGCTTTCTTGAAGAACAACAATTGGCCGAAGGCCGGCGAGTTGGAATCCGCCCTGGTCGCCTCGGTCAAATCCCTGGACGACGCGATGGTCAAAGGCGCCTTTGTCGATAACCCTACATCTCCCGAGGCCGAGAACTGTATAACAAAGATCAATGCGTTGGATGCGCTTTTGAATGAAGCGGCAGACTGGATTTCCAAGTTATAGTTAATTATGCGGACAGAGAAACTGTTGGTGATGGCAGCCGTGGCGGTAGTCGCGGCTGCTGCATGCGATAGAAAGACAGATGTCCCCGAGCCTTCCCGTGAATCGGATGCGAAATATGTCGGTCAGGCCGTGGGTAACTTTACGGCTGAAGAATGGTATCCCGGCGGAAAGCTGGGCACTACGGTGAACATTACGGAAGGTTGTTATGAGGACGAGACGCCTGCCGTGACGGAACAGGGGCTGACAACCCAATTCAATCACGGAGAAATGTTCTTTGAGCGGAACGTAACACTCAATACGGCGCCGTTCAAGGGCCTCGGGCCCGCTTCCGTCCGCAAGTCTTGCCTGGACTGCCACCCCGGTTACGGCCACGGAAAGAGGCAACTCGTCTATGAGGCCAACACGTCACGCGCTTTCGGGAACGGCTATCTGCTGGTTGTCTATTATGCCAACGAACCCGGCAGCAACGACGGAGCCTATGTAGCGGAAGTAACCGGCATGCCCCAGACAATGGCGGCAGAGCCCTTCTTCCCGCCCATCGACGAGAACGGTATCTCCATTTCCTGGATTCCGGTCACCGCCATGGAAAGCGGACTGTCGATGACCTTCCCGGACGGAGAGACATACAGTCTCCAGTATCCGGAATTGACCATCGCCAAATCAGCCTTCAACACCGATCCCAATCCTTACGACACGGCCGAGGAGAAAGGACTCACGATGGGTTTCCGGCTGGAATCCACCATCGGCGTCATCGGCTCCGGTCTCATCGACGCCATTCCGGAGGAGGCCATCCGCGATCAATATCGTGCCGAAGCGCCATATGTTGAACTGAATCCGGCGTTCTGGGACAAGGGAGCGAATGATTTCGCTGCGGGTGCCTATTATGCCAACTGGCAGGCCGGGGCCAATGGTGACGGAATCCTAGCCGACGGAACCCGGGTGGCAAGGGGCGAATTCAAACCGGTGAAACGCTTTACCTATGCGATGACACGCGGCACCCTGCAGGACGGCGCCGGCGCCAACGCCATCTGGAATATTACGAACGTGACTCGCCCCGACCGGCCGTTCCTATATACGACGAAGGCTTGGGCAAAGAAGATGAGCGAGACACCATCCGTGATTGCCGCCATCCGTACCGAAGGAGCTTCTTCTCCCTATTATGTGGATGTGGATCAGGACGGAACCGTGACCGATGCGGAGATTGCCGAGGCCGTGTATGCGCTCCTCAGTCCTTCCACGAATCAGTTCGATAATCCCTATCACAACTTCGAGCCTGAAATGACGGCCGACCAGTTCTACGATTTTATGGTATGGCACCGCGGCCTTTCCATCCCGCGGGCCCGCAACCTGCACGATGAGAAGGTCCAGAAGGGGAAAAAGCTTTTCGCCGAAATGGGCTGTGCCGCCTGTCACAAGCCGTCATGGAAGACCGGGGACGACAATTATTGGAGCCCGGCGATGAACGAGGGCAAGCCGCTGCCGCGTTATGCCAACCAGACCATCTGGCCTTATTCGGATTTTATCCAGCACCGGCTGTATATGAAGAACGATATCCACGGTACCTGGTGCCGCACCACGCCGCTGTGGGGACGCGGCCTTTCCACGCTGAATACCGGCGCTTCGGACCGCCTGCATGACTGTCGCGCCCGCAATGTGGTGGAAGCTATTATGTGGCACGCTTACTCCAAGCAGAGCGACGGCTACAAGTCCGCCGAAAAATTCTATTATTTGTCCAAGGAAGACCGCGACGCCGTGGTCCTGTTCATCGATTCGATCTGATGAAGAAGCTGTTTATTCTCAGTGTTGTTTTGATTGCCGCAGGTGCGCTGGTCACCTGTTTCACCGGAGACAGTGGCCAGATGCATCTGAGGCGGTATGCGGAGGTTTCCGTTTTTCAGCGGGAAGACGGCTCTACAGCCTCCTTGCCTTTTTCCCTGAGCCTGAAGGAATTCAAAGTAGAATATTATCCGGATTCCACGATGCCGTCTGATTATGTCAGCCGGGTCATGATAAATCCCCAGGGGCAGCAACGCACAATTTCAATGAACCATATCCTCCGATGGAAGGGGTACCGTTTTTTTCAGGCAGATTATGACCCTGACCTCCAGGGCAGTATCCTTGCCGTAAGCCACGATCCGTGGGGAACGGGAATCGTTTATTCCGGCTATTTCCTGCTGCTGCTTTCCATGGCGATTCTCTTCATCAGGCGGCTGCGGGAGATGAAACTTGCCTTGCCCCTGTGGCTGAAAAGGACGTTGTGGGGCTTGGGGGCGGTGCTGATAGCCGGTATCTTCTTATTCATATGCAGGCGGCTCCTGTCCGGCCACCTGATGCCGGTTCTGCGGTCACCCCTGCTTTGGATACACGTTTCCAGCGTAATCGTTTCCTATTCCATCTTCGCGCTCGTTGCCATCTGCGGCATCTGGGGGCTTTTCAGCCAGTCTCAGCGGGACAGGCTGATGACGGTTAACCGCGCGGCCCTTTACCCGGCGGTATTCTTGCTGGCCTTTGGCATCATTATCGGTTCCCTATGGGCAAATATATCCTGGGGGAACTATTGGTCCTGGGACCCTAAGGAAACCTGGGCGTTGATTACGCTTCTGGTCTATTCCTTCGCATTGCACGGAGACCACATGAAGGTTCTCCAAAAACCCCGGGTCTTTCATGTGTACTGCATCCTTTCCTTTCTCTCCGTCCTGATTACCTATTTCGGAGTCAACCTCATCCTCGGAGGGATGCATTCTTACGCATAAACTTGAAACATGGAAAAGAAAGAAAAACTGCTTCCTCAACTCCTTGCCTACAGCGGAATGCCCTTGAATGGAACTTATAGTTAAAATAACCATAAATGGGGATTGCCCCGGTGTAGGAATGGCCGTACCTTTGCACCCGAAAAGAGAACAAAGTTCTGGATGCAAACGCTCAAGTCAGATACCCGCAAGCGGATTCTCGTTGTCTCGAAAAAGCTTTTCCTTAAGAATGGCTATCGAGGCACGACGACCCGTGATATTGCCCGTGAGGCCGGAATCACCCTAAGCAACCTGTATCATTATTATCCCTCCAAGGACGATTTATTCTGTTCCCTGCTCAAACCCGCTACGGACGCTCTGGAGGAACTGCTCCACGAGCGCCATGGGAAGAAGGGTTACGACATTTCCAAGCTACAGGAAGACTGTTATGCCGATGAGGAGTTGGATGAGTATATGGAGGTTATCCGAAAGCACAGGAAATCCTTGAAGATGCTGCTATTTCAATCGCAGGGGTCTTCGCTGGAGGGTTTTAAGGAAGATTATGTCAACAAGGCCACCCGCCTGGTCCTGAACTGGTTCAAAGACATGAAAGAGAAGCACCCGGAAATCAATATCAAAGTTTCCGAGTTCTTCATTCACCTTAATAACGTATGGATGTTTACTTTATTGGAAGAAATATTGATGCACGATTTGCCGGAAGATGAAACCCGGGCGGCTCTGTCGGACTACATCCGATTTGAGTTGACAGGATGGAAAAAGATGATGCAAATCTAACGGTCGCCAATGAGGCGGCCGTTTTTTATATCAGAACAAAATGAAACAATGTTCATTATTAAAAAAGTATAAACGATGAAATCGCACAAAATCAACAAGCTATTTGAAAGGTATGCGGCCTTTCTCCTGAAATGGCGGTGGGCTGCCATCGCCTTGTTTGCCATTATCCTGATTGTGTCATTTTATGGCATGTCCAAAATGGTCCAGCAAACGTCCTTTGATGACTACTTCATTGAAGGGGATCCCATGCTGGTGAAGACCGAAGAGTTCAAAGCCCATTTTGGCAATGACTATTTTGTGGGTGTCCTCACGGATTGTGAAGACCACTTTACCAAAGAGAACCTGGCGCTGCTGCGGGAACTGGGCAACGAGTTGCTGGATTCCCTTTCTTATGCCGACAAAATCACCTCTCTGGTGGACTTGGAATTCATGTTGGGCACGGAAGACGGGATGGAAATCGTCCAGATAGTACCCGATGACATCCCCGAAACCGACTCCCCGGAAATGGCGAAGGTGAAGGCGCTTGCGTACAGCAAGCCTCATGTGGCCCGCAAGCTCATATCGGCCGATGGCAAAAAAGCCTGGACGCTCCTGAAACTGCGTGCTTTCCCGGCCGAAGAGGAATGGAAAAAGACCGGCAACGTTGCGCCGGACATCATTACCGGTGAAGAGGTGACCCGCATTATCACCAAGGAAAAATATGCGACCCTGCATCCGCTGGCCACCGGCATGCCTTACGTGACACAGCAGAAGACGGTGTATATCGGCCAGGAGATGGGCCGTCTGGTGATGCTGGCGGTCATCATCTGTATCTTGGTGATGCTGGTCATGACGCGTTCGCTGCGAGGCGTCGTGTGCCCTCTTCTGTCCGTTCTGGGCGGCGTGTTCATGACCTTCGGTATAGCCGGTTATACGCAGATGTATGTGGATAGCACCGTTGTGATGATTCCGGCCATCCTGGCTTTTGCCGTGGCCATTGCGTACAACATTCACATCTTCTCCTACTTCAACCACCTGATGCGTCAGCACGGAAAACGGAAAGAGGCTGTGCTGGAGACCATGAGCGAGGTGGGCTGGTCGGTGGTCTTCTGCGGGTTGACTACGTTCGTTTCGCTTCTGTCCTTCCTGATCATTCCCATCCGGCCCATGAAGTGTGTGGGCATCATCTGCTCCCTTACCATCCTCTTTGTGCTGCTGACCACCCTGGTGATGACGCCTGTGCTGATTTCCTTCGGCCGGGACCGTAAGCCCAAGCTGGGCGTCGACGGTGAAGGAGGTACGCGCCTAAGCTACTGGATGGAGAGACTCAACGACTTCACGTTCAGGCATTCCAAGCCCATCGTGGCTATCTTCACCGTCGTTTGCGTGGCGTTGGCCATCGGCCTGTGGAAGATTGAACCAGCCTTTGACATAGAGCGCACCATGGGTATTAATGTCCCTTATGTGAAGGATGTCCTGACGGTGGGTCGCAGTGAGCTGGGGGCCCTGTATTCCTATGACCTGGTGATGGAATTTAAGGACGAGGATGAAGCCAAATGCCCCGAAAACCTGAAGAAACTGGAACAGCTGGAAGGCCTCATCGGCACATATCCGCTTACCAAGCGCACGAACTCCATCCTGGACATCCTCAAAGACCTGAACCAGACGCTCAACGGCGGAGACGAGGCCTGTTTCCGTATTCCCGACACCGAGGAGGAAGTGGCCCAGATGCTCATTCTGTACGAGAACGCCGGCGGTTCCGAGACGGAATACTGGATGGACTACGATTACAAGCGTCTTCGTATGATGGTGGAGATATCCGATTTCAATTCCAACGAGGTTGAGCGGGAATTGAACGATATTACCCAAAAGACGTCAGAACTATTCCCTGGGGTTAATGTGACGGCGGTTGGTAATATCCCTCAATATACCACCATGATGCAGTATCTGGTCCGTGGACAGATGCAGTCTTTCCTGATATCGGTCCTCATCATTGCCATTATCCTGATGATTGCCTTCCAGAGCGTGCGAGTGGGGCTTATCGGCCTTATTCCCAACTTGATGCCTGCTATCTTCGTGGGCGGCTATATGGGCTGGGCGGGCATTCCGCTGGATATGATGACGGCAACGCTCATCCCGATGATGCTGGGTATGGCTGTCGATGACACCATCCACTTCATCAACCACTCAAAGCTGGAATTTGACCGGAAACCGGACTATTCCGTCGCCATCCGGAGAACCTTCCGGGTGGTGGGCGTTGCCATCGTCACGACCTCTATCATCACCTCCGCCGTGTTTGCGTGCTTCGCTACGTCGGCGTGCGCGATGTGCATCAACTTTGGTGTCCTGGCCGTCATAGGTATCCTTTCGGCCCTGCTGGCCGATCTGTTCATCACCCCGCTGCTGGTGAAAAAGTTCAACGTATTTGGTAAAGAAAAATAATTATGAAAAAGAGTATTCTGTTGGCGGCTTTCCTGATGGCTGCCCTGCAAGTAGACGCCCAGACCGGGCGGGATATTGTCCTTCGTGTGAAAAACCGTCCGGACGGGGATACCCGCTATGCCGAGATGCAGCTTACGCTGACCAAGAAAAACGGTAACCAGAGGGACCGGAAGATGATTTCCTGGGCCATGGATGAGGGGAAAGATACCAAGGAAATTATGTTCTTTACGTATCCTGGAGATGTTAAAGGTACCGGTTTCCTAACCTGGGATTATGATCAGGCTGGAAAGGAGGATGACAAATGGCTGTACCTGCCAGCTATGAAGAAAACACGCCGTATCAGCGGGTCTTCTTCCAAGACCGACTACTTTATGGGCACGGACTTTACCTATGACGATATGGGAGGCCGGAATGTGGATGAAGACACGCACACGCTCCTTCGTGAAGAGATGAAGGACGGACACAAGTGCTGGGTGGTGGAATCGGTGCCGAAAGATTCCCGCGAGATCTATAGCCGGAAGGTTTCCTGGATCCGTCAGGACTGCGATACGGCGGTCTATGTGGAATTCTATGACAAACTTAACAAGTTACACCGTGTGATGACCGTACAGGACATTCAAAAGGTGGATGGTTTCTGGACCGTGATGAAAATGGAGATGACCAATGTCCAAAGCGGCCATAGCACGCAAATTTCCGTGACCGGGCCGAAGTATGACATTGCGGTGGACAAGAGCCTGTTTACGGTGGCCAAACTGGAGAAAGGATTATGACCAACTTTTTCAAATCGTTTCTGCCGGGAGCGGCGGCCTTGCTTGGCACGGCCGTCGCCGCCCCGGCACAAGACGGGCTTTCGTATTCCGTCAAAGGATTTGTGGATACGTATCACGCCGTCCGCACTGAAAAGCCGGTGGAGTGGATGTCTTCCCGTACCCGCGTGAGGGGAGAATTCAAGCTTGATTACAACGAGTGCGGAGCTTTTGTATCGGCCAATCTGGTATACAACGCGCTGCTCAAGGATTTGTCCGGCTTCCAACTGCGGGAAGCCTATGCCTACTGGGATAATCCCCATTGGGACATTCGTTTCGGCAAGCAGATTATCTCCTGGGGTGTGGCCGATGGCCTCCGGGTTACGGACCTCATCTCTCCCATGGACTACACCGAATTCCTTGCGCAGGACTATGACGATATCCGTATCCCGGTAGGTGCGCTGCGAGTGCGCTACATCCATGATTCCTGGAATCTGGAGGCGGTCGCCGTTCCGGTCGCCGAATTCTTCAAACTGCCAACGGATCCCTCCAATCCCTGGTCTGTAGGACCTCTTCCGCCGGAAGTGAAGCCGGATCCGGTTCCGAAGAACATGGAATACGGCGCCCGCTTCAGCTGTTTCCTGGGCGGGATCGATTTCTCCCTGATGGCCCTGCGCACTTGGACCAAAATGCCGGAACTGCAGGGAGACCATATCGGCTATCACCGGCTGACGGTCATCGGCGGTGACCTTTCCATTCCTTTCGGGAACTTCGTTTTCCGTGGGGAAATCGCCGACAACATCGACGATGACGGTCACCATCAGGGCAATGTCCTGGGCGGTCTGGACTGGTATCCGGGGGGCGATTGGAACCTGTCGGCACAGTTCAACCATATCTGGCAAGGTGTGGGAGATCCCAGCTCACTCGCGACGCTGCGCATCTCCAAGGCCCTGCTGAACAACTCCCTGACCCTGTCCACCTTCGCTTATGCCGATGTGCGCGACGGTGGCATCTTCAACCGCCTCAGCGCCGACTGGGCCGCCACGGACCAGATCCATGCCATCCTGGGCTACGACTATTTCCATGCCGATGGCGGGATGTTCCTCCGGTATGCCCATAACAGCGAGGTCTGGGTAAAACTGAAGTATTGTTTCTAATCATCTTAAAACGGAGTCGTTATGAAAAACAGATTCAAAGTCCTCCTGATGGCTGTCGCCTATCTTGCCACATTCATCCTCGGTGCCGCCAGCGGAGCCATCCATCCCGCATGTTATGCTTATGTCGGGGCAGTTTTGCCGCTGCTTTTTGCGTTCATTTATCTTTATACTTGCACCATTATCCGTGGCTTCGGTGCGGCGACGGCCTTGAACGGATTCATCTTTGTCCTGTTCCTGATTGCCGGTGAGGCGGATACCGCATACATCATCGGCACCATCGTCCTGACGGCACTTGCCGAACTCATCCGTTACTTCTGTGGATATGAGACGACGAAGGGCGTCCGTTGGAGTTTTGTCCCCTTCGCGCTCTCATTCTTTGCCTACACCGCCCACTGGTGGACCGACACGGAAAGCTCCCTGGCCGCGGCAGTGGAAGAAATGCGTCCGGGATATGACCAGCTGATGATCCCGGTCATCAACAACGTCCCTGTGCTGATTGTGGTGATTGTCCTGACCATTCCCATTGCCATCCTGGCTATGCGGCTTGCGGAGAAGGTCTTAAAGAAGCCTGCTGCGACGTTGAAATAATCGCAACCCGGTTGCAAGGGTTTCGGTGTACCTTTGCATCGCTATGAAACAGAAAGAGCACCTTCCCTTTTTCGGTATCGGCCCCTACTATGTGGGGGCTATTGCCGTGCTTACTGCCGTCGGAATGATTCTGTCCCGGAAGGGATATCTGGATAGCGGGCTGATTCCCGTGTTGAAAACACCGATGCTGATTCTGGGCATCCTCTTGATCCTGCTGGGCGCCTTCATTTGGGGCTATGCCTTCTTCCGCTCCCGAATTGACGAGGGCATCAAGAACAACCGCCTGGTTACCGACGGCATCTATGCCTGGTGCCGCAACCCGCTTTATACCGGCTGGATGTTCATCTGTATCGGCATATCCTTCTTTGCCGGAAACCTCTGGCTGCTGATTCTTCCCTTTATCTTCTGGGCTCTTATGACAGTGATGATGAAATTAACGGAAGAGAAGTGGCTCCGGAATCTCTACGGAGCCGAATACGAGGCCTATTGCCGTCGCGTCAACCGCGTTTGGCCGTGGTTCCCCAAACAATAGCAAATAGAGACGCGACATGAACGGCCACAAAAGTTGGGGTCTTGTCAGACTCAAACTCGTTTTTCAGACCCCCAATAACACGCTCATCTACCTATAGTTAGCCGAAAAGGCAGGTGTAACATAGGGGAAACTTTTGCGATTTTTGGCCCATTTTCGGGGTTATTGTAAAAAAGAAATATGCCCTACAGCGCGCTGTAAGGCATATTTTCAAAACGGGGAGCGGAAAACGAGACTCGAACTCGCGACCCCGACCTTGGCAAGGTCGTGCTCTACCAACTGAGCTATTTCCGCAGTATTTTAGAGAACTTCCCGTCGAACGGGATTACAAAGATACTGCTTTTTTTTGTCCCTGCAAATTTTTTTTGAGGTTTTTTTCGAAAATGCATTTCTGGGGCGTCAGTGATACGCTGATTCGTAAAAAATGCTATATTTGCGTTAACTAAAACCAAAAGACAATGAAAAAGATTGCTTCTATTCTTCTTTGCGGCGTCCTGGTAGTGGGATGCGGTATGTCCAATCTGGGGAAGGGCTCCCTCATCGGTTCCGGTGCAGGCGCCGTCCTGGGTGCCGGTATCGGCTATCTGATTGGCGGTGACGGCCAGGGTGCCGCCATTGGTGCCGCCGTAGGTACTGCCGTGGGTGGCGGTACGGGTGCCATCATCGGTCACCAGATGGATAAGAAGGCTAAGGAACTGGCGGAACTGGAGAATGCCCAGGTGGAAACCGTGACGGACGTGAACGGCCTCAAGGCCATCAAGGTCACCTTCGACAGCGGTATCCTCTTCGACTTCAACAAGTCCACCCTCAAGCCGGAGGCCAAAAAGCAGCTGGAAACCTTTGCCAAGGATATGGCCGACATGCCCCTGACCAACATCAACGTGTATGGTCACACGGACAACATCGGTACCGCCGAGGCCAACAAGAAAGTTTCCGACAACCGCGCCCGTTCGGTGGCCCAGTACCTGATGAAGCACGGCATCGACGACAGCCGCATCCTGGCGGAAGGCCTTTCCTACGACTTCCCCGTGGCTGACAACAGCACGGAAGAAGGCCGTGCCCAGAACCGTCGCGTGGAAATCTACATTTCCGCCAACGAGGACATGATCAAGGCTGCCGAGGACGGCACGCTGCAGTAATCGTCCTGCTTGTTTATTCTGCTAATTAAGCCTCTCTTCGCAGGGGCTTTTTTTCTGTCAGCGAAGCAATCATCCAGAATGAAGAAACTCTACCTGCTTTTGGCACTGGCGCTGCCCGTCGCCGCCTGCACCCCTCAGAACGTGGATCCGGAGAACACGGACCCGTCGGGCACGGAGGAAACCGTGCCGGATCCGGACCCGGAAGAACCGCAGCTGCGGCCGGAGCCGGAGCCTGTCATCTATCAGGAACCGTTCCTGGTTACCAGCCCCATCTTCATGCAGTTCATCCAGAACGTGACCTATGACGAAAGGGACTATACCTATACCCATGTGACGGACGAACCCTATGCCCCCTACGGCGCCCCCGGCAACGAGGACCTGCCGCCCACCGTTCCCATCTCCTGGGAAGCCTATCCGGAAGAAGGCCCGCTGACCCTGAGCCTCCAGGA
>Ga0310690_10007947_pt1 | contig 13559 bp, 22 predicted proteins | sample AusTroGonzalo_MG_2_FD_207661 | JGI IMG/M metagenome (GOLD analysis project Ga0310690, IMG submission 207661) | Bovine rumen microbial communities from tropical cattle in Woodstock, Queensland, Australia - Gonzalo_04 (v2) (version 2) | ecosystem: Host-associated > Mammals > Digestive system >... | reverse complement strand
CTAAGAAAATGAACTTATCAAACATGTTTCCAGTGGAACAAACCCACAGATTCTTATCTGGGTGTTCACCTTTAAACTCCGTATTCATAGATGGAGTATTTATATCCATATCAAGCACAAAAACTTTATGCTTCTTACATAGAACACGGGCAATATTGGCAGTGGTGGTTGTTTTTCCAACGCCTCCCTTGCCTGAGTAAATAATTGCTGCTTTCATATTTTCAAAATTTTAAGATATTTCCTTGTAACTCTGCCTGCAGTTCTGCAATTTTCTTCTTGCAGTTCCAGACTCGCATGAGTCCCAAACGCATGAGTTGAAATTTGTCTTTGGCTTCACATTTGTAACCAGACATTCTCTCTGCATGATGCTTGATCTCGGCATAGTTCCATTCAGAATAATACTTGTTGTTTCTTTTGCCGTAGACGATCAAGCCGCAATGATGCGGATTATTCTCTGTGTAGCCAGTGATTTTTGTATAGGTCTGTCTAAAGCTATTCGTTTTTGACTCAACGATGTAAAGATGCTGCATGACTGCCATAGCTATTTTCTCAGGAACGGCATAGTAGAAATAAGTCAGCTTTTCATCGTCATGGGTATGGTCTTTCTTGAAATCCTTCTTGAAATCTTGCCATGATCTTTTGATTTCAATCTCAGTGAGATAACCATCTTTCGAGCATATCAAAAGATCTGCCTCGTGATTCAGGAATCCCCATGAGACATTTGGGACTACAATATGCTGGCGTATTCTGAAATCTTCAATGTCTGTGACAATAAGATTCTCTATCTGTTCTATAGTCAAATCTGTATCTGCGTATGCCATATCACTTTTCTTTTTCTTTGAGCCATTCCTCGTAAGTCATCTTAGGCCCATTCTGCTTTGAAGATTCAAGTTTCTTCTGTTCACTTTCGTATTGTTCCAAAAGACTATTACGCTCTTTCATAAAGTCACGCAAAGCGCAAGTTATGACCATTGGATCAACTGTGCCATAAAAACGGCCATAGCGACCAGCCTTGAAACGGTGAAAGAACAAAAGCAACTCAGTAACTTTCAAGAAACGATATTCTGCTGCAATGACAGAAGCCAGATTCTTGACTTGCTCTGCATTGAGATTCTTTGCACCTGTAAACATTGACAGATCCGCAATCTGAGGATAAAGCCACTGTTCAGCGAAAGTCTTTCCGTAGGCGAGACAAATATCAAAGAGCGTAGGATAATCGCCCATGATGGCCTTTTCCTGCTTGATAGCAAAAGAAGCCTGAGTCTGAGGATTCACCTTCTGTAGAAACTGATCTCTGCTGCCGAATTTAGATTGAATCATCATAACCTTCTCTTGCTCTTGCCTCGTTAATGAGGTCGAATGTGTCTGCGACGAGCTGCTGATTGCTTGGTGATTCTGTTTGACTATTTCTGATATTGGCTTGGGCTGTTCCATAATTCTGCTGTTTTAGAGGGAATAATCCTGCGTAGTTATTACCGATGCTTTGTTCTACAACGAGGCGTGCAGTTTCGGGATCGTTATCACTCAGCTTAAGAAGATTCTTATAGCACTGTTTAAGTGAAGCTTGAACTTTGTATTTCTCTTTTCGCTGAAACTTATAATCAAGCCATGTATAGAACACTTCCCTAAACGCATCATCGATAAATGACAGGTCATAAGATTCATATCCCTTGGGGGATTTAAAGGGGGGTTCTTTCTTTTCTTCTTTTCTTATATTCTTATTATATGTATCACTTGGTGTATCACTATGTGTACCACATGGTGTACCATTAGGTGTATCACCAACCTCTCGAAACCCCTTTATATAAAGGGTTTTAGGTGTATCAGTAGGTGTATCACCTTGTGTATCACTTGGTGTATCAGTAGGTGTATCACTTAGCATAGTGTCAGTACCGAAATCTATGATTGTGATGACTGTCCTGAACTTATTTGTCTCGACTCTGATCCATCCATCATCTTCAAGTTTCTTGAGAAAACGATTGACCTTCATTGGTGGCCAGTACCACTTGTCTGCGAGAGTCCTATTTGAAGTGATGAACTGATTTCTCAAGACTTTTGTACCGTCAGGCTCAGTCCTGTCACGGGCATTGGCCTGCTGATACAAGTCGATAACAGCATCAGACTCGGACCAGACTCTTCGTTTGTTCCACCACTGAGTCCCGAATAGACGGCGAGGAATCCTTATAAATCCTTTGCACATGATTATAGAAAGTTTTTGAGATTTTTATCAAACTCTTCTTGAGAGATATTTGGCAGAATCGCACGGAAGAGAATATCACGTACATTATTATATAATATAGAGAACTCTTCTTCCTTCATCTTCTCAAAACTGATTGACTTCGGAGCATGGAACCATGACTGTGTTTCCAAGTCATATAAAGGCTCACACCATCCTGCAGTGACTTCGAGGCTTTTGCGGAATACCTCAAGGTCATCTTTGAAAAATGATTGCTGTTTCTCATTGAGATATTCCCAGGCACACCTCAGAAGAGCAAAATACTTCCGATGAAACTTGAGATTGCGAGGCAGACGTATCTCTGCCTCGTAAGTCTCACCGATCTTGAGCTTCTTCTTTTCGTCGTAGTCTTCATCGTAAAGGGGCTTCAATCCTTCACGAGTGTTGAATAGGAATATCTTCATACATCAGAAAGGAAGATCGTCAGGATTGTCACCTTGCTGCTGCGGAGGGAACGGTGCTTGTGTCTGTGCCTGACCTTGAGCTTGCTGTCCCTGATCAAAGAGAGTGGGCTGTGCCTGTGCTGGCTGAGGGCTTGAGGCTTGCGGAGCCTGAGAGGTCTGTTGGGCCTGTACTCGAATGATGTTGTAGGCACGGATCTCATTAAACCACTTGCCTTGATACTCATGTGCATCAATATCAAACTGAACAGTAAGATTCTGCTCTCCTGCCTGAATATTGAACTGTCTGATTCTGTCTTCACCAAAGAGACGGAAACAGCATTTCTTAGGATATTGGCCGGGGACTTCTATAACGTAGTCCTGAGACATCCAAGGATTCCCCGTGCGGGCTGAAACTCCTGACTGTGCAGGGAGTACAGCGATAATAGTTCCAACTAATTCCATGATTATTCTATTTTATATTTTACTCCATTTTGGTCGATTTTGGATAATATTATTCAGAGTCATTGATTCCATTCAAGAAAAGGTTTGCAAGTTCATCGAAATACTTTTCATCTTTGAGGGCATCATCTACGGCTCCTGTAATCTTATTGGCCATTGAGCCTTTCTTCATTATCAGGTGATAGAGATATGAATCAATGGTATCACGTTCACCTCTGCTACCAATGAGAATCCATGAATTGACGGCATTCTTCTGTCCGTTACGATGGCAGCGGGCCTCACACTGAGAGAGGTCGGCCATAGTCCAAGGCAAATTCACGAAAATGACATTTGATGAAGCTGTTAGAGTCAATCCTACTCCTGCAGCTTTGATAGAGCAGATAATGATTCGTCTCTGTCCGGCTTGAAAAGCATCAATAGCAGCCTGCTTCTGTATAGCGTTCTGACGGCCCGTAACACAAACTGCATCGGGGAATGCTTCGACTAAGGCATCAACTATGTCGTGGTGTTCTGCAAAGACCACAACTTGCTCTGACGTGTCCTGAATGAAGCTGATAGCAGATTCTACTTTGCCCTGCCCTGCCAGTTTCCTAAGATTCATGAACTTGACTAAGGCCTGCATCCGCATCTTTTTCTTGACTTCTGAGTCTGTGAGTTGTCGATAATCCTTGAGCCATGACCTAAGATCTTGCTCACACAAGTCATATTCGTCTTGATTCGACAATTCAGTGATAACCTTTGAACGTGTCAGTTCTGGAAGATCTTTCAGGACTTCACGCTTTCCACGACGGAAATAGCATGAGTTGTGAAGAATAGCATTCAGTTCCTGTAGGTGCTTGCCCTCACCATACTGGAGAATGAAATTCTTATAGCCTCCGAAGTCTTCAATGCGACCTAAGATACAGAGCTGAGTCGCAAGGTCCATCGTGTCATTGACAACGGGTGTACCCGTAAGCATATTGATATATTCTTTGCCGTGACAGATTCCCATGCAGAACCGAGCCGTAGCCGTAGCAGGATTCTTACAGCGGTGACTTTCGTCAATGATGACAGACCTAAACTGCTTGATCACGTCTTGGAATATGATGTCTTTCAGTTTGGCACCTTTCTCTGCTTGAACCACGAAATATTTCTTGAGAGATTCATAGTTGACGATGACCACATCATAGAGATTCATCTGTCCTATGAAATAGGGAAATGTGGACTTGATGGAGTCCGTCAGGATCAAAGGCCGAAGATCTGTGAAGTTCTCGACCTCACGCTGCCAATTTATCTTGAGAGAGGCAGGGCAAATAACAAGGCATGGAGTGGCTTTAGCCCTTGCTACAGAGACAATGGCCTGGCCTGTCTTTCCCAAGCCCATTTCGTCGCCATTGATGCAGCGTTTCATTTCAAGAGTCTTGGCTATGCCTTCTTCTTGATAAGGATAAGGATTGTATTTTGCCATATTAAATAAGAATTGGTTTGTAGGAGCAGCGGATGACCGCTGCCATAGACTACATCAATGTTTCCACAAGACGAGCATCAAGGACTCGACGTTTGTTCCGCTGTCCTTGAATGAGCCTGCTGGAAGGTCTGTAATGTCGTAATCGTTGGATTCGACGAAAGAGCGGAAATCCTTGCTTGCCTTGTCACTTGCAAACTGCCAGTGCTTGCTCATGATGACAGCCATCTGACCGCCATCGGCAAGATGATCCCACATCTTCATGACGTGCTTGATGTCCTGATTGTTTGTGAAGGGAGGATTGGCAATGATCTTATCATACATTCCAACCTCGGCCTCCATGAAGTCGTTTCCAAGCAAGCGGGCATTTGGAATCTTTGCGAGTTCATCACGATTTTCTTCCATCAGCTCATAACAGTCAATCACATGGTCTGGCCATGTTTCAAGGACAGCATTAACAAGTGCGCCACGTCCGGCACTCGGCTCGAGAATCTTATCAGAATCTTTGATGTCACCAAGCCTTGCAGCCAATCGCATTGCAATGTGCATCGGTGTCTCAAAGAACTGGAACTTCTTTTTACGATCCGTCAAGTCACCACCTTGAAGACGTGAAAGAATGGGTGAAACGTCTGTGGTGTTGAACAGGAATCCCTGACACTTACCACCTTTCCATTTACCGCCATTGCTCTCAAAGAGTTTCTTCACTTTCATGTAATCTGAACGTTCAAGCTGAACGTCTGGTAGTTTGATGATATTCCCATTTGCAATAGTGCAATTCTTTAAAATCTCAATAATTTCCATGTTACACAAATAACCAATATTTAAAAGCTAATTCGAGATATTTTTCTCGGCCTCGCTCATAGATTTCATCACCTCGGATTATCTTCTTGAAGAAGACCTTGTTTGCTGTCTTTGAGACGGCATAGATAAAATCCTGATTGCCATAGAGAGGATTGATAGAATGTACCAGATCCATGTACCAAGCCCTTGAACGGTCCCACTCAAAGAAGTCGATGCAATTCTCAAACTGATCTTGAGTCGTGGCCGTAACCGTCTTGAGATCGCCACCAAATGAACCAAGCCACCAATCGAACTTGCAACGTGTGGGAAGGTCAAAACTATAGCATCCGACATCAAAGTGCTGAGACTCTGTAGCGAACCATTTTTGACCGTCTGCATTTGCTAAGACAAAGGCTAAGAAGGGATCTTTCTGAGAGGCTTTCCTCAGTTTGTCGAGTTGCTTCTTGCCCCACTCCCACTCTTCTTTTGTGTAAGTTTCGTCACCAACGGTATAGCGGAAGTGATTACAGGTCTTCGGATCTGTGACAAGTCCATCAACGAGGGTGCCAAGATGAAAGGCTTTCTTCTTGTCTTTCGGCTTGACAAAATCCAACTGAGGATAGAGGGTCATCTTGAGGGAAGTGAGGTCTGAGTTAGAGACCTCACTTCTGGAATAGTACGGATCCATATTACTTAGCCGCAATATCTTCAACGTAGCGGACATTATCGTCAATGACACTAATATCCTCTTTATTCTTTAGCTTTTCGCAAAGCTTCGTCATGAAGCCAAGCTTCTTGGCCAATTCCTCAAGGGACATCTTCGATCCTTCATGCGCCCACCACATCTGAATGATGGCAAGATAACCTTCCGGAGCATCAATCTCAATATGATGTGAGACCTTTGCCTTGACAGGGGCAGCGACTGACGGGGCCTGATCGAAGAGTGTCTGAGTCTGAGACTGAGCCTTGCGAAGCCTCTCTTCTTCCTCACGCTTCTTCTGCTCTTCGAGGGCCTTGGCCTGACGCTCTTTCTCAGCGGCTTCTTCTGCGGCTTTGAGTTCAGCCTCACGCTTCTTGCGCTCTTCTTCTGCAGCCTTGGCTTCTGCCTCTTTCTTGAGACGTTCCTCTTCTGCGGCTTTGAGTTCAGCCTCACGCTTCTTGCGCTCTTCTTCGTCTTTGGCCTTCTTCAACTCTTCTTCCTTACGCTTACGCTCTTCCTCTGCCTTACGGGCTTCTTCCTCCTTGCGCTTGCGCTCTTCTTCCAAACGCTTCTGCTCCTGGAGTTCGGCAATCTTTGAGTCGAAGGTGTCGAGAATGTCCTGCTTGGTCTGAGAAACAGAGTCTGTATAAGACTTCGAGAGTTGATCATTCACTTCCTTATAGGCAGCGTTCATGATCTGACGGGCCTCTTCGGGATCAACCTCTGGAGAGAAAGACGGCTTGCGCTCTGCAAGGAACTGACCAATCTTAATCACAACGGGATATTCAGATATTTCTTTCTTGATTGTCTCTGCGTTGTCGAGAGTCATCAAACGGAACTTCTCAGAAAGTTTATCCAAAGCCTCGGAAGTCTTCTCGTTTACGATCTGATTGCAGACGGAGATAATATCATCATGGAGCTGAGTCTTAGCGGCTTCAATTCTTGCCAAACGCTGACGCTCTTCCTCGGCCTTACGCTGGAGTTCAAGCTTATAGGCAGCGTACTCGTCACGTTTCTTCTGCAACTTATAGATGATGCTGTCTTCTGACTTTGAATCCAAGAAAGCCTCCATCTTCGTGAAGCCAGTCTTAACCAAGTCAAAGACCTGAGTAACGGTCTTGCGTCGCTCTGTCATTGCTTTCTTTGTTGCCGATGCTTTCTTGATGAAGGACGCAATCTGCGCGTCGAGATCGTCATTCATTTCAACAGACTGAGCAAGAAGATTCTCTCCTGCGGCAATGCAGTTCTGGAGTGAATTGTTATTCTCGGTGATAGCCTGAGTAATATCAGACTTGATAGAAGAAATATTCTTCGTGACCTCACCCGCTTGTTGGGTGATGACCTGTAGTTGATTTTCTGCCATGACTTATGAGTTAAAAGGATCGTTATCGTCGGTGTCTACCTTTACTCCATTAGCAGGAGCCTGTGTAGGGGTATCAGGTGCTGGAGTCTGCTCAAGATCCTTATCGGCTTCGAGTGAACCGCCTGCACCGATACTGAGTTTTGGATAGCCCTTGAAAGCATGCTTGACAGTCTTCGACTTCAAGAAACCTGTGTCGATGTCGGAACCGTCGGCCTGCGTTCCGTAGAGAGCATTCGGACGTTCAACGTAAGTATTAGCGTTCTTATCCCAATACTTGTTGGCTCGGCCAGAGTACTGCTTGAGTCTCAGGATCTCGTCTGTGTCGAGAACGAAATAGTCAATCGTACCGTCTTTCTTGACGATGCGGACATAGCAAGCAATAATCTTTGAACCTTTGGGACGTGGGAGAGCTTTCTCGTATTCGAGGAATGGCTTGCCGTCACGCTCACCATAGCGGAGGGTGTCACAGTCATATACAACCTTCGGTGAATCTACTGACGTGATCTGCCCTGCTCTCTGACGGAGAATGATCTCTCCATAGCCAGTTACGGTGATACAGGCATTGGGCTGATATACTGGATAGTTCTTACCGTCGTTGCCTTGTCTCTCACCGATCTTAATACGCTTGCACTCAAGGTAGCAAGTAGTGGTGGAACCTTTCTCAATGGAAAGTCCATTGATGGCAAGGAAGAGGAAAGCGAAATATATAGACTCTCCTGTTGCTTCCTTTAGGAAGTCTTTGTAAGAACCATTGGCCATTTCACTGATGAAGAGATTCTTCTGCTCTTCAAAGAAGACTTCGGCCTTATCGGGACCGAACTTCTGTGCATAGACCTCGACAAACTTTGAATGTGCGAGGTCTGGGATCTGCTCATGCTGGGCAGTCTTGATTTGATCTAAGATATTCATTTCTATTGATAATATACTTCATTCTGTAGTTTGGGGAAGACTTGCTTCTTACTCGATTTGAAGCCGTATTCTTCCTCTGGGTTGATTTCGGGGTAGTTGTCAATGTTAGTCATGACTGTTGCAGTTTTGGTTTCCATCCATTGAGGCGGTACACTTCATCGGCAGCCTCCTGTTTTGTAGGACAATCCTTGATGAAGGTGCCAGTGCTGACACCTCCACCAAGGTCTTGATTCTGCCAAATGCCCCACGATCTGCGGTGTGGAGCATAATAGTACTGGCCGTTCCTCATACTTCGATGATTGGAATCTCAGGAGCCAACTCACGGATCTTCTCAATCTGCTCGTCGAACAGCTTATCACGGCACTCTTCAACGATGGCAGCAGCATCGGCACTGATCAGTTCAAGCTCAAACTCTCTACCATGAACATGAGCAATGATCTCAACATTGATAGTCGTAGCAGCCTGTCCCTTGAAGATTGGAATGTTGATGCTGAATGCCTTTGGCAGAGTGCTGTCAACAACCTGACGGAACACGTCGGTCTTTCCACCGTTGTCTTTCTCTTCACGCTCAACGGTCTGGTGAACCTTCGCCTTGAATCCCTTGAGGGCAGAGACAAGTTGCATGTTCTCATCTTTGCTTGCGAAGTAAGTACGGTTGATGCGGAAGAAGTTGCCAAGCTCAATCGGATCCCAATTCTCTTTGTCGTTGATACCGAAGTCACAGAACTGTCTCGAAAGTGAGATTGTTCCGACGACCTTCTTGCGATTGCGCTTATCAGTCTCATTGACTACGAGCGTTATCATGAGATTGTCACGGTTGACGAGAATGTGAGTACGGCAGTGGTCGATCTGATTGTCGGCAGAGTACCAACGCTTCTCAAGGAAGGCGAAGATCGAGCTGATTGTGCCGCTGATTGATACTTGGTCAGGCTCCTGGACGGGAAGATCTTTCTTCACTTCGTCATTGACCTGACGGATGATTAACTCTGCCTTGTCTTTCCCTTCTGGAAAGAAGATGTTCAATTTCTCTGGATCCATGTCTTTAAGATTTAATTGTTAGAACCTTCTTTGCGAAGCTCGGCAAACACCGTCTTCTGTAATTCGTCCTTTGTTGCGGGGCGAGAGGAAACCAAAATGCCCTCGGCATTGTAGAAGCCGACCATTCTCTCTTCTTCGTCGAGAATCTGATAGACTTTCTCATGCACCGTGCGGCCTTTGGTCTTGATGTCTTCACGGAGAGCGTTAGCCTCTTCACGGAGGGGCTTCAACTCAACGTTGATCTTGTCTTTGAAGTCTTTGATCTGCTCTTCGAGAGTGGCGATCCGCACATGCTTCTGTGCGAACTCACGTTCCTTCTGAGCAAGTTCCTCGGACTCGAAAGACTTGTGGTAGTCCATTTCGACTACGGCATCTGCATTGTCATTGAGGAAATTCTTCCTCTCTTCCAAATCCAGAATGTCTTGACCTAATACTCTTTGCATAGTCTTTGAAATTAATGAATTAAACTTATTTTAAACCAAGCTTTCGCTTTATCTTCTTGATTATTGACTCGTTGATAATCATGTTATCTCCAATCTTAGGAGCCGGATAGTCCTGAGAGTTTGCTATCTTGATAACATCATCACGTTTTGAGTCAAACACTTTCTTCTGTTTGCCGTGTGACATATCGTAGGTGATGTATGTCTTTATGAGATAGTGCTTATAGCCTACCTCGTAGCCCATACCAACACCGTGAGACATGCAGGCGTGAATGTTATTCTCCTTGTCACGGTCCCTTCGGCCTGAGATCTCGTTGGTCTTGTCAATGTTGAAAGAACAGTCATCCTTGAGTACCTTCTTTATAAGATCCTTTCCCTTGAGGTCGAGCTTGTTATACTCTGCATACCTCTCAAAGAAGTGAGGAATGAACGTACAGATCGTAGAGAACTGGCTGTCATGATGGCCAACGAATGTCTGGTGAAGCACCAGACCGTTCTGATTCTGCAATACACCGAACGTAGAAGAAAAGTCATCTTTGCCAAAGAACTTCGTGCTGATAAGCCACAAGTTCTTTCTCGGACTTTTGTATTCTGTGAAGAGATATTTCGGAAACTCACGCATCTTGAGTGACTTCCTTCGGTAATCCTTCCACTGGTGTTCCTCCCAACGCTGAACATTGGGGAGATCCTTGAGGATTTCATTACGCACCTCTTCATGTGTCATGTTCAGTAACAGCATAATTCAGTATGTTATGGAGTTAATATATTCTTTGATTCGACGGGACTTTCTTGAGTTTTCCCAATACATCATATATGCCTCGTTTTTCTCAGCCTTCAAAGAACGCAGATACTCATGGACGTTGTAGCCTTGCAAGTGGTACTTTTCATATTGTCCCCTGTTCATATCTGACTCAATGGACGTGATCTTTATATCCAATGCCCTATATCTGCTGTAATAGGCATCTGCACGGCTGTCAAGATCCTTTGCCCTTCGCTCAAGACGGTCAACAGCTTTCTTGTGTCCGTACTTAGCGGACCAGAACTGCTGCATGAACTCGTCGAACTTCTTGCATTCCATAGCGTCGGACATGGCCTGCTCAAGACTCGGCCTGCGGTTTCGGTAAGGCTCTTCGCCACAGAAACCGAAGAAGGTGCCGATCCATTGCGGATTCATCAGCTCCCATTGTTCCTTGAGCGTGAGCCGTTTCTGACGTGCAAACTCCTTGACAGGAATGGCCACACGGTTATGGCCGACTTTCAAGGCCGTGTCTTTGTTGAACTTTACCTCGTTCTGATTGACGATGACATAATTCTTAGGCATGAAGCCAAGACTGTTGATAGCATACTCGCTATAGTTACATTCCTGGCTGCGATTCATCTGGGAATATGCAAGTCTTCCATGACTGCTACCCCACCCTTCTGCTGTAAGCATCTGTGGCAGTGGCGGCTTGTGCCGCATATCCACTCCGAAAAGTTGCTCTTCGTATTCATACATAATATCGTTGCATTAAAATCCTATTTTCTTCGGTAAGTTTTCTATGCAGCGAATTTTCTTGGGAGGCATGTCCTTATGTCTGGCACACACGACCGGGAAAGAGGCGACGTTTCTTATTCCATCGTCACACTCTGCGAGAACGGGATCATACCCGTACTGGATCATGTTTGCTCTATCACAGTCACTACAGAAGCACAACTTAGGTTTGCTTTGTTCTGCCATTGGTCTTCTCTATCTTACGAATGATCTTACATTTCGTCTGCTTAAGAAGCCTCGCCACATTATACTCTTTGGTGGTGGGATTCTTCTGCTGAATGATTGCGACTGACTTATCAATCAGAGACATCAGCAAATCATAGTTAGTCTTGGAAATTTCTATCTGCATATTCTTTGATGTTTTAGTGCAAGCTATAGGATTCGAACCTATGATCTTCGGCTATCTATTTCGTAATTATGGCAACATCTAACATCTTTTGCCGACGCTCTGACCGCTGAGCCAAGCTTGCGTTTGCCTCCAGACGGAGGCAATTTGGAATTTGGTTATAGTTCGTGAGGACTTTCACCCCGCCCTGTCCTTTTCAGGGCTTATATATGTTAATTACTTGATGACTTCTTATCATCGTTTACTTATATTTCGGTGTATGTTGTATCAATAAGTCAAAGATCTCATTTAGGGGAAGGGACAGGATTCGGACCTGCGACCTAACTGCACATGGCCGTACAGTTCTCTCTAACCGCTGAGCTACCCTTCCGTGATGCCCTGCGTGTTTCACAACAGACAGAGCTTGAACCTTACTTTGTTCTATTATCAATGGTTTTACAAAGCCAGTGTCTCACGACAATCAAGGGCTATGATATATGTCTAAAAATGTCAATTCCTGAAACGGCACCTTCTCTGATAAGATTGTCAATCTCTGCCTTGATGTAGAAGATTGTGTTTCCTACTTTCGAGTAATGCAGTGTACCGTCGAGACGACGATCCTTGAGCCAGTCCTTACTGACTCCAAGATATTTTGCGGCTTCGCCATTACTGATCCAAAGCCTATGAGTATCAACTTTCACTATTTTTATTCCGTCCATACCAGTTCAGTATAATAGATAAGACAGAATACCAATGCAATCATGAAGAAGGTCAAACAGAAGTTTATGATATGATCTTCTAAGTACCATGGTTTCTTTCTCATGTGAATTAGTTTTAAAACTACCATTTGCGTGTAATTAGCACACCATCACCATGAACTTCGACCACATAATCACCTTTTCCTTGGGACTTGAGACGGCTAACTGTAGAGCGTACAACTTGCGATGCAATGAGCCGATTTGGGCAAATTGTTGGCTTATTTACGGGAATTGCCAACAAAGTTTGCGTTACATCTGTAGATTTTACGATTTTTATTTGCTCCATAAATAAAATTTTGTTATATTTGCAACTGATTTCTAACGGTTGATTAGTAGATGTGAATCTACACTTCCGATTGCAAAGGTAGTTAAAAAACTAATTCGCAGAAAATATTTCAGCGACAAATCTACTTTTTGCATGAAATTATAACATCGTTTAACACTTTGTTATTACAAATTGTCTAACATCAAAAATAGGAGGTAATGATGAAAGAGAAAGTAGAATCAGGGATAAAAAAAAGACTCCGTGACTGCCTGAATGCAGTTGGAGTCAAGCCCTATGACAAAGAGCTTAATGCTCTCGGCCTTGATAAGGCCATGTTACAGAGTATGTGGCGCAACACCAGCGGTGATGTGCCCGGTATTATCATCGAGCGTATCTGTAAAAGATGGCCCGAAATAAGTACTGATTATCTCTGTTGTGGTATTGGCTCTCCCTTACGTGGAGAAGAGACTACTAAAGTAAACTCTGAGGTTGAGAAAGAGAAAATCGCTCTCAGTCTTGAGTTGGCTGACGTTCTCAAAAGGATCATCGACTTAAACAAATAGGATATGGATCAAATCAAATGTAACAGCAACGAAAAAGCAATAGAAATGCTTGAGACTGCAAAAGGCTATTTTCAGAAATATGTTGATGAGGAAATTGATACTGGATCCCTCAAGACGAATTTGTCTTTGATAAGTGCCGTTCAAAAGTACCTTAGAGATACGATACAGCAATCAGTACAGCAAAGCCAATAGGTCTTTCAAAACCTCGATAAACAGGGCAGTTCTGAGAAGGTAAAATTTTCCCAAGCCTGGGAGGCGGGTTCGATTCCCGTATTCCGCTCACAGCTATAAAGCACAGAAAATCAATAACTTACAGAACTTTTACTTTGTTTTTGAGGTCAAAAAGGCAGCAAATTTGTAGATAA
>Ga0310690_10007946_pt1 | contig 13559 bp, 16 predicted proteins | sample AusTroGonzalo_MG_2_FD_207661 | JGI IMG/M metagenome (GOLD analysis project Ga0310690, IMG submission 207661) | Bovine rumen microbial communities from tropical cattle in Woodstock, Queensland, Australia - Gonzalo_04 (v2) (version 2) | ecosystem: Host-associated > Mammals > Digestive system >... | reverse complement strand
TCCCTCCTGTCCGATTAATTTCCCTTGCGTCCGAGCGTCACGTCCGCCGTGGTCGCCGCTTCGCAGGTACCGGTGAACGCAACATATCCATCGTAGCTCTGCCATGAGACGGCGGATTTGATGCCATCCGCATTTGCAAAGGTGCATTCCAGCACCACCGTGTCCGTCGTAATCTTGCTGTCCGTGCCGGAGGCCGGGATGCGCAGGATCTGTGCGTTTGTCGCCGTGTTGACGGTCTGTGCAGAATAGTACAAGATCTGATTCGCCACCGCCGCGCTGGTGATCAGGTTGTTCGTGTGAGTCGCGTCCGGCGCTGTGTCGGGATTGAGCGCCATCGCCACGGCAGCGTCCAGATCCTCGACCTGCAGCGGCCCGAAATAGGGTTCGATGTTGGAAAAGTCGATCATTTTTCTCACCTCAATAATAAAGGATTCCGAGGCCGTCGCCGCCTGTGCCGCCCTTGGAGCCTTTGCCGCCCTTGCCGCCGTTGAACACGGTGCTTAGATGGTAAGCATCTCGCACTCCAATGAACAGCGAAGCGCCGCGCACGCCGCCGCCGGACGCGTTCATCCAGTTCACGACGCCGCCGCCGTTGTTGCCGCCGGAGCCGCCGCCGTTTCCACCCGTGCCGCCCTGCCCATAGGTGGGCTTTTCCGGCGCGACAGCATCCGCGCCGTCGCCGCCCGTGCCGGTGGTCACGTTGTAGACCCATGTCTCGTCATCATTTCGGTATTTTTCGTACGTGGCGTTTTTCCCCGGCCCGCCGTTCGCGCCCCACGCGGCCCCGCCGGAGCCGCCGCCGGACGCGGTGTTGTTCGTGCCCTGATGGAAGCCGAAGCCGGCGTCCACCACCACGCCCCTGCCGGGAGCGCCCGCGCTCCAGCTGCCGACGTCGCCGCCGCTGTTGCCTCTTGCGCCTGTGTTGGCGAATTTCAGATCGTGCGCATCGGACGTGCCGCCCTTGCCGCCGTCGTGGCCGGCCTCGCCCGGAAGCCCGAACACCTGATTCGTGAACGCCTCCAGAAAGCCGCTCGGGACAGCCGCGCCGTCCTCGGAGGACGCCGACCAGATCTCGACGCCGTTGCGCTCGCATTTGACGGTCGTGTGCGTCCCTGCAGCTCCCAGCCCGCCGGAAGCGCCGTTTGCTCGCGCGGAGCCGCCCGTGCCGCCGACGCCGATCTGCGTGAATGTGATCACGTCGCCTTCCTCGACGTCTTTGGTGATCACGAGGATCTTGCCGTTCGCGCCCGGTTCTCCGGCCCTGCCGCCGTCAAAAGCGTACTGCCGGCCTTCGCCGTAGATGTAGGAATGAACTTCCAGAATGCCGTGATCGGACGGGACGGGATAATATGGCGGATCGGCGACGGCTCCAACTCCCATCATCTGCCCGTCTTCGGGATCGCCAAAGCTCGGAGGATAGCCGCCCCAGCCGTCGTGTCCGTCCTCGCCGCCCTGCCCGCCTGCCCCGGCCTGAAGGAGTACGGCGCGGACCGTGGAGATCCCGGCGGTGACGGTGAACGTTTTTACTGCCGTGTTCCGCTTGAAGAACTTATACCGCTGATAATTGTTTCCGCCCCCCGTCGGCGTGTAGCCGTCCACCAGCTCCACGGACGCGCCGAAGATGCTGGTGACGCCGACCTCCTGCTTGGACATATAGGCGCTGATCGACTCGCCCCAAGCGTCGGTCATTTGAAGCGTTTCGCCCGGCTTTTCGACGCTCTGAGCGCCGTTTGCGTCGTCGAGCATCAGCTTCGCCTTGACGGCTTTCGCGCTCTGGAAATAGTTCAGGACGCGCCGCGCGACGTTCAGCGAATTGGCGAACGTGATGAGGCCGTTGCTGACGATCCGCTTGACGATCGTGCCGAGAGGATTGCCGAGCGGATAAACCGTCTCCGTGTGCGTGTACTTTTTGCCGGTCAGAATGCCCGTGCCGCTGATGATCGCGTAATTGACGCCGCTCTCGTGAATCGTGAAGCCGCCCGCGTTCAGGTCGTGCATCGGCTCGGAAAATGTGACTGTCAGGTGATCGGCCTCGGCGATCTCCGGCAGCGTGTTGTCGTAGAGCTGCACTTCCTCGTCGCTCTGGAGCGCCGACCACGCGTGCTCGGTGACCTCCACGCCGTCGGCCGGGATGTTCAGCTTCACGCTGCCGGAAAGCGCAACGTGATCGCTCGGCACGACGCGGATCACCTTGCCCGGGAATTTGACGTCATAGTCAAGGTCGTTGCCGTCCGAGCTGACGTTATGCCGGACCAGCGCCGCGCCGGTGGCGAACAGGAGCCGGTGAAGATTGTTTCGCGCGGAGCCTTCATAGGGGAGCCAGCCGAATATCTTCACGGCTGCGACGTCTGCGTCGATGGCGTAGGTGATCGTGTCGCCGACGATCTCAGCGAAAACCGTGGAGAACGGCTGCCCGGTGTAGATGCCGCCGACGCTGACCTTCTGATCGAGAAGCCCGACGCCGCTGACGCAGGTCACTTTCCACGCATAGCGGCCTGTGCGCTCGATCTCCTTGATGTAGCCCTTCGCGAAGACATTTTCCCCGACGGCCCAGTAAACCGGATCGCCGAATTTGAGATCGGCAAGGAAACGGGAAGCGTCATATTTTGGGCGGAACAGGTAGACCTGCGGCGGTGGGTCTGCTTCTTCCACATTGCCATAAAGCGACCCGTAAAGCATTTTCCCGTTGAACTCAATTCCCGTGATACGAATTGTAGCAGTCCTGTTTGTAGGTTGGGCGTTGCGTTCGTTAATATAAGTCTTGAAATGAATTTCTCTATATCCATTATCAAGATTCTTAAATGTCAAAATATCCCTTCCAGTTGTTGTTGCTTTTGCGCCGTGGATGAACAATTCGCGTTGCACTTCAAATAGCCCGGTTTCGCTGAGAATCGTACAAGTCGCGTAAGACGGCACTAACATTGAACCATAACTATCAATGTAAACATAGTCTGAAAGTTCCAGAACCTCTATTCCGATTCTCACCACATCACTATGTACGGGGTATCCGGGCATAATAAGAGTCACCGCACGACTTGCTTCGAAAACAACGGTATTGCCGCTGACGTTGACTTTGTTGCTGTCTAAATAAGCACGCCACCCCGTGCTTCTTCCAACAAGCGATTCAAACGACCCCGGCACATAGCCGGAGAAGATGTAAGCAAGCTTCGGATCGTTGTTGAAAATATAGAGCTGCCGCCCGGTGGCGTCATAGCGCACGGTGAAAGAAAACTGATCGACGGCCAGCTCGTTGCCGATGATGTCGGAGCTGAAGACGCCCTTCGGCGAATTGAGCACGATCTGCGAATTGTCAAACTCATACAGCGGGTTTTCGTCCCAGCTCGACCCGCGGGGCTTGATGAAGTATTTGTTCTCAAGAGCGTAAGACATGGCGTCACCTCAGATGACAGACCGGAGCCGCATGGAGAGCGTCGGAGCGCGGAAACGGTAATAACCGCCGTCGCGGATCACACCGACCTCCTGTTGACTGATCGTACAATGCGCAAAACCGCTTTTAACGCTGTGGGATGCCGTGTCGTAATAAGTCACGGCGACAGACCACGCGGCATTACACGCCTGATGCAGCGCAGACAGTTCCGTCATGGTCAGGCTGTCAAGCCGCCATGCTGGGATTGGACGCCGACCGATCCCGTCAGGATGTTCGTCTCCGTTGGCCATTGTCATACTGTTGCCGCCTTTAACATCCTCGTAAATGATGAAATAGCCGAGGCGCTCCGTGAGATAGGAGAAGTCCACGCCGTTGATGCTGAGAGGCATTTTCGTCATCTGCCGCACCTCCTCACATGACCATAGCCGGGCCAAGCCTGTTGCCCTCGCCGATGATGTAGCGATACAGACCGCGCCCGCATTCCACGCCGTCCAACGTGACCGGCACGACGATCTCCAGCACGCCGCCTTCCGCGCCGCCGAATGTGCCAGACTCAGACACAAGACCCGCAGCGTTGACGCCGATCTCCGGCGTCGGGATCGCGGCCATCATGTCATTGGCCACCTTGTCCATCGTCTTGTCGAAGCCGACGCCGATGCCGAGGGCCATGTTTTTACCGACTAGATTCGCAAATACGGTCGAAGGCGAATGAATGCCGAGAAATTCCGTGATTTTGTCGAGTAGGCCTCCGAAAAAGCCCTTGACCTGTTCCCACAGCCAGTTGGCCGTGTTGCTGATGCCCTGCCAGATGCCTTCAACGATGCTTTTACCGGTTTCCCAAAGGTCGGAAACAAGATCGATAACGCCCTGCGCTATGGTCACGATAATTTCACCTGCGGCCTCGCCGATCTTTGCCAGATTCTCGATGATGCCCTTTGCAAGCATCCCGATGATCTCCACCGCCGCTTCTAGCAGTTTCGGGACATTCTCAATGATCGCGCTCACGAGGTTTGCGATGATCTCCGGCGCTTTTGCGATTAGCTGCGGCAGAGCCTCGATCAGCCCGTTTGCAAGGGCGATTGTGATCGCAATAGCCGCATCCACGAGATTGCTGATGCTGTCGGGATTTGTGAGCGTGTCGACCAGCTCAAGAATCGCCTGTACCGCGACCGGGATCAGCTCCGGCAACGCTTCCGCAATAGATTCGGCAAGCGTCGTCACAATCGTGATTGCGCTTTCTACAACATCCGGAAGCATGGACACAATACCCTCGACGATGCTGATAATGACCTTTGTGCCAAATTCAACGATCTGAGGGAGGGCTTTCGTCAAAGAGTTTGCAATCTGCGTCGCAACTTCTCCGACTTCACTTGCAAGCCCTTCAATGCCGCCCTCTTTGAATGCTTCAACAAGGCGCGTTACATATCTGGTAACGGTATCGATTGCCTCAGTAAGCGGCCCCGCAAACTGAGAAAGAAACTGCTGCCCGGCAAGCGAGACAGTCTGTTTCAGAATGTCAAAAGAATCGCTAAGCTGTGACAAGCTTTCAAGCGCCTCGCCGGACAAAATCAAGCCGGATTCTTCCGCATAATCGCCAAGCTCTTGCAACGCCTCCGCGCCGCCCTTAATAAGCGGATTCAGCTCTTGAGCGGATTTGCCGAAAATCGCCATTGCCGTGGCGTCTCTCTCGGTTTCGTCCGAAATCTGCCCTAACGCGGCAATCGTCTCATTAAAGACTTCGTTTCTGTCTCTAAAAGACCCGTCGCTGTTTGTGACTTCAACGCCGAGCTTTTTGAACGCGTCAGCCGCCGCACCCGATCCAGACGCCGCAGACGACATATTCTTTGTCAGTTTCGACATAGATCCGGCAAGCGTTTCCACAGAAACATCGATCGTGCCGGATGCATATTGAAACTTCTGGAGATCTTCGACCGCAATACCCGTCTTGACGCTCAGCGTGTTCAGCTCGTCAGCCTTGTCAGCCGCATCGAGAATCGCGCTGCCCAGCTTTTTGATCCCGTCGGCAAGCGCCTTCACGCCCGCCACAATGGCCTCAGACAACAGGTTGGCCTTGAGGTTGTCCCCCATGCGCTTGGCCGCGTCACCGCCCTTGTCAAGCGATTGTGCCGTCTGTTCGGTCTCGTTTCCGAGGTTGTCCATCTCCGAGGTATTCCTCTTGATTTCGGCCTCGGTTTTATTCATTTCGGTTTCGGTTTTGTTGAGATCCTGTACCAGCTTTTGATAGCTTGCGGATGTAGGATCAACGCCCTGAGAATCAAGCTCGGACAACCGCGCTCGCTGAGCATCGGCTTTTTTGTTCAGCTCGTCCATCTTCTTTTGAAGGACTTCGTTTTTTGAGGTCAGCGCGTCCATGCTTTTCTCGTTGCCGATGAAAGCGGATGTAACTTTGTCCATCTCCGTGCCCATCGTTTTCAACGAGGTATTGATCTGCGCGATCTCCCGCTTGAATTGAGCCTCGCCCTCTATGCCGATTTTCGGGCCGATATTGCCGCCGCTTGCCATGGTCTCACCACCTTAAATGTCAAAAACATCCCGCGCCACGCTCTGTTTCGCGCCCTTCTCCTCGATCATCCATACGGCGATCTGGTCAAGCACCCGCCCAAACGGCAGATACATGGTTTCCTGTCGCGTCAGGCCGGCGCGGGCAGCGTGAAAATACACCCACGCCGCAGGGATCTTCCCCCCGGCGTGGCGTATCAGTTTTTTCCCTGTGTTTCGACCTCACGCTCAGAATCGTTGATCATCGCGTCGAAGATCTGCGACACGATAGATGTATCAGTCGCGTCGATCAGATCAGCGGGCCGACATTTGAGCGGAGGCGGGCACTCGATTCCCATGCCGCGACAATACGCCGCGCCGGCGCGGAGAATGATCTCCAGCACCGTGTTGATCGCCTTGACGCTGCCGGACTTGATGCCGTCGCGCATTCCGTCCAGATCGCCGAAAGCGTCTTGAATGTCCTCGATAGCGGAAAGGGAGAAGCAGACTGGCCGCTTCTCCCCATCGCCGAGCTGCATATAACTCAGCTTCACATTGTCCCTCGCTTTCTATCACGCGCTGAAATAGTTCGTGATGAACGCGATGCAAGCCTCCTGCGTCGGGAACGTGTAGGCTTTCTTCCACGGCAGAGAGCCGGTCGCGGCGCCGCCGCTGACCGTGCCGGAAAACTCCGGCGTCTGCCATTCAACGCTCTCGCCGAGCGTCTGATAGCTGTCAGACGGAGCATTGAACAGGACACGGGAGAAGATAACCGCCTGATACACAGCGCGGCTATTGTTCTCCTGATTCCACTTGACAAACGCGACGCCGACATCGTTGCCGATCTCGTCCCCGCCGTAGTCGAAGCCGGAGCCGCCAACATCGGTCAACACGGTCGCGGCTTTCACCGTGAGGCCGTACAGATCCGCATAGGCGTCCTCAGTCAGACGGTCGAGCGTGAGCGTCAGCGTACCGCCGCCGCCGCCAGCTGCGTCTTTCTCCGCAATGCCGTTATTCGCATACAGCGGATTCTCGTTCGCCGCCGCCGGCTCAAACGACGCAGAGATGGCTTTCCCCATGGTCTTGATCCCGCCGGTGTAGCCGGTCAGAGCGCCATCGGAAATGCTTGCCTTGGCGTAATACACGCCATAAAGGCCAATTCCAGCCATTTGTGTTTCCTCCTTATTGGTTGTTCATTTTTTCTTCGCAGATTTTATTGAATTCGGCGGCAATCAGCGCCTCGGCCTGTGCCTTGACGCGATTAACCGCCGGTCGGATAAAAGGATGTTTTTGCCGCGTGGAGCTTCCGGATTCAAGGACGCGGGCCTTGAGCGGATTCGGATGGCCTCGACTGTCATATCCCTCAAAAACAACCTCGGTGTAGATATAACCGCTGTCGTTTCGGAATGTGACAAGCGCGGCAGAATCGCGCAGACCGTTCGTTACGCCTTCTTCTGATGGCGTGTTAGCCTTGATAGCCTCAATCACCATACCGGCAGCGGGATAGACTGCGCGTTTGATGGAGCCTTCAACGCTCTCCCCCAGCTCTGTAAGCTGTTTGATGTAGTCGTCCAGCCCATCCATTTTTATCTTTGCCATCAGCCCATCACCTGAAAAACCCACTCCAGATGGATGAAACCCGTGTTGTCCTCAAACTGCACAGAGTTGAGATACCACGCGGCCCCGCACCCGTTCAGAGCGGCCTCGATCAACGCTTTCGCCGCGAGATCTGCGTCCCGCGTGAAATAATCGACCGTGCCCTCGATGATGCGCTCCGTGTGCGCGTTCCCGGCGATCAGATCATTCGCGCCGTCCTCGGCATACACGCCGTAATCACCGGCGGGAGCTTTAGACCACCCGAAATGCGCGAATTGCAGCCCCGTCGCGGTCAGCGCGGTTTCAAGCTCGTTCATGTCGTGGCCACCTCCTCGCTCGGCGGCGTGGCGTCCACGGTCGCCTCCTCGACAGTCAGCTCAATCGTCTGCTGCGGCGTGACATACGTTCGGATGATCCGATAGCGCACATCGTGATACACGCAGATCTTTTCACCCTGATATTCTGCGTAGTCACGCAAAACGAAAACAAAAGACGGATGGAGCGACTGTGCAAGCGCCTCGAAATACTCACGGTAACCGACTGATTTCACTTCGCAAAACACAGCCCGCTCCGGCTCCGTCTTTGTATCAAAGATCCCGTGTGCCGCCGGCGTCTCGCTGATCAGCGTGATTACATCGGAGCGCATCATGCGGAATCACCCCACGTCGTGTAGCCGGTCGCCGTCATAAGCTGGGCCTTCTGCTCATCGTATGCCGCCTTGATCCGGGAAAACTCCCCATCCGTCAGCGCGGAAAAATGCACCTTGCAATATGTGATGATCGCCCGCTCACAGATTGCGTCGAGCGTCGCGGGAAGCGTCACCCCGGCAATGCCGAGATCCAGCTTTGCCGCGTTGATAAGGCCGTTGAGATCGGTGTCGTATGCGTCAACGGTGATCCGCAGCGCGATTTTCACTTTTTGCAAAAGCGTCGGTGTCGTGCCAGGCATTTTTGTCGCGCCTCCTCATGTACTCTTGATAAAGCCCTTCGGTAAAAAGATGTTCAGCCGGGAAATGCGTGTCGAGCCAGAAATCGAAGCCGGCACACGCGGCGCGGATGCAAAACCAGCGATCTTCTCCCCACAGCACGCGCCGGATGTTCGGAATCGCGGAGTAATTCACGCCCGCCTCAAACACGCGCCGTTTGACAAGCGTGCAAGCGCCGGTCATGCCGACCTGATACAGACCCGGCTTTCGCCATGTGTCCAGCTGCCCCGCCGCGTCGGCTTGGTCGTACATCCACGCATTACACCACCAATGCCCGTTCGCCGCCTGTGTCCAGAACACTTCTGACACAATGTCTTTATCAGCGGCCAACAGCACACGCAGCGTTTTCGGATGAATGATCAGATCGGTGTCAACGCTCCACCAGTAGTCATAGCCGCCGTCAAGCATCCGCTTGATCGTGCGGTTACGCAGCCCCGGCATCTTGGAAAGATTCGCGTTTGTCCAAACGTGATCGTTGACCGTCTTGATGTATTCGTCGCCCGTGTTGACCACGATGTAATCACCGCGAATATCGGGAATGATCTTGTCGCAGTCATTGACAACGAAAAAACTGTCGACGCTCACGCCGTCCGGCACTTCCAACCGGTCAAGCGCGTTTTGAAACTCTTTGAAGATTCGCCTGTCCTGTTTCAGCGGCGCGGTTATCAGCACCTTAATGGATTTCATTTTTGTACCTCTCCGCGTCCTCCGGCCAGATTGTCAGATGGCCAACGTGTCCCAGCCGGACAGTCGGCTCGGCCCAAATCTCATAGCCGAGCGATGCGGCCCTCTTGCAAAAGCTCAGATCCTCGCCGTAGGAAAGCAACGGCATGAAACAGGTGTTGAATTTCAAAAAAACATCGTTGAGGATCTTCGTTTCCATCAGCACACAGGCCATGCCGCAGCCGGCGACCTTGAACGTGTCCGACGGATAATCCTCATACTTCCACCGCTCCAGCGCGGACAGGTCGAGCGATTTGAACAGGCACGAAATAAACGGTGATCGTCTGCCGTGCGCGATCCCTGACACAAAGCCCTTGCCGCAAAATTTCAAATCCTCGACAATCGCATCGCTGAACACCATGTCGCTGTCGAGCCACAGAACGTGCGTAAAGCCGTTGTTGACGGCCTTCGATGCAAGCCTGTCGCGGGCCATATAGATCAATGTCCCACTCTCGATGCCGATCTCATAGCACACTTTGTCGCGGTCGAGCCGCCTTGCCAGATTAACAAGGCTCTCCATGAAGGCAACCGGCACGGTGTCCATGCAGGGGATCGCTATCAGCAGTTTCATTTTTTCGCGCCTTTCCGCGTCTCCCGTTTCGGAGCCGCCATCTCTCTGCCTTCCGTTTCAGACACGACGGCAGCGCCTACGGAGAGCAGAAATTCAGCTTGAGCGGGGGAAACCTCAACGATTTCCCCCGCTTTGTGATTGATTCGCGCTGCCTGTACCAGCAGCAGTTTCATCAGGTCGTAGCAGCGGCGGGCTTGAGCAGCTTGGTCAGCTTGCCCGGCCCGGTGACATCGTGCGCGGCGTAGACGCGGCCCACGACCTTGACCAGATCGGCCTCGGCCTCGGACAGATCGTCCCACTTGATGATCACGCCCTCGCCCTCCGGGAAATTGACGGTGCAGCCGGACAGATCGCCGACGATGGCATACACGCCCGTGCCCTCGGTCGCGGTCGCGTAGGCCGGCAAAGCAGAGGTGTAAATGCGCGGCAGACCCGCAAAGGGATCAATGGAGAAATTGCCGGCGGCCTGAGCGGCAAGGAACGCCACATCGGTCAGCCTGTTCATGATGACCACGACATTGCGGGCCTCGTCGCTCAGATAGGCGGCGGCGGTCGGGATCGCGGTCACGCTGGGCGCGGCAGAGACGGCGGGAACGCCAACCTCGTCGCTGTCGGAGCTGGTCGGGCTGCCAACGATGTCGGCAATGACCAGAGCAGAGAGCTTCTTGATGATCTGATAGCTCAGCTCGTCATAGATATAGCGGAGGAACGCCTCGCCGCCGAGCGCAACGGCCTCGTCGGAAATGCGAATCCACTTCTTGATCATGGCGGGAACCATGGTCACGACGCCGAAGGTCAGGGATTCCTCGGTGACAGCGGTCGTGCCCTCGGTATGGACATAAGCGCCGTCGGCAGACAGCTCAAAGGCAACCTTGAGATTGCCGCGAATGTTGACCTTGCGGACACGGGACAGGATCTCGTCCTTTTCCCATGCGGTCTGAATGATGCCCTCGATAAAAGAGGGAACGGGCAGAGCGCCGCTGACATTCTCGGTCAGCAGCGTGCGGCACTCGCGGTCATTGCCGGTCTTGATATAGTCAGCATAGGCGTCGATATACGCCGCGCTGTTGCGGATTTCTTCGTTGGTCATTCTGTGTTCCTCCTCAAAGTTTTCGGTAACCGCGCCCGCGCCGGCGGCCACGGTCTTTCTGATTTCCTCGCGCTGGACTTCGGCGGCCTTACGCGCCTCCAGCTCTTCCTTGATCAAACGAACCTCGGCCTCAATGGCATCGAGATCGGCGTCATCTGCATCAAGCAGACCCGCCAGCTCGGCCTTGCGGGCTTCCAGCTGTTCAACGGTCATGTCTTTGACTTCCATGTCAAACCTCCATAAGCAATTTGATCTTGCGCTTGCGGATCTCCCGCTCGGCTGCTGCGCGGCGCTCCTCCGCTGCCTCTGCGATAACTCCCTCGCAGTAGGCACGGGCCGAGATCTCCGTTGCGTTGTTTGCCGGGAGACTTACCGCAGAAACATCGTACAGCTTCCGGATTGCCGTGATCGTCCGCAGTATCGTGGTCTCCCCTGTTTCTTTGTTTTCGGTGATTTCGCGTTTATCCTCATCGACCGTAAAGCCGAAGGACATCTTGTTCGTGTAGCCGCCCTTGATCTCTTCATAAAGCTGACGGCCCAGCTCCGTGCCGCCGAGATCTGCGACGATCTTCATGCCGTGATCATCAGCGGCAAGCGTCAACGTGCCGTTGCTTGTCCGGGCAAATACGCGCCCTTCGTGGTCGTACTGCATAATCACATCGGACATATCCGCGCTGTCGAAAGCGCGGGCATCGACCTGTTCTTTGACGATGTAGCCGTCCTCCTCCCACAACACATAAGGATCGTTAAACGTGGTCGCATAGCCCTCGACGGTCATGCTTTCTTCTTCGTTTTCACCGGCGGCGCGGATCTCGATCTCCGCGACGGCGCGATAACTGCGGCCCTCGTCAAGTTTCTGTTGAATTGTTTTCGGGATCATCGTTATTCCCTCCTTGGATTTTTTTGTCTGCGTTGTAATACTCGCCGCGCACGATGCGGGCATCCCCGCCATCCACCGGCGGGAGCTGCCAGATCTCGCGCACCTCGTTGATGCTCATGATTCCGCGATCCATCATCTGCGCGGAAACATTGAGCTTGTCGGCGTTGGTCATGTACTGAAGCCGGTTTGCCGTCGCCATGACATAATTGCCCTGAGACTGTTCCCGGAACGTGAACAGCATCCGCGTCATGACCTCGCTGAATTGCACGGCAAACGGCTCGATGCAGCCCTCATAGAACGCGGCCCATGCATCGCCGTACGCCTTGTTCTGAAGCACCTCGTCGTTCACGCCGAAATAGTCAAAGACCGCCCGATTGATGACGCCCATCTGGTCAGCGTCAACCACGAACGGTTTTGCATCGATCTTCTGAATGTTCTGGTATGTATTCGGGAACAGGAGCAAGCCGCCGCCCTTCGCGTCCCGGCTCAGATTTTCCGCTGTGAATCTCTGCCGCTCTTTGGCAAGATCCTCGGCCTTCGCAAAATTGGACAGCTGAGCCATAAATCTGTATGTCGCCGCGCTCTTTACGCCCTCCTGTATGCCCTGATTCTGCATTGCGATCAGATCCATAACCGGGATCAGCGCCTTGTTGGATTCGCCGAACATATCCGAGCGATACTGAAAACGCGTCATAATGCCGCAGTATTCCAGCTCAATGGACGCCACATCGCCCCAGCCGAAACGGTAACGCAGATACGGCGTTTTCTTTTCACCGTACTGCACGACCTCGCAGCTCGACGGCAGCACCGGGAAAACGCCGCTCGGCTCCCCGAATGTGTCATACACCGGCACGATAAAGGCCGTGTTGTGGACATAAAGAATGGTCGCCAGTCTGTAAAGAAACTGCGACCAGTTCTGAAACTCATTCGGCCCGTGTCTGAGCTTGTTTTGCAATGCCGGACGCGCCGCGCCCCGTGTCTCGACCTTCAGCTTTGAGATGTGCCGCGCAATCGCATCGATTGACGCACGCACAAGCTCACTCTCGTAAATGTTCCCGCCGAATGTCGTGAAATGCGGCTCGTAGCCGTTGAGCATTTTCCACTCGCCTTTGTACTCGCCCACCGGCTCCGGCGCTTTCTTGAACAGAAAATCAAAAAGCCCCAAGTTGGTATCACCCCTCGTTTTTCAGCTGCTCCCCTATCTCGGCAGCCCATTTCTGACGGACGGTAAACGCATCGGCAAGCGCCGCACAGCCGTCAATGTGCAGCGACGGATTGACCTTGACCAGCTTCCCGCGTCCGCGCTCGTTTGACATTTTGATCGCCGCATTCAGCAGATGCGCTTTCAGCAGATCGTTGTCGCCGATATGCACCTTGCCGTCTGCAATCAGCCCCTCCATCTCCTGCAACACCGGCCAGAGATTTTCGCCTTGGAATACATCGTCCATCTGAAAGCCGTATGCCTTCATCGCCTGAACAAGATACTGTGCGGAATATCGGTCATATCCGACTTGGAGCGGGAAGATCTGATACTCCTCGATCAGCTGATAAAACCACGCTTCACAGTCATGGTAATCAACAAAGTTGTCCCCGCTCGGCTGGAGGATGCCGCGCTGAATGTATGCGTTATACGGCACACCGTCCCGCTGTGTCGCCTCGTCGATGCGCTCACGCGGCAAGAAGAATTTCGCAAAGACATACAGCTCCCCGCCGCGCTCGATGATCACGCAACACGCCGTCAAGTCGCGTGTCTGCGACAGGTCGATGCCGCCGACCGCGTAGCTGTTTCGGAAATCATCAAGCGACAGCGGCGGGCCGCCCATTCGC
>Ga0310690_10007945_pt1 | contig 13560 bp, 11 predicted proteins | sample AusTroGonzalo_MG_2_FD_207661 | JGI IMG/M metagenome (GOLD analysis project Ga0310690, IMG submission 207661) | Bovine rumen microbial communities from tropical cattle in Woodstock, Queensland, Australia - Gonzalo_04 (v2) (version 2) | ecosystem: Host-associated > Mammals > Digestive system >... | reverse complement strand
CTTCCAGAATCAATATACCAATGCCAGACTCTTTAAGTTGGAGCAGAACTATCGTTCGACACAGCTGATCGTTCAGGCAGCCAACTCGCTCATCCGTCGCAACGAACGGCAGATTCCGAAGAACATTTTCTCGAAGAACGAACACGGTGAGAAGCTGCAGCTGAAACCTGCCTACTCGGATAAGGAAGAGGCGATGATCGTGTGTCAGGACATCAAACGTCTGCGACGGCAGGATAATAGCGACTGGAGCGACTTTGCCATCTTGTATCGTACGAATTCACAGAGCCGAAGCTTTGAGGAGCAGATGCGCAAGGACAACATCCCGTATCGCATCTATGGTGGGCTGAGTTTCTATCAGCGTAAGGAGATCAAGGATGTGATTGCCTATTTCCGTCTGATATCCAATCCTAACGACGAGGAAGCCTTCAAGCGCATCATTAACTATCCCACACGAGGCATCGGCGACACGACGGTGGCGAAGATTATCCAAACGGCACAGATGTATGGCGTGAGCCTGTGGCAGGTCATCAAGGAACCTGTGCTCTTCCCGATGGATGTGAGCAAGGGCACGATGACGAAGCTTCAGGCCTTCAGAGAACTGATACAAGGTTGGATCGGTCGTATGAACAAAGAGGATGCCTACGCACTCGGTCATGACATCATCATGACCTCGGGCATCAGCAAGGATATCTATTCGGGTCGTAATCCTGAGGATATCTCACGACAGGAGAACCTCGAAGAGTTTCTGAGTGGTATGCAGGACTTTGTGGAGAGTCGCAAGGAAGAGGATATGGGTGACGAGATTTATCTGCCCGATTTCTTGCAGGAAGTGGCCCTGCTGACAGACCTCGACAGCGATACGGGCGACGAAAACGACAAGGTGACGCTGATGACCATTCACTCGGCCAAGGGTCTTGAGTTCCCAACAGTGTTCGTCGTGGGCCTCGAAGAGAATATCTTCCCGTCGCCGATGTGTACCAACTCGATGCGGGAACTCGAAGAGGAACGCAGATTGTTGTATGTGGCCATCACCCGGGCAGAGAAACATTGCATCCTGACCTGTGCGCAGAATCGTTTCCGTTATGGAAGGATGGAATATGACACGCCTTCAAGGTTTATCAAGGATATTGATGCCGGGTTGCTCGATGTGCATTCTGAATCAGGTGGGGGAAAGTCGTTCTTCGGAGGATCGTATGGAGGATCGTATGGAGGGGGCCTTGGTGGGACTTCTGGTGGTAGCCGAAGCCCGGAGTGGATGCAGAACCCGAGGCCGGTGGCAACGCAGTTCAAGGCCGATCCCAAGCCAAGGGCTGTTGCACCTCGTCAGCTTGAGAATCCTGTGGATCCCTTCTCCGATGGTTTCAAGCGTCAGCTCAATATAGCCAGTGGTGGCAGATATAAGCCTGTGAACAGGGCCGTTCCTCCACGACCGATAGCTTCTGATGCCTCTGCCTCTGACCTGCGTGTGGGTTCTACCATCGAGCACCAGCGCTTTGGTGTTGGTTCGGTGGTGAAGATTGAGGGTACGGGTGAGAATACCAAAGCTACCGTCGAGTTCCGCAATACAGGCACCAAGCAGTTGTTGCTGAAGTTCGCAAAGTTCAAGATTATCGGCTGAAAACAAATCCAGAGACTCGAATCCGAATCTCTGGATTTATATTATAGCGCCTCATCGTCGGGCTTCTCTATAGTTCTGCTTTTGGCTTTCGGCAGATGCTTTTTCTTTCTGAGCCATGCGGCCTTGCGGGCCTCATAGTCTTCGTGGTGCTTCTCCAGGTATCCGTCAGCCATCGCTATCTGTTCTTGAAATGGGCATAGATCACCTTCACCTCAATTGGCGTGTTGGCTCCTCCAACAAGTTTCGTACTCTCTAATCCCATTTGGTTCTCGATAACCTCCACATTGTTACTCTGGGTGTTGTTTGTGTATGATATCGACACGGGCACCAACAACACCTTATTCCAATTCGGGTGTTTGTTTACCCAGTCTGGATCTGTAGCCAACCCATTCTTCTTGTTTTCACTTAGCAGCGTGATGAGGTTGCTGATATTTGTGAAGCTGTAGCAGTTGTAGGCCAGTGTTGAGGTGAATATACTCTTATAGTCAAATACCTTCTCTTCTTCAAAAAACACCTTCAGACTGTCTGACGGCAACATAATGATGCTTGTGGGGGCATTCAGAAGATAAGCCCCTGATTTCGTCTCACTGTTCTGACGATTGAAAGTCAGGCTGACGGAGAGCAGCGAGTCGGTAGAGTGGGTCTGGGTAATCTCATCTACGGGAAGGGTTACCTCTGTGAAGATACCTGAAGGAGTCTTCAGATAGGTACAACTCTGGTCTTCTACCAATTGTGACAGCGCTTCTTTGTCATTGGTTACCTGTGTTGTCTGGAGCACCTCCGATGTTGACGAGTTTGCCAGATATGAGACATAAGTCGTATTGTCACGTTTGTAATGATAGAAGGTACGCATCTCCATCTGTAAGAACTTTGCCATCAGTCCCAGTCCGTCGGCCACCTCGAAGAACAAACCTGGACACACCTTGTGAACGAACGAGTAGCTGTTCTTGAAGTATTCCGGATGATTGTAGTAAGTACGGAGAAGGTAGGTGCCGTAGTTGTTGTATTCGACACCATCTTTGTCGATGTATTTGTCTGAGAGTGAGATTCGTGCGATTTCGGTGTAGTCCGAAATAGACCTGATGCTGTCTGTATAGGTCAGGTTGCTCAGGCTGAAGAGCATACTTTTCTTCAGACCGTCTTCTCTGATGTAACCCGCTGTCCTTGGATCGTAGTTGCTGTAATAGGTTACCGACTCATTCATGGGTTCCTTGAGTTCAAGGATATTCATCTTCATGGCAGCCAAAGAGTCGCCATAGCAGTTACTCTGGTCAAAGACCAACCAAATCTCACAGGAGTCGGCCACAACCTCTCCGTTCTCGTCTTTAGCCATCTCACTGATGCTTGGCAGTTTGATGTTCTCCTGCATGTTGAATTGGGCCATGAACTCTGTCTTGATATAAGTACCTGTCTCAGGGTCTTTCACATGACCGAAGTAGGTGTTATTGCTGCGTGCATACACGGAGTCGACGAGTACAGACCGGGTGTAGGCACTGTAGGAGCCTGTGCTGACCTCCAGCTTATCCGATTCGTTCGTCAACGACGAGCCAAGGGTGTCTGTGTCTGTACTGCAAGAAATTATCGCCATTGCGGAAAATGCAATCGCTGTAATCAATTTGAGTTTCATGTTTTGTTTCTTTCTTTATTGTTGCTCCTCTGCTTATTCTTCAGAAGGGAATAGTGTCTCATAGAAGTCTTCACAGGCTTCTGCGACATTCTCAGAATAGCCGAGGATGGGAATGTTCTTTTCTTTAGTATATGTCAGTAATTCCTCGTCAACGAGGCTGTCTGATTGTACGATACCGTCACTATAGTCGATGGCGAGCTTGTTCAGCTCAATGAAATCGAAATTGTCCTTGTAACCCTTCAGAAGGTCTGCTTTGGTCTCACGGAATTGGAGACACTGCTTGAAATCCGCACCAAGATCTTTGTCAAGTTTCTGCGAGAAGAGTGAGGTGACCACTTTCGCATCAGCAAACGATGGCTCATCGTGGTAGGCCGTCTTTACATAAATAGGAACAACGGCACTCATCCACCCCTGACAATGGATAATATCGGGCACCCAACGGAGCTTCTTCACTGTCTCCATCACACCACGTGCAAAGAAGATGGCACGTTCTCCATTATCAGGATAGTCTTCACCCTGTTCGTCTTTCTCCATCAGACGCTTGCCGAAGTAGTCGTCGTTATCGATGAAATAGACCTGCACCTTTGCTGACTGGATCGAGGCGACCTTGATAATCAGCGGGTGGTCAGTGTCGTTGATGATCAGATTCATACCCGACAGACGGATTACTTCATGTAACTGTCCACGACGCTCATTGATGGTTCCCCATTTGGGCATGAACGTACGAATTTCGTGGCTACGCTCTTGGATGGTTTGGGGAAGTATCCTTCCCATGACCGACAATTCGTTGTCGGGAACATACGGAGATATCTCCTGATTGATGAATAATATCTTCTTTTTTGCCATCTTTGTGGATTTTACCTTGCAAAGGTACGAAAAAAAAGTCGCATTTCCGACATTCTTTGATTGTTTTTAGCAAAAAAGTGACATTTTTAGAGTCTTTTTTGGATTTCTTTTGGCTTTCTTAATCATTTTCGCTTATTATAATGCAATCTTAAAATATTAAAAAAGCAGTCATGTTTTTGCAAAAATGTTGAAATTATTTTGCAAATAGTTGGAAGTTTCAAAATATTTGATTAAATTTGCGCATTAATCAGCTAACCCGTTACAACATGACGAAGTACAACATTATTGAGAAAAAGGAGAAGGTCGCGGCTTACAGAGGTCTGGTAAGCCCAAAGGTCATGGATGAGATGCAGGAAAAGATAATGAACATTATCGTGATGCAGAAGAAGTATCGTGACAAAGATTATTCAGCAAAGAGGCTCGCTGAAGATCTGGGAACGAATACCCGTTATATCTCTGCTGTCGTTAATGTGCGTTTTCACATGAACTACACTTCATTCGTCAACAAGTATCGCATTGACGAGGCGATGACTATCCTTGTTGACAAACGTTATCAGGATCTCCGCATGGAGGAGGTTAGTGATATGGTTGGATTCTCCAACCGCCAATCATTCTATGCTTCATTCTTCAGACTGGTGGGTATTACCCCGCGTGATTACCGTCTTCAGCACTTGCAGCAGCATCCTGCCATGAAGGTCACTAAACGCAAACCGAGGAAGAAGAAAGCATAATGAAGCATGTGACAGAAACCTCAGGTTTCAATTATCAGGATGAGCGGTTTGCAGACTTGCAAATGCTCAGATATCAGTTGACGGGTTTTGATAAACTTTCTCCCAAGCAGAAAGAACTTATCTATTATCTTTCGAAAGCTACATTGTATGGGAGGGATATCACTTTTGATCAGTTTGGTAAGTACAATCTCCGCATCCGTAAGATGCTGGAGGTTTTATTTACGGACCAGAATATCGACCACGATACGGATGACTTCCGAGCATTGGAGATCTATCTGAAACGTGTATGGTTCTCCAATGGTATTTATCATCACTATGGATGTGAGAAGATGCTGCCAGGCTTCTCGTCGGATTATCTCCGTGAACAGCTTGAGAAAGTCGATGCATGCCGTTTGCCGCTTAAGGCAGGGGAGACGCTCGATGACTTCTGCAATGAGCTTTTCCCGGTAATCTTCGACCCGCAGGTGCTACCCAAAAGGGTGAATAAAGCTGATGGCGAGGATCTGTTACAGACCTCTGCCTGTCATTTTTATGAAGGTGTCACCCAGGCAGAGGCGGAAGCCTTCTACGATGCGATGAAACGGAAAGATCCAACCCCCGATACACCGCCGTCGTTTGGATTGAACTCGACACTGGTGAAGGAAGGTGGAAAGGTCAAGGAGATGGTGTGGTCTGCCAATGGTCGTTACGCCAATGCCATCCGTCACATCATCTATTGGCTCAGGAAGGCAGAGGGTGTTGCGGAAAACGACCAGCAGTGTAAGGTTATACAGTTGTTGATAAGTTACTATGAATCCGGTGATTTACAAACTTTTAACCAGTATTGTATTGAATGGCTGAAAGAACATGATTCAGCTATCGATTTTATCAACGGATTCATTGAGGTCTATGGCGATCCTTTAGGATTGAAAGGTTCGTGGGAAGGACTTGTGGAGTATATCGATGAAATGGCCACCGAACGCACTCGGACCATCAGTCGCAATGCCCAGTGGTTTGAGGATCACTCACCGGTAGACCCGCGTTTCCGTAAACCTGTGGTCAAAGGCGTCTCTGCCAGTGTGATCTGCGCTGCGATGCTCGGTGGTGATGAATATCCGTCTACGGCCATCGGCATCAATCTCCCCAATGCAGATTGGATACGTGCTGAATATGGTTCGAAGAGTATTACCATTAGTAATATCACCGATGCATATAATAAAGCTGCTCATGGTAACGGCTTCAAGGAAGAGTTTGTTATTGATGATGCAACTCTCAAAATGATAGAACGTTATGGTGATGTATGCGATAATCTTCATACAGATCTGCATGAGTGTCTCGGCCATGGTAGCGGCAGACTTCTTCCGGGTGTCGATCCCGATGCCTTGAAGGCCTATGGCAATACTATTGAAGAGGCTAGGGCAGATCTCTTCGGACTCTATTATATCGCAGATCCAAAGCTTGTGGAACTCGGTCTGACTCCTGACTTGGAAGCGTATAAGTCGCAGTACTATACCTACATGATGAACGGTCTGATGACACAACTCATCCGAATCACTCCCGGTAATCAGATTGAAGAGGCGCACATGCGGAACAGGGCATTGATTGCTCACTGGTGTCTGGAGCATGGCGATGCTGTGAAGTTGGTCAGACGTAATCGCAAAACTTTCGTTGAAATCACGGATTATGCAGGACTGCGTGAACTTATTTCCACGCTGTTGGCTGAGGTTCAGCGCATCAAGAGTGAAGGCGACTATGAGGCTGCCCGTCAGTTAGTGGAATGGTATGCGGTCCATGTCGATGCTGTATTGCATCAGGAGATTCTTGAACGTTATCGCTGCTTGAATCTTGCCCCCTACAAAGGTTTCATCAATCCCATGATGTTACCAGTCTACGACCATGAGGGCAGAATCATTGATGTAAATCTCTATTATGGTGAGAGTTATACCCACCAGATGCTCAGATACAGTCAGGAATACGGCACACTCATCTGATTAAACCCGAAGGAATGGACATAAACAGTCAGATTAAGGAAATCAAGCAGTCGTTCCGTCAGATGATGGATGGTTCCATTGCTCAGTCGATGCGTGACAAGGGTGTAGACTATCATCTCAACTGGGGAGCCACCTTGCCGAGACTGCGTGAGAAAGCCGATGAAATCGGTAAGAACTACGACCTTGCCATTGCCCTGTGGAAAGAGAATATACGTGAATGCAAGATTCTTGCCACGATGATCATGCCGCCAGATGTTGTCTTACCAGAAGTTATCGACATCTGGATGGAACAGACACCCACACAGGAGATAGCCGAACAAGCCGCCTTCAACCTATACCAGTACCTTCCGTACGCCCCAGTGAAAGCCTACACTTGGATTGCCTCTGATAAGGAGCTCTATCAGCTCTGTGGCTTCCATATCCTATCACGACTGTTCATGAACGGACAGGAACCTAACGAACGTGGCATCAATGAGTTTGTCGACCAGGCACTTGCAGCCATGCAAGGGGAGAGTTTGGCAGTCAAGAAGGCGGCAATGGCCAGCATGCAACGCTTCGCAGAACTTGGCTTAGTCTATCAACGATTGGCCAAAAGCGCAATAAAAACGATTAATTTAGAATTTTTATAAATTAACTCTCTTCTGTCTCTCTGAAAATGTGTACCTTTGTGCGGTTTTCATGGATTCGACAGAAAATATCGATGGCAGTATCTAATAAAGAAAGCGTTATCAACGCTGTTGAACGCATCTTGGACAGCTATCTTGAGATGAACAATCATCGCAAGACACTCGAACGCTATACTATCCTCCGGGCTATCTATAGTACTAACGGTCATTTCACGCTGGAGGAACTGAACGAGCGACTGCTCCAGAATATGAATTTCCACGTGAGCAGGGCTACGATGTACAATACACTCAATCTGTTTTTGGAACTGCGCCTGGTAATCCGTCATCGTTTTCAGGGCTCGACGAAGTACGAGGCATGTTACGATAATACCAGCCATTGTCATCAGATCTGTACGATATGTGGCAAGGTCATGGAAATCAAGTCCAATGAGATTAGCCTTGCCGTGGAGAATATGCCCACTAAACGCTTCCGTAAAGATGGTTATACGCTCTATGTCTATGGCGTCTGCAGCACCTGTCAGGCCAGGATCACGAAGAAAAAGAAAAAAGTCAATAAGTAAAACATAGATTATGAACAAAGGAAAAGTTGATGTCCTGCTCGGTTTGCAGTGGGGCGATGAGGGTAAAGGTAAGGTGGTCGATGTGCTGACCCCGAAGTACGATGTGGTAGCCCGTTTCCAGGGAGGACCTAATGCCGGCCATACACTGGAGTTTGAAGGTCAGAAGTATGTCTTGCGCTCGATTCCATCGGGCATCTTTCAGGGTGGCAAGGTTAACATCATCGGTAATGGTGTGGTGCTTGCTCCCGATCTCTTCATGGATGAGGCAAAAGCACTCGAGGCCAGTGGTCACGATCTGCACTCTCGTCTGCACATCTCGAAGAAGGCACATCTCATCATGCCTACTCACCGTGTGCTCGACGCTGCCTATGAGGCCCAAAAGGGAAAGAACAAGGTGGGAACTACTGGTAAGGGCATCGGTCCTACTTATACCGATAAAATCAGTCGTAATGGTCTGCGTGTCGGTGATATCCTTGACAACTTCGAAGAGAAGTACGCCAAGGCCAAGGCCCGCCATGAGGCTATCTTAAAATCGCTGAATTTTGAGTACGACATCACCGAGGTTGAAAAGAAATGGCTCGAAGGGGTTGAATATCTCCGTCAGTTCCCCATCGTCGACTCAGAGCATGAGATTAACAACATCCTTAAGAGTGGCAAGACTGTGCTCTGCGAGGGTGCCCAGGGTACGATGCTCGACATCGACTTCGGTAGCTATCCTTTTGTCACTTCATCCAACACTATTTGCGCTGGTGCTTGTACTGGTCTGGGTATCGGACCGAACAAAATCGGCGATGTGTATGGTATCATGAAGGCCTATTGTACCAGAGTCGGTGCGGGGCCGTTCCCCACAGAATTGTTTGATGAAACGGGCAAGACCATCCGCGACCTCGGTCATGAATATGGTGCAGTCACTGGCCGTGAGCGCCGTTGTGGCTGGATCGACCTCGTTGCCCTGAAGTATTCGATCATGGTCAATGGTGTCACCCAGCTCATCATGATGAAGAGTGACGTGCTCGACGGCTTTGACACCATCAAGGCCTGTGTAGCCTACAAGCAGAACGGCGTTGAAATCGATTATTTCCCGTATGATATTGAAGAGGGTATCGAGCCCGTCTATCAGGAACTCCCCGGCTGGAAGACCGATATGACGAAATTCACGAGTGAGGATCAGTTTCCGAAGGAATTCAGCGACTACATTGCTTTCCTTGAGAGCCAACTCGAAACCCCGATTAAAATCATTTCCATCGGTCCCGACCGTGACCAGACTATTGTTAGAAAGTAATTTATAATGGCACAAAAACCAAGTATTCCAAAAGGTACGCGCGACTTCTCTCCCATGGAGATGGCAAAGCGTAACTATATCTTCGATACCATTCGCAGCGTGTATCAGCTCTATGGATTCCAACAGATAGAGACGCCTGCAATGGAAACACTCGGGACGCTGATGGGCAAGTATGGCGAGGAGGGCGATAAACTGCTTTTCAAGGTGCTCAATAGTGGTGATTTCCTCAACAAGGTCAGCGATGAGGAGTTGCAAGAACGTAATGCTCTGCATCTGGCAGCCAAGCTCTGCGAAAAGGGCCTGCGATACGATCTCACTGTCCCCTTTGCACGATATGTGGTGATGCACCGTGAGGAACTGCAGTTACCGTTCAAGCGTTATCAGATGCAGCCCGTTTGGCGCGCAGACCGACCTCAGAAGGGGCGTTACCGTGAGTTCTGGCAGTTCGATGGCGATATTGTCGGCTCTGACTCCTTATTGAATGAGGTAGAGTTGATGCAGATTGTTGATACGGTATTCTCTCGTTTCGGAGTCCGGGTACAGATTAAGATCAACAATCGCAAGATTCTCACAGGTATTGCCGAGGTTATCGGTGCTGCCGATAAGATCGTTGACATCACTGTGGCTATCGATAAACTCGATAAAATCGGTCTTGACAATGTAAACCAGGAACTCCATGAAGATGGTCTCACCGAGGAGCAGATTGCCAAACTTCAGCCTATCATCTCCCTTGAAGGTACCAACGAAGAGAAACTTGACACCATTGCTGAAGTACTGAAGGACAGCGAAGTTGGGCTGAAAGGCGTAGAGGAAACCCGCTATATTCTCAATACGTTGAAGGTGACGGGACTGAAAAACGAACTTCAACTCGATCTGACGTTGGCTCGTGGCTTGAACTATTACACCGGTGCCATCTTCGAGGTGAAGGCTCTGGATGTGCAGATCGGCTCCATCACTGGCGGTGGCCGTTATGACAACCTCACAGGCATCTTTGGCATGCCTGGTATCTCGGGTGTCGGTATCTCCTTCGGCGTGGACCGTATCTTCGATGTTCTTAACGCCCTCGACAGCTATCCGAAAAATGCTGTCGTTGGTACCCAACTTCTCTTCATCAACTTTGGTGAGAAGGAAACTGCCTATTGTCTGCCTGCTGTGGCGAAGGCCCGCGAGGCTGGCATCCGTACGGAGGTTTTCCCGGATAGTACGAAGATGAAAAAACAGATGTCGTATGCCAATGCCAAACAGATACCGTTCGTTGCCTTGGCTGGTGAGAACGAGATGTCTGAGGATAAGTTTACTTTGAAGAATATGTTGACAGGTGAGCAGCAACTGCTTACAATTGAGGAAGTTATCAAAAAGGTTAAATTGTGAATCGATTCAAAAGTGTTTTCTTTATCATCTGTGTCATCGTCGGCTTTACAGCAGCACAACCTGACAAGATCACGACCATCTTTGTGATTGGTGATTCAACTGCTGCCAATAAGGATACGACTGGTGGCAAGTTGGAACGCGGATGGGGGATGATGCTCCAGAACTGTTTCGATGCTGATCATATCGTTGTCGATAACCATGCAGTTAACGGTCGTTCATCGAAAAGTTTTCTTGACGAGGGCCGTTGGGATAAGGTTCTTGAGAAAATTCACCCTGGCGACTATGTCATCATTCAGTTCGGTCATAATGATGAGAAGGCACAGCCCAACCGTCATACCGATCCTGGCTCAACCTTCGACTATAATCTGGCCCGTTATGTTAGGGAGACACGAGAACATGGTGGCATACCTGTGTTGATGAATTCTGTGGTGCGTCGTAATTTCTTCATGAAGGCGCCCAAAGTGGCAGACGATGAGCAACTGCGGAATACTGTCTTTAGCGATGCCGAACACCTTGTCGAAGGCGATACGCTCATCGATACTCATGGCCTCTACCGAGTGGCACCTCTTGATGTCGCCCGTCGGATGAACTGCCATTTCATCGATGCCAATCGAATTACCCACGACCTCGAACAGGGATTGGGTCGCGAGGCCTCGAAGAAATTGCACATGTGGTTCCGTCCTGGTGAGGACCCCAGTATGCCACAAGGCAAGCAGGACAATACACATTATAATATATATGGGGCGCAAGTTGTGGCCGGTTTGTTGGCTGACGCATTATGTGAGGAGATTCCTCTCCTTAAAACTTATCGCTTAAAGAAATACTAATACTACAATAAAGAGGGTGTGTTCAACTGACACACCCTCCGTCAATATGAATAATACCCTGTATTAATCGTTCTCAGGAGCCTGGCCGATGAGATCCATGAACTCGTCGAGTTTCGGCGTGATGATAATCTGGGTACGACGGTTACGCTGCTTACCAGCCTCGGTATCGTTGGTAGCAACGGGGTTGTACTCACCACGACCACCAGCGGTCAGACGCTTCGGATCTACACCGTAGTCGTTCTGTAGGGCCTGAACCACTGAAGAGGCACGGAGTGCGGAGAGGTCCCAGTTGTTACGGATGTTGGTCTTCGAGATAGGCACGTTGTCGGTGTTACCCTCGATTAGAACGTCGTAGTCCTTGTAGTCCTTGATGATCTTGGCAATCTTTGAGAGTGTCTCGGCAGCACGACTGTTAATCTCATATGAACCACTCTTATAGAGCATATTGTCGGCCAGAGAGATGTAGACCACACCCTTAACCACCTGAACGTCTACCTCCTTCAACTCCTCTTTCGAGAGCGAACGGGTGAGGTTGTTCGTCAGCACCATGTTCAGTGAGTCACTCTTTGACTTCACTTCCACCAAGTGACGGATGTACTGATTCGACTCGTTGATCTGATCGACGAGCTTCTCAATCGAGATGTTGTTCTGAGAGGCGTTCGACAGGCTCTTGTCAAGAGACTCCTGCAGTTTTGCATATTTGTCCTCAGCGTTTTTGAGCAACTGCTGCATGCCGCGCTGTTGCTCCTCCAGGGCGCTGATACGGGCATTCTTGGCAGCCAGGTCCTCCTTGGCAGCCTGCAGGCTCTCGGTGAGCGACTTGTTCTCTGTCTGGCAGTTCGCCAGATCCTTCTTGCTGGCACAACCGGTCATCAGCAGACCGAAGGCCATGGCAATCATAATAACATTCTTTTTCATATCTATAATGGTTTAATTATTTTATATCGGCTGCAAATTTACGAAAGAAATCCGTTTGATAATGCCACAACCCACTTAAAGTATGTTAAGTGTGCTCATTTTATTTGCAAGGATAGAATATTATTCGTATATTTGCAAACAGAAGTATATAAACTAACACAGTTTCACATAATTAATAACTAAAAGACAAATACAATTATGAAGAAAAAGTTCATTTGTGCCGTATGTGGATATATCTACGAAGGCGATGCAGCTCCCGAGAAGTGTCCCATCTGTAAGGCTCCCGCCTCCAAGTTCTCAGAACTGAAGGATGATGCCGACATGACCTATGCCACTGTGCATAAGATTGGCGACGGCAAACCCGAAGGTGTCAGCGAAGAGATGATTGAAGACCTGCGCAACCACTTTAACGCTGAGTGCAGTGAGGTTGGTATGTATCTGGCTATGGCTCGTCAGGCTGATCGTGAGGGTTATCCCGAGATCGCCGAGGCTTTTAAGCGCTATGCCTTCGAAGAGGCAGACCACGCCAGCCGTTTTGCAGAGCTACTGGGTGAGTGCGTATGGGACACGAAGACAAACCTTGAGAAGCGTGCCGCTGCCGAAGCTGGTGCCTGCGAGGATAAGTTCCGTATCGCCAAGAATGCTAAAGCTGCCGGTTTCGATGCCATTCACGACACCGTTCATGAGATGGCTAAGGACGAGGCACGCCATGGTGCCGGCTTTGCCGGACTTCTGAAACGCTATTTCGGCAAGTAAAAAGACGAAAAAGTGAAAAGGTGAAATAATAAATTGAAGAATAATCCGTTTTATCAATACGATGAAACGGATTATTTATTTTCTTGCTATAGTGGTGGGCATGGTGGCTTGTCAGGATGATGATAACTTCTCGACAAGTACAGGCCTGCATATAACCTTCCCTCAGGATACGCTGAAGATGGACACCGTGTTCAGCCGTACGCCCTCGTCGACCTATACCTTCTGGGTGTATAACAACAATGATGCTGGCATCAGGATGCAAAGCGTCAGGCTGAGACGCGGCAACCAGACAGGCTTCCGGGTGAATGTGGATGGCATCTATCTCGACAATTCCAACGGTTCGCAGACCTCTGAGGTGGAGATTCGTCGCAATGACAGCATTCTTGTCTTTGTCGAGCTCACACCCAGTGAAACGGGACAGTCGGAGC
>Ga0310690_10007944_pt1 | contig 13561 bp, 2 predicted proteins | sample AusTroGonzalo_MG_2_FD_207661 | JGI IMG/M metagenome (GOLD analysis project Ga0310690, IMG submission 207661) | Bovine rumen microbial communities from tropical cattle in Woodstock, Queensland, Australia - Gonzalo_04 (v2) (version 2) | ecosystem: Host-associated > Mammals > Digestive system >... | reverse complement strand
GTCCGTGCCCAGGCCAAGCTTCCCCGCTACGCCCTTTTCGGCCGCGAGCGACGAACCGCCGTTAACGTCCACTGCCCCCATCGCAAACTTCTCGCCCGACGACGGCCATCCGAGCGACTTGTCCAGGAAAGTGAGCGACGACGCCGAATCGACTATGAGACCGAACTTCTTCCCGTTCAGCACAGGCACCATCGCGACCGACATCGGGTCTCCCCTCAACCTGGCGATTCCCCCGCCGAACCCGGCGCAGTCTGCGTCAACTGGCGAGAACACGACCTTGCTGGCGCCGAACGAGACAAGGGCCGGCACGCATCCTATGACGTTCATGCCGAGGATGCCGTCCACCTTTGCGCCAATCCCCGGCGCGAGATGCGAGATGTCGAGCGCCATCGCATGGAAGTCGCGGAACTCCGCTTCGCCGATCTTGAGCGAACCGACTTGGAATATCTTCGGCATCCCCTCCACGTTCGTAACTCCGGCAAGCTTCACTTCACCCAGTTTCTTTCCGGGCAGCTCGCGCTTGAGGAAGCCGATGTCGAACGTGGTGTGAGTAGCGCCGGTGTCGAAGAGGAGATTGCACTCGCGTCCGTCGAGCTTAGCGGAGACAAACGCCATGTTCTTCCCCGGCAGGATGCGGAGCTTCGCGCAAGCGGGCGACTTCGGCGCGACCTGCGGGAGAAAAGGCCTGTGAACCGCCATCATGTCATTCGAGACAACGGCTGCGTTTCTGGCGGAACCGTCCACTCGGCGAACAGGAGCCGCCGCCCCGGAAGGAAGCGACCCGCGTTGCACAGCACCATCCGCACACGCGCTGAAGCACATGCCCGCAGCCAAGGCAAGGGCAAGAAACGAGCCAATATTTCCAATGTCTTTCATTTGCGGAATTATATCATTCCGCTTTTGCCTGGGCAACCCCCCTACGGCAATTATGCATGTGGCAAATCCGACCTGGTTTTGGTATCATAGAAGCCATGGCGGATTTTGGTCTATCCACGGGGTTGCTCACGTCCATAAAGACGGTACAAGAGCAGAAACTGACGCAGCAGATGCGCCAGGCGCTCGAGTTTCTCCAGATGCCGGACGTGACACTCGGCACCGAGATCCGCGCAATAGTGCAGAAGAACCCCGCCTTCGAGTTCCTGGACGGAGGATACGAGGTGCACGAAGGCAAGAACGCCGAGCAGTCCCCGGAAACGGACGAGTACGAAAGTACCGGGGACGACTTCAGGGACTACCTGGCAAGCGGGCTTGAAAACGCCACGCCGTACAATCCAGACGACGACAAGAAGCGCGACTTCCTGCTCAACTCGCGCACCAACACCGAAACTCTCCAGGACCATCTCCTGGCGCAGGTTGGCCTCGCGGACATGTCGGACTCGGACCGCGCCCTCGCCCACACGCTCATCTGCTACATCCGCGACAGCGGGATGTTCTGGTACGACCGCAACCAGCCCGAGTTCAAGGGGTGCATCAACGAGATACGCCAGACTACCGGCGCCTCGGAAGAAGACATCTTCCGGGTCCTCGCCACGATCCGCACCTTCGACCCGCCCGGATGCGGAGCGACAACCGCAAGTGAATGCCTGCTCGCGCAGATGGAGAAGCTGGACGACTCGCCGTGGGAAAACGAAGTACGCAAGCTTATCGAAAGCCATCTGGCGGACCTTGCCGCAGGCAGGACCGAACAGATATGCGCCGACCTCGGGATAACCCCCGAAGAGCTCCCGAAAGTCGTGGCGGAGCTGCGCAGGCTCGACGGCGCGCCAGGCCGCGCGTTCGCAGGCGGAGCGTCGCTCCCAGGCGCGGAATTCGTGCGTCCCGAGGTGTTCGTCACCAAGTGCGACGGTCGCTATGTCGCGACCGTGGAGACGCGTGGCATTCCGCGCCTGCGCATCTCGCAGAAGTTCGAGGAGAAGCTGATGGACCCGACGCTGTCACAGGCGGAAAAGGCCCTCATGCGCACGTACATCGCAAAGGCCCGCGAGATCATCGGCGCGCTGGAGCGCAGGCCGGAAACCATTCGTATGATCGCGCAGGAGATATGCGACGCGCAGTCGCAATATCTCGACGGCGGCGAGCTTGTCCCGCTGACGATGGTGTCCGTTGCAAAAAAAGTCGGCATAGACGAATCGACGGTATCGCGCACAGTCAGCGAAAAGTACATGAGCACGCCGCGCGGCACGATGCCGATGCGCAGGTTCTTCACCACGGGGGGCATAATGACGGGCTCCGGAGTCGTCAGCAACGCAGCGGTGAAGGACAGGATCAAGGCCATCGTGGCGGCGGAAAACATCGCCAACCCGCTTTCGGACCAGAAGATCGCCGAGATTCTCGTGGCGGAAGGCGTGCAAGTCGCCCGCAGGACCGTTGCGAAATACCGCGACGAGCTGAAAATACCGGGCGCGAAGGACCGCAAGGTGCGCAGCTGAGCCGCGTCACTTCGCGAACGGCGAGGACTTCTTCACGAGCGTAAGTATGCGGATCGCCTCGATCGCGTCGTCAAGCGCGACAGGATACGGAGCCGCGGTGCGAAGCGTGGCGTAGACCGCGTTCCACATCGCGACAGGTCCGGTGAGCTCTGGCGGAACGCCGCATTCAACCGGAATGTCGGACACGGGGAACTTCTCCAGCATGTCGGAAAGCGGAGGCGTGCGCACCGAAGAGCGGCGGCGCGGGAACTTGTGCGAAGGGTCGATGATGTGGAGCTTGCCGGCCCTTTCGCCAGGCATCACGCTGAACATCCCGCGTTCGCCGCGGATTTCGAACGAAGGCCTGTACGGAGCCAGCTCGGAACCGGAGTACAGGATGTCTACGGTAGCCTGCCCGCGCCCCTTGAGGATGATGTGCGCGAAGTCCTCGGCGTCCCCGAGGGACGCAACGCGCTTCAGCTCGCTCCACAGCTGGACCGGCGGGAGCTTGAGGAGCGCAAGCGCCTGGTAGACAAGATCGGGGCATGCGTAGAACGCGGCCCCTCCGCCGCAGCGCTTGACGCTCTGCCAGTCGTCGCGCCTGATGAAAAGCCCCCGTCTTATGCGGATGTCGTATATCTCGCCGAGCCGGGGATCGTCGGACGCCTTGCGTGCCGCGAGGAAATCGGGATCGAACGCGCCGAGCTGCCGAACGAGCAGCCGCCCCCTCGCCTTGAGGTCCGCCGCCCTAAGGACAAGTGCTTCGTCGTGCGACATCGCAAACGGCGACTCGACGAGCGTCCAGCGACCTCTCTGTAGCGATGCAAGCGCGTGCTTCACGTGGTCCGGCGAACGCGACGCTATGTCAACGAGATCGATCTCCGGATCGTCGAGCATGTCCTCGACCCTGCGGTACATGTGCAGGTCCGGGAAATCCGCCTCCACGATGTCGCGCCGCTCCTTCATGAGATCGCAGACCGCGGTGATGCGGAACTTGTCCTGGAGCTGCTTGAGCTCGGGCAAATGCTGCATCAGGGCAGCGCGGCCAAGGCCGACGATGCCGACTCTGACGGGCGGACGTCCGCCCTTGTTATCTGTTTCCTCTGCCATGGCTAGAACCGTTTAAGCGTTTTCCCATCCTCTGCACGTCTCATATTGCAAAGCGCCTTGATTTTACCGCGACAAAACAAAATTGTCAAGTGCGTTTTCGCGGATTTCGGGAATTTGGAACGTAGCCGCGGTCCTCTCAGCCCACGGATATATCCATACAGCCTACCCTATTCCAGCGACACGTCCGTGACGACGTTCGCATCGTCCACGGTTATCGCTACAGGGAACGTTTCACACCAGCCGTCGAAAGGCGGCTTTGCAGTCGCCTTCGGCGGCGCGTAGAGCGTAACCTGGTAGGGCGCGTTGTCCTCAACGCGCCGCACCAACACGAGCTGCGACGACCCGGACACGCCAACTCCGCCGATCTTGCCCGCGAACGCTACCGCGCCGTCCTTCTTGAACGTCACCTTCACGGTGTTGTTTGCGTCACCGGCCTCGCCGAGCTCGAGCGTCTTGTCGAAGCTCTTCTTGAACACCGGCATCGTCGTCTTCGTGTCTGCGCGCTTCCAGAGATTCTGGTATGCGGTCCAGGAGAGCGGCGCGATGGGGTCATCGAGCCCTACCGCCACGCCCGAAGCCACACCGACCAGGTAGGGCGGCGCGATGGGGTCATCGCGCCCTACCGCCACGCCCGAAACCGTCACCTCGTTGGTGACGACTTCCTTCCCGGCCTTGCCAATAACAGTCGCGAGGAACGTCAGCTCTTCCTGGTAGGGCGCGTTGTCCTCAACGCGCCGCACTTCGTCAAACGACGTTGCGCTCAATGTCCACGTCTTGCCGCCCTCTAGGATCTTTCCACTGATCTTTCCTGCCGCTGCGATCGTCAGAGTAACAGTTCCTGATTCCCCGTTCCCCACTTCTCCATCGAAGTTTCCGACCACCCATGCAGGCAGCGGGTCGATGTATAGATTAACCGCAAACATCTGAGTGGACTTGCCAGCCGTAGTCACAGTGAATACGACCTTCGACGGCGTGACATTGCCGTTCCTGTCCGCCTTGGAAGCCGCAGTAGGCGCACCGTATATCGTGTTCGCAGGGACCGTCACCTGCTTGGTCTTCGAATCGACAATGTCCTTCGCCGTGAACTTGAGTCCGGAAGGAAGCCCCGCGACCTTTATCGTCGTTGCAGAGAGCGCATCCGCAGCGAGCTGCCAATTCATAGCCACGCCGCAGAAGTTGGTTTTCGCCAGCGTAAACGCTGGCTCTCCGGACATCTCCACTCCGGCAACAGTCAGCGTGATAGAATCCTTGTCCTCGTCGGCGGTGATGAACTTCGCCGTGTACTCCACGTCGTCTTCGCCCATCGCGGCGATGGTGTACGTGGCGTCCTTCGTGAGCAGCACGCCGTTTGCATCGCACCATCCGGAGAACACATAGCCCTTGTTCGCGGTCGCCTTCAGCGCGATCTTCGTCTTTCCAGGGGCGTACTTGCCCATGCCTGTGATCGTGCCGGCAACGTACTTGCCCGCGCCCTTCCCCGTCGGCTCCGCACCGACGCCGTCCGTTGCATCGACGATCACGAACACCTCGGGGTCGCTCTTGAACACGGCGTAGTAAGTTACGTCTTCCGCGACGTTGGTAATCGTCGTAGACGTCTTCGAGTTCGCCGTCGGCTTCGCCGTACGGTCGATCACCAGCGACGCAGTCGTTGCGACAAATTCGCCACCGCCTGGCGCGATGAGGTCATCGCGCCCTACCGCATCGTCCCCCGGTAGGGCGGCGTGACCCCACGCCGCCTTCCAGCCGAGGAACTTGAAGTTCTTGTTGGCGGTCGCCTTCAGCGTCACCTTCTTGCCTGCGGCGCAGAGCCCGCTTCCCGCGACCTTCCCGCCGTCGGCGGGATCGGCAAGACCGCGGACATACGGAATCTTCTCGAACACTGCAACATAGTCCTCGTCGTTCGTGACTACGACCTGCCACTTCGCCTTCGTCGAGAGGATTTCGTCTTGGTAGGGCGCGATGACCCCATCGCGCCGCGCCCACCCCGCGAACGACCATCCCGGACGCGCCTCGGCGGTCAAGGTGAGCTTCGACCCGCTCGTGTATTCGCCCGTCCCCGCGACGAAGCCGCCCTTCGCGTCGCCGGAAGCGACCGTCACGCTGTTCGTCGCGACCGTCTCGCCCTTCTTCGGCTTGTACGCCGTCACGGCAGCCTTGAGCTCCTTGCTGTTCAAGTCCCTGATCGTCATCGTGCAAACCGTCGTATCGCCGAGCGCCAACCCCTGCGGCGCGGCGAGCTGGAGCGTGAAGAACTCGTCATCCTCCACGGTCTTGTCGACCTTGACCGGGATGGTGACAACCCTCTCGCCGATTTCGCCCTTCGCCCACGAAAGCGCCAGCGGGAACTTCAGCCCGCCCTTCGGCGCCTCGCCGTCAACCGTCCCCTTCGCCAAATCGAGATCTGTAGCCGCAGCCGTGTTGTACGTAATATACAGCTGCACACTTGAGGCCTTTTCGATGTTGCCGCCCATGATCCTCACCTTGACCGAGTCGCCTTCGTCGCCCTCGAGCTCCGCGTCTGCAAAGCCAACGTCGCTGCCAGTCACTGTATTCCACCACGCCGGATCGGTGACTATCGCGGCGTTCTGATCGAACACGATGCTCGCAGAGTTGTCAATGATCGCGTTAGCGGGCGCGTCTTCGCGTACGCACACGCTGTAGGTGATGTACCCTTCGCCCTCCGGCGCGATCACGTTCGGCTGCAGAATGCCCGCGTCGGGATCGTCCGGCCAGCATTCGAGGTCGCCGTTGCCGCGCTTTGCGATGTCGACGACGCGGATGTACCAGCTCGCAACGCCGGCTGTTTCGTCGAACAGCAGCTCCGTGCGGGTCTTGTAGAGTCCGTTCGTCTGGTCGATCTCGCTAGCGGCCGTTCCGCCGAGCGCGGCGAGGTCAGCCGCCGTATAGCCGACGAGCCCGTAGTCGATTTCGCCCGCGATCGAGACAACCCCCATCCGGAACGTGCTCCAGTCGAGGAACTCGCTCAGCGGATTTTCGACGAACACCTCCTGCGCGGCGATCGCCGCGTCGGCCTTGTTCTCGAAGTAGATGGTGTAGGTCATCTCCTGTCCCGGCTTCACGTAGCGCTGCTCGCCCACGCCCAACGGACCCGCCATCTCGTTCGGGTCGGATGACACCCGAGTGAGCGTGATTATCTGGTCAATCGACTTGTCCTCGGTCTTCGTTTCGTCGTCCACCTCCTCTTCTTCCTTCTCCTTCATTTTCTTGACTGTGATGTACTTTTCGCAACTGCCGCCGATAATCGACCCTCCGGCGGCGACCCAGTCGACGAAGTTGCAGTAGGGAGCATTCTCAACGCGGTAGATGCCCGGCCCGGGATACTGGTGCGAGTGATTCTTGCTGTATTCGGGATCCACATACGTCCACGGGATGAGAAGGCCGCCGAGAATGCCTTCCTCGTCGCCGTAAACCCATTTCACGTGCTGCATCGGCGTCTCTTCGATCGTCCATGAACGGCGGCTGGCGCGCGCGGAACTGCCGACCAGCCAGGTAGCCATGTTTATGGCCTTGGCTATGCCATCGCCCATGCCGCGGTCCTGCCAGGCGGTGTATGCGGGTTTTGAAAAGTCCTGGAAGCGCACCCAGTAGCCATCCTTCTCGCTTCCCGACGTCTGGTCCCAGATGAAGTCTGCCTTGGGGGCGTACCAGCGGTAGCGGAAGATGTTGTACAGGCAACCGGAGAACTTCAGGACGCTGACGCGGGTCAGCAACGACTCGAAGAACACATGGTCGAAGAGATCTACCTCGGCGAGGAAGTTGATGGCCGCGCCGATCTCGAACATGAGCGGCTCATCAAGGCTCTTGACGGCCTTGAACTGCGCGCCCGCCTCTACGCCGGCAAGACAGTTGACGAAGCCGGCGATGGTGGTCTTGGCGGCCACGACGACGCCAAGACTGCCCTCGACCGAAGCCGAGAACTCCTCGGACACCGCCGTAACGCTCTTGTCGATCTGCAAGTGGCTGCGGTCGGTCTCGACAGACGGCAACTCGAAGATGCTGTCCTCGACCCAGCAGTCGAAGATGAGGTCGCCGTGGATGCGCGCGTTGAGCCTTGCTGCGCCGTTGACGTAGCCGCCAACCGAGGGGCGGAACTGCAAGACAGGCTTGACCTTCGCAACAGGAATGCCGTGGACTCTGACCGAGAAGTACTCCCTATTCGTCAGCCCCAGCTCCTTGAGCTTCGCAAGGATGTCAAGTTCGCATTTGTCGGTGCGCTTCTCGTATCCCTTGCCAATCGCGCAGTTCATCTGCACGTATGGCGTGAAGTCAACGTGGAGCGTCATCACGTATCGCCAGGTTTTGTTGGTATAGGTAACATTGCGTGGTTCCTGCCAACCCATGTCGGCCATCTTGCCTACGTACTTCCTGCGGATCGTACGCTCGTGAATCGTCTTCGTAATCTCAGTATCGATGGTCCCCTTGAGGCAGTCTTCCGCGACCTCGCAGCCTACTCCCAGCCCCACGTCGCCGATGAGAAGTCCACCGCGGTTGAGGAAGGCCGCCGTCTTCTTGCCGAGTTCGCCAGCCTTGCCCACGGCGTTTATGATGGCGCTGCCTGCGGATAGCAGGCGCGGGGACGAGGTAAGGTGTGCCGCCGCGGCCTCGGCCTCCTCGTCTGAGACGGGTGTAATCGTCTGGCTGGCGGACTCGCCGATCTGCAGGAAGATTTCGCTCAGGCGACCCGGTTCTGTCTGGCAGGTGATTACGCCCGTCGTCTCGTTCGTCGTGCAGGAGAGGATACGGCGAACGCCGGATACAAGATCGTCGCCGTTGTCGTATCCGACCAGGACGACTGCGCCGACGAGATCGATGTCGGGCCTGCCCTTGACGCGCATGACGGTTCCCTCCTCTGCGCCGTCGGGGTCGAAGTCTATGAACTGCAACGTCCCGGCGTTGTGCCTGTCCGCCTCGGACAGCACGATGGCATTGTCATGGTAGATCGTCTCGATCGGGTCCATGAGGCAAATGCAGTTCTCCATCGTCCAGGGACCGTCCGTCGTACCGTCGGCCTGGGTCGCGGTGAAGGTGACGTTGAAGTAGTCAACCTCGTTTGCACTGTTGGGACGTGTGTAGGTGTGCTGAACGAGCGTGTTGGTGGTCGTGAGCGCTCCCGATCCGTCGCCGAAGTCCCACGTGTAGGAGACGTCGTTGGTCGTGGGCGCCGTGACCATGAAGGTGGCAGTCCAGTTGGCACCCTTCTCGACGTAGGCCCTGCCGCTGACGGAGTCGAAGCGCGGCGCCCACCTGGACGCGATGTTACACTCGTTCTCGCCGGCTGCAACAACGATCTCTACGGGTTCGGAATCGCGTCCGACCGCCGAGTAGGAAAGCACGCAGTCGCCCGGAGCGATTCCGCAGATGACGTAGATGCCGTTCGTGCCCACCGAGACGCTCGTCCGCTCGCCGTTCGCAAGCGACATGGCCGAGACGATGCCGTCCGCCACAGGCTCGCCATTGTACGTGACCGTTCCGGAGACGCTCGCGCGAAACGCCATTTCAATGTCGACGCGCTGTTCGAGGTTCGTCGCGCTCACGGTCACATCCTCGACAGAAGCCGCGGCGTAGCACCCGAACTCCTTGACCTCGACTTCGTAGGTGCCGTCGGAGACGCCGTTAAAGGCGTAGGCGCCGTATCCGTCCGTCTCGGTCTCCTCGCCAGTCATCATGCCGTCGGAGTTGAGCACGACAGCCGCGTACCGGACCGGCTCTCCGTCGGATCCGACCACATAACCGTGGATGCGGCCCGCCGGCAGCGCAAGAACCTCGACGCCGTTGACGTCCTTCTGCCCGGAGACCTCGACGACGACGTTGGTGGATACGACACGTGCGCCAGCCTGCGCCATGAAGGAGTATGCACCGTCCGGCATGTGCTGGAACTGGAAGTAGCCGCTGGCATCAGTCGTCGTGGAGTAGGCCCTCGTCGTGAGGTTCGTCGCCGCATCAACCGACGCCACCGCGTTCGTCGAGACGGCGTTCGTCGTCATGAGCGTGAGGGCGATCCCCTCCAGCGGCTCATGGGTGCGCGAGTCGAGGAGCCAACCGGAGACGCCCGCCACGGGGTTGCCATTGCGCACGTTGAGCGCCGAGTAGTAGATGTCGTCGCCGTTCCAGTTGATGCGCCCGCGCAGGTTGAGACGCGTTGCCATATCCGCCACGTCGCTTCTGGTGGTCGCCCACTTGTCAAGTTTTATGTAATACCTCTGGAGCGGCTTGAACTTGAAAGGCAGACGCCCGGAGTCGCCCGGCTTCAGGATGCCCGCCGGATGCGTCGAACCGATGCCTGCAATCAGCACCGCATTGGAGGTGAGAACATTGGCATCATACTGTCCGAGAAGCGTCCTCGTGTCTGTTTCAGTGTATCCGGCGTTTCGTATCTCTTCACGGCTGACCACAAACATCGGCGCGTTCATCTGCGTGTCGCCCTTGTTCTCGTAAACGACATAGCCCGTGTACACGCGGTTGTCGCGCGTGCGCTCCGGCAGCTCCAGCTTGGCTTCGAGGATCGGCCCCTTCGCCACCTTGTCTATGCGGATTACCTCCCGCATCGTTATGCCAGCCGCCTTAATGTCGTAGTAGCGGTCGGCCGGGATGTTCTGCACGTCAAAGACGGCAAACACGTTTGCGGAATCTAGCACCGTCACGCTCTTCGCAGGAATGTTCCCGAGATAGTAGCCACTGTCCGCCTTGAGTCCCGCGCCCGTGAACGTGAAACCCATCTCGCCCACGTTCGCCGCAGAAAGCGGGTAGACCGACCACAGCTCCGTGGTCAGCACCTGCACCGACACGTTGACCGTCTCCGCAGAAATGCCGGTGTTCTCAAGCGTAAGATATACCTGATCGCCAGCCGCATGCGCCGGCACCACGACCACGAGCGCACCGTCCGCGCGCACGAACGACGTCGCGTCGTTCATCACCGCCGTCGGCATGTGCCCCGCCGCGATCCTCGCCACCACCGGTAGGGCGCGGCCTCCGGCCGAGCCGTTAATCACCACCACCCCGCCTTCCGCCGGCAGGTCAGACAGAATGTAACCCATTGTTGTCCCAGCCGGTAGGGTCACGCGTCCCGCGTGACCGTCCGCCGTCATCTCCAGCAACCGCACCTCGATCGCATCCTCCGTCCAGAGCGAGTTCTTGAGGAAGTTCTGCTCGAACACGTCGCGGTTCGGGTTCACGTCGATGCCCACGAGCCATTCGCCGGCCGACGCGGCGGGCATGGTGACCGCCGCGACAAGCGCAGCGCTCCCGCCGGCTTCAAGATTATAGAGCTGCGTCACCGTGCCAGCCGTCATCGTGCCGCCGTTCGCGGCGGACTTGATGCGCACCACGTCGCGGATCGATCCCTTCGCGGCCGTGTTGCCCGTGTTCCTCACCGTGTAGGTCACGGTCAGCGTCTCGCCCGGCTTGGCACTCGCGGGCGCGAACGCCACGCTCTCAACTTCTAGATTCATCACTGGCCGCTCCGTCGTGCCCGGCACCTCGTAGATGCCGATGTCAGGATACTCGCCGGCGGCGTTCGGGCTGCCCGTGTTGCGCACATACTTCACGTCCATGCGCGGCTGCTCGTAGAAGTCATTCATCGGCGCGACTTCGCCATACGCCGCGTCGACGCACGGCGACTCGACCGAGATCCGGAAGTCGCCGTTCTCCGCGTCGAGGAAGAGCGGATCGGCCTCGATGTTGTCCTTCCCGTGCGCGACTGCCTGGCCAAACCATACGTCTCGAGCGAGGACGTCGTTCTGCCCTCCGGGATTGTAGAGGCAGCAGCGGGCGGAATGAACCACGGCGCCGGCGTTGCCGATGCCGAATTCGGAGTTGAACGCGGCGATCGAGTTCGTGACGTAGATGTTTATGTCGTGAGAACAGAACCCGATGCGGTTTCCGTATGCGACGCAGTTGATGGCAACAGGACAGCCAGGCCCACCGTATAAGCATGAAACGAGACCTCGGTCGCAGTCGGTGAAGATGCAGTTCTCGAGCCTTGCCCCGGAGATGAAGCAGCCGTCCATCGCCGAATGGCTAAACTCGCATCCGTAGAGCGTCGAGTATTCCTTGTTGTAGGACATGAGGCAGGCATGTGCGCCATACGCGCCCGTGGCATTCCCGTACAGGAATTTCGCATATCGCGCCTCAATGCCGCCACCGTCGATATTGACACCATGAGCTTCGCCGGGATACGGTTCGGAGCGGCTGCCGTCGCCGTTCGTGTCGCCGCCCCACGAGTCGTCGCGGATGGTGGTGAACACCACGGGATTCGCATACGTGCCGTTCACGACGAGCTTGCCGTACACCCGAAGATCGTCACAGCGCCACGCGTCGTAGAGCGGCAGTTTCACAATTGCTCCTTCTTCAATGGTAAGCGTAGCGCCCTTCTCGACCCTGACGCCGCGCTGTATCTCGTAGACCTTGCCACCGGCCCATGTCGTGTCGTTGGAGATCACGCCGTCGACGATAATGCTATATCCGCCTCCCGCGAACGCCACGTATTCCTGGGCCGTCGGGCAGTACATCCTACGCGAAGGCTGTCCGTTCACCGGCCAATACGCGGGACAATTTGTGGATTCGGATTCCGGCGCGATCCAGCCACGGCTTCCCGCCTTGACATGGACGGTCAGAGACTCGGGCGTGCCCGCGAAGACGTGAGGCACATCGTTCGTCGGCGCATGGCCCCGGAAAATCACGTTCGTGAGCGAAGAGCAGCCGTCGAAGAGGTAGTCGCCAAACTCGCGGCAGCCGCTCGGCACAGTTACGCTTCCGAGCGATGCGCAACCTGCAAAGGCACGGTCCCAAAGCGCGAACACTTCCGTGCCGATGTAGAGTTCCCTGAGCGTGGTCTGCCCGCTGAACGCTTCAGATGCAACCATCGTGATGTTCGTCGAAATCTCGTAAAACGCCGGACCGTTGCCTTTGATCTTCACAAGCACATGGCCAAGCACCATCTCCTCATAGACTTCGCCCGCCGGAGGCGCTTCATACCACGGAGTGCCGGCGAAGGCATCCGTGCGAATGTCGCGCACGCCCTCGCCGCCCGTGATGGTGGCGAGCGAGGTGCAGCCGGCAAACGTATATTCGCCCATCACCGTGAGAGAAGCTGGAAGATGAACCGCCGTGAACGAGACGCAGCCCTTGAACGCCGCCGCGCCGATTCTGTCCAGCGATTCCGGCAGTTCAATCGCCGCAAGCGACGAGCAGCCCTCGAACGCGCTTGCGCCAATCGACGAAATGGCGCCGAAGTCGGCGTTCGTCAGCGCCGTGCAGTTCAGGAACGCGCTTGCGCCAATCGTCGTCGACCCGCCAACGGAAACCGTCTTGAGCGTCGTGCTGTTCTTAAACGCATTTGCGCCGATGGAGACGTCATTCTTTCCTTCAAGCGTCACCGAGGTCATTGTCGCCTTGCCGTTGAAAGCATCCACGGCGATAGCCGTAACCTTCGCGGGAATGACCAGATCGTCCGGCATCGGCCCCTTGAATCCGATTACCGTCGTGCCGGAGGAGTCGTAGGTGAGGCGGAAGGTCGCGTGGAGCGTACCCTCGAAGGCGTCCGCCGCCACGGTCACGCCGGATTCAAGCCCGATCACGTCGTCGAGCTTCGTGCAGCCCTTGAACGCACCGTCGCCAATCGCGACGAGCGAGTCGGGCAGATACACCGTCGCAAGCGATGTTGCGCCTGCAAATGCGCCGTCCGCAATCACGCGAACGCCGTTCGGCACGTCGACCGTCGCGGGGACAGTCCCCTTGTAGCCCACGAGCACACCGCACACCACGACCGGGCCGTTCGGCGCGGCCTTCCAGATGCCAGAGTCGCGGAATGCGCCCGCGCCGCACTTGGTCACGTTCGCGCCGCCCGTCGCGGACGTGATCTTTGTCACGCCCTTGAAAAGGTTCGCGGCGAACGCCGTCACCGTGGCAGGCACGTCAATCGTCGCGGGCGTGGTGCCGGTAAGGCCAGTGAGGACGCCCTCCTCGATCACGAGCTCGTAATGTTCCGTCCAGCGTGCGTAGTATGTGATGTTCTTGGTGACTGT